>Ga0209604_1000360_pt1 | contig 43762 bp, 11 predicted proteins | sample AD_UKC097_MetaG_FD_184405 | JGI IMG/M metagenome (GOLD analysis project Ga0209604, IMG submission 184405) | Active sludge microbial communities of municipal wastewater-treating anaerobic digesters from USA - AD_UKC097_MetaG (SPAdes) (version 2) | ecosystem: Engineered > Bioreactor > Anaerobic >...
CGATCTCCGGCGAGTCGATGCCCGTCACCCTCTCCTTCGTCGCCCCCTCGTCGTCGGGCGGCGGCTTCTCCCACGTGCGCTTCCCCGCGTTCGCGGTCCCCCCGGGCCAAGCCTGGGTGGTGGATGTCGTCCGCGCGGAGGGCGACACCCGGCCGCTCGCGTTCGATCTTCGTCACCTCGCGACGGGCGCTCCGGTGGCCGGTGCACCGGTCGCCGCGGTCAGCGCCGTCGAACGTCCGCCGTTCCGACTCATCGGGGCGCGCCAGGACTTCGTCCTGGATCCGTACGGATCGGGCGTCTGGTACCTCTTCAACCGCCCGCCGGCGAAGGCCGACGCCGAAGCGGCGGACCGGTACGAAGTCCGGACGAGCTTCCGCGGCCTCGACACGACGAGCTCGGGTACGACGCTGGAGCGTTCCACGGTCTTCTCCGCCGCGTCGGCGCTCCTTCAGCCCGCGAGCGAACGAGTCGTCGCCGTTCGGTTCTCTCAGCCCGTCTCGGCGATCAGGGGGTTGCACGACGATCAGCCGGTCATCACGCACGAGCACGAAATCGACCTCGCGGGCCTCCGTGACGGCTGGGGTGACTCGCTCGTCGGCCCCGTCCCGGACATCGCGATCGAGCCGGACCACGTCGGCGGGCTCGTCGAGGGGAAGGTCCTGAGGGGGACGGGCGAAGCCGTCGCGGGAGCTGTCGTTCGTCTCGTTCGGGATCGCGTCATCGTGATGGACGGCGGCGCCGATGCCAGAGTCCTGCACGACCTCGTCGCGGAGCGAACGACCGACGACTCGGGCGGGTTCTTCTTCCCCTTCATCGAGGAACCGATCCTCGGGGTCCCGAGGCCGGCCGAGAAGGGGGCCGTCCAGTCCGGGTTCCGGATTCAAGCCGTCGTACCTGCCGGCCCGGATCCCCTCGCGCCGGAGGAGCGCGAGGAGGTCACGTCGATCATCCGCCTCCAGTCGCGCCTCGCCCGCGTCAACATCGCCATGCTCGGCCGGGGCACGATCACGGGCCAGGTCCTCTACGAAGACTCGTCTCCCGTTCCCGCAGCGGCCGTCACGGCGGCGAGCACCCTTTTCTCGGAAGTGCGCTCGACGGTGAGCGGCGCCGACGGAACGTTCCGGCTGGAGGCGATGCCGGTCGGACCGATCACGGTCACCGCCCGGGACGCCGCGGGCCGTTCGTCCTACGCGACCGTCGGGCTCTCGGGGCCGGGCGCGACCGCGGACGTCACTCTTCGGCTTCAGCGGGCGGAGGCGCCACGAACGGGAACCGTCTCCGGCCGCGTCCTCGTTCGGCGCGAGACGGCCGCGGGGCCGGTCACCGAGCCGGCCTCGGGCGCGTCCGTCGCGGTCTACTCCGCCGGGGGGCCGTTCGGCGTTGCGACGACCGGGGCGAGCGGGGCGTTTCTCTTCGATGGCGTTCCGGCCGGTCGGGTGACCGTCCAGGCCGCCGACTTCTCGGTCTCGCGCACGCCGGCGCTCGCCGTCACGGATCTCGCGCCCGACACGACGGAGAACGTCGTCCTCACTCTCGCCGTGTCGAGCCCGCGCTCCGTCAGCGGCGAGGTGCGCTATCGGGACCCGGTCACCCAGATCGACGGGCCCGTCATCGGGGCGACCGTCTTCGTCGAGGGGCCGGGCAGCTTCGCCCTGACCGACGAGACAGGCACCTATCGGATCGACGGCGTCCCGGCACAGGGAATCAACGAGGCCCCGTACACGGTCCACGCGATCGACTTCGCCCGGAAGCTCGAGGGAAGGACGACCGTCTCGGTGACGGAGACGTCGCCCGACCCGGTCGTCGCCGCGACGATCCAGATCAAAGGAACTGCGGTGGGCTCCATCGACGGGGTCGTCCTCGATCCGCTCGGCCAGCCCGCGGCCGGGGTCACCGTCACCCTTCTGCCGATCGGCGAGACGACGAGCGGCGCCGACGGGACGTTCTCGTTCGAGGGAGTCCCCGCCCGACGTTACACCGTCGCGGCGCACAGAGGAGATGGCCTCCAGCCGGGCGCGATCGGGTGGATCGGCGAGGCGACGACGGAGGTCCTCTTCGGCGGGCACCGGGCGTTCGCGACGATCCGGCTCCGCGGTGCCGGGACCGTTCGCGTGAGGACGCTGACGGCGAACGGCCCGGTCCGGACCCCCGTTTCGTACAAGCCGACGTGGTTCAGCCCGATGGAGCTGAGGATTCGGCAGAAGGCCACCGCGATCGAGACGACGTCCGACGACAACGGAAGCCTGGAGCTCGTCGTTCCCGTCGGCGAACTGAGTGTCGGCGCCGCGAGCCCGTTCTACGGAACGGTTTCGTACCAGGGGACGATCGACTTCGCGGGACAGGTCAAGGAGGTCGACCTCGTCTTCCAGCCGCTGTCGACCGTCAAGGGGACCGTCGTCGACGTCGACGGAGTGACCCCCGTCGCCGGCGTCACGATCGAGCTCCGCGCACACGGGCTCCCCCCGCAGCCCAAGGGGACCGGACAGAACGGCGAGTTCGAGTTCCAGCTCGTTCCGAGAGGCCCGCTTTCGCTCACGGCGAGCGGAATCGTGGGGACGATCGAGCGTACGGGCCGAACCCACGCGATGGTCACGGGGCCGGGCCAGGAACTCGACGTCGTCGTCCGCCTGAAGGCCAAGGGGACCGTCCGCGGTGGCGTCGTCGACGAGACGGCGCCGGGCGTCTACTCGCCGGTGGCGTGGGCGCAGTTTGCCCTTCAGGAGAACGACTTCCCCTTCCGTCGCCTGCCGGCGTCCCCGGGTTACTTCAAAGCGGATGCGAACGGACGGTTCGCGGTCGCGGACGTCACGGCGGGACGCTTCACCGTCGTCGCGCGCCACCCCGAGCAGGTCACGCGGCAGGGACGTCTCTCCGGCGAGGTGAACGCCGACTTCGAGGTCGTCGAGGCTGGGAACATCGTTCTGTCCGGGATGGTGAGAGACCTCACCGTCCTCGTCCGCGACCCGGAGACTGGCTCCCCCGTTCCCGACGCACAGGTCACGCTCTCGAACGGCGAGGCGGCCGTCGCGGGGGCGGATGGACGGGCCTCGTTCGTCGCCCTTCCCATCAGGAAATGGGACGTGTATGCGTTCCACGCGCCGACCGGAAGCGGAGGGCGGCTCGACAACATAGACCTCGCCACGGCGGGCGAGGCCCTCGAGGTCGTCGTCGTCCTCGACCAGAAGGGGCGCGTTTTCGGGACCCTATACGACGACGCGGGGAAGTCGACTCCGGTCGGCGGAGGGACCGTGCGTCTCGAGGGCACCGTGAACGGGCGGCTCTGGGGCTCGCGAGTAACGGCTCTCGCGACGACGAGCTTGGAGGCCGAATCGCTCGGGGAGTTCGCCTTCGACGGGCTCCCGGTCGGGAACTACTCCTTCACCGCGGCCGTCGAGGGGAGCGACCGGCGTGCCGAAGGGGCGGCGACCCTCACGCCGACGGAGCCGGAGCAGAGCCTCGCGCTCGTCCTCGACGCGGTCCGGGAGGTCTATGTCCGGGTCTACCAGAAGGTGCAGGCGGGGGTACTCGTCGAAGTGAACCCCGATCCGGCACAGGGAGACGGTGTTTTCGCCGTTTCCTATGGACGTGGTTCGAGCGCCCTCGCGGGGTCACTGATCGCGAGCCGGCTTCTCCCTGATCGGCCGTACCCGAATCACCACTATCGGTTCAATGAGGTCCTGGCCAACAAGTCGTTCTGGATTCAGGTCGAAGAGTCGTCCGGAGAGAGGCGACGCGTCCTCGTCAGGTCAACCGCGCTCAGCGGAGGCGAGTTCGGAGCCGGCACCGCGGCCGACCCCTACAGGATCGTCCTCAAGGCGCGAGGCACCGTCCGGGTCACCGTCCGCGATGCGGACGGAGTTGCGGCGGCAAGCGCCACCGTGCGGGTGCACGCCGCGAACGGCAGCTGGGCGAGCGCCGCGGACTCCGACGGCAGGGCGGCGTTCACCGCCGTGGAGGAAGGGGTCGTCTCCGTCTCAGCCTCGATCCCGGATTCGTCCAGTGGGGCCTCTGCCTCGCGAACCCTCGAGTGGGACGACCAGGTCCTCGATTTCGACCTGACGCTCTCGCCAGTCGTTTCCGCGCACGGCGTCGTCTACGAGGCGCCCGAGAACGACTCGTGGGACGGCGATTTCTCGAAACTGACGCCGGCCGAGGGCGTCTCGGTCCGGATCCAGCCTTCAGCGGGCGACGCCCAGCTGCTCATCACGGGTTCGGACGGCGCGTACCGCTTTTCGGGCCTCGCACCGGGCGGCTACACGATCGTGGCGCAGAGCCTCGACGGATCGCGGATCGTCCGGGCAGCCGGTACTCTCGGAGACGACTACGGGGAGGACTACCTGGTCCCGCCCCTGATCCTCGACGGCTCGCGTCCTCGGATCCTCACCCTGTCACCTCCAAACGGCGCGTCGTCCGTCTCGCGGACCGCCCGGGTCGAGATCCTCTTCTCCGAGCCCCTTCTCCCGGCGGTCCTTCCGTCCGGCATGACCTCGTCCCACTTCCACCTGACCTTCGGCGAGACCCCGGCGGCAGGAACGTGGTCCTCCTCCCTCGACGACCAAGGGAGGCAGGTCGTCCAGTTCACGCCGACGCCCGAGTACGAGAGCTCGACGACCTACTCCCTGCGAATCTCGGGCGGCCTCTCGGGCGTCCAGGACCGCGAGGGGCGTCCCCTCACCGACAGCGGTGACATCGGCGCGAGCTTCACGACCTCGGACACCGTTGGGCCGCGATTCGTCAGGACGGTCCCGTCGTTCGCGCGGCCCGTCGACCCGGAGACGCCGATCCGGATCGACTTCGGCGAGGTCCTCGTCCTCACCACGGAGCAGCTCCAGGCCGCGGTCCTCTTCGAGTGGAAGAACACCGCCGGCGCCTGGACCGTCCACCCGGTCGAAGTCTCGCTCACGCGAGGGGGCTACTCGATCCTCGTCAAGCAGCCCGTCGGCGTCACCTTCACGGACGACTCGCTGCGGCGACGGCTCACCGTCAGCGGTCTGACGGATGCGCTCGGGAACTCGATGCTGCCGTGGTCCGAGGAGTACCGCATCTACGACGAGAACCCGCCGATCCTTTCGATCGACCCTCCGCCGAACGCACCGTCCGGAGTCCTGATCGCCTCGGTGTCCTACACCCTCTTCCCGGAGTTCGCCGCCCTCGACGACGCTACTCCAGAGAACGAATTCGGCGACATCGATCGGGTCGAATACACCTTCGCGAGCGCGGCGGACCCGGAGCAGCCGGCCCCCTCGCCCGGTGCCGTCCTCACGGCGGCGCCGTTCGCGTTCGGCTTCGTCGCCTCCTACGTCGGCAACGGCTCGGATTCCCGGCCCTTCCCCGTCTGGTTGAAGGCCTTCGACACGAGCGGAAACGCGAGCGCGCAGGTCCGCCTCGACATGAGCGTCCTCCCGCCCAGGTCCCCCGTCGTGTCGGGGGTGACGGTCTTCGCGACGGCTCCGGTCGCCGGCACCACCTATGCCGGCTCGACTCTCACCGCCACGGCGATCGGCCTCTCCGACGACGACGACGCGCGCCTCACGATCTCCGCGGAGTTGCGGCGCGGGACCGCCGATTCGAGCGAGCTCGTCACGTCAGCTCCCGCTCGATCCGTCGATCGGCCGGCGGAGGGATGGAGCGCGCTGCCGGCGCAGAGCTTCACGCTCACGCTCCCGGTCACCGAGGCCGAAGGCACGGCGTTCATCGTCCGGGTCCGGGCCGTGGATTCGAAGGGGGGCGTTGGAGAGGCGGATGCGGCGTTCGTCGTCGCGGACGATGCCCTCGATCCGGTCGTGACGAACCTCGTCGCGAGACGCCCGAATGGCGACGCCGCGACCTCCTTCGTCATCGGCGAGACGTTCGTTTTCGAGGTCACCGTCCGCGACGGGGAGACCGGGGTGAAGTCGCTCACCGTCGCGAACCCCGGAGGGGTCCTCCCGGCGACGCTCGCGGCGACCCGCGTCGAGACTTCCGACCTCTTCCGGACCGAGTCGGTGACGGTCCCGGCCTCGCTCACGGAGGCCATCCAGGTCGAAGTCCGTGCGACAGCAGAGGACTTCGGCGGGAATGACGCCATCACCACCCTTTCGCTCGACCTCGCACCGAGCAGCGACCCGACGGATCCTGCGATCGAGTGGCTCTCGCCCTTCGAAGGCGGCCTCTGGCCCGCGAACTACAGCTCCGTGGATCCGGCGAAAGCCGGCGTCGACCTCCTCCTCCGCTTCCGCGTGACCGACAAGGACGTCGACGGGAGCGGGAACGAGGTCCCGGGCTCGGTCGCAAGCGTTCGCCTCCGTGGACCGGTCGACGCGACGGGAGCCCTTTCCTCCGACTGGACGAGCGCCGCGATGCTGACGCAGGGTGAGGGGGAGTGGATCTACGAAGGGGTCTGGCGGGTGCCGAACGGAGTCGCCGCAGGGACGGTGCTCCGATTCGAGGCCGAGGCGGTCGACGCGGGTGCGAACAACACGACGAAGTATGTCGGAGTCCAGGCGATCGCCGTGCGGCACGTCTACGAGGCAGCGACGACCGCGGTCGGCTCCGGCTCGGAGATTCCTGCCCCGACCGGAACCGAAGCTCTTCCCATCTTCCTCCTCGACGGCACGACTCTCAGCCTCTACCCGCGAAGCGCGGGCGGCCCCCGCTCGTACGCAAACCTCTATCTCTACTCGGGGGGGGCCCTCTCGGCAGGCGCCGGGTCGCCGGTTTCGGTCCGGAGAACGACGCTGACCTCTCCGGAGGTCACGTCGTACGAGTCGGCTGTCCCTTACTACCCGCTCGAGCTCTCGATCGGGGAGACGCTCGCGATCGGACACGGAGCGGCGATCGACGTCTCGGGACGCGGGCTTCTCGGGGGCGACGGCTCCCACAGCCCCGTCGTGCTCTCCGGCGAGCGTGCCTCGCTGCCCGGGGCCGCGGGTTCTCACGGGGGGCTGGGGCGTCCTCCGCAAGGGGATTGGCTTCAGCGTCTCGAGGATCCGGGAAGCGTGTACGGCAGCGTCCGCGAGCCGCGACTGCCGGGTGGCGGCGGCGGGAACCGCGGTGCCACGGGTGGTGGCGTCGTCCGGATCGAGGCCCCGTCGGCGACGGTGCGCCTCCATGGCAACCTTCTGGCCGATGGGGGGCCGGTCCCTGGCGGAGGCACCGTCGGCGCCGCGGGAGGCTCGATCCGACTTCGAGCGGGAACGCTCGAGGGCCGAGGCGAGGTACGGGCGAGCGGCTCCTTCGTCGCCGCGGGTCTCTACCGGCCGAGCGGCAGCGGCGGGCGTGTCTCGCTCTCCTGGGTCGAGCCCACGATCACCGGTATCACCGCTCGGGCGGACGGCGCCATCTCGTCCGCCTCCTCCGGTCCGGGCAGCCCCGGCATTCCGCCGCTCGCGGGCGCCGGTACCGTCTTCCTCGAACGACTCGACTCGGCCGGCCAGCCGTTAGACCGCGGGACGCTCCGGACCTCGAACCCGTCCTCGACCGATCTGCCGGCCTGGACACGGCTCCCTGGCCTCGGTAGCGCTGTCGTCTTGGGAGTCGACGCCACGAGCAAGGAGCTCGTCGTTTCCGCGCCCGCCGCGGAGGGCTCGATCGAGGGAGAACGTATCGTCGTCACGATCCCGGCCCTGGCGGGTGGGAATCCGACGGTGCTCGTCCTGCCGGTCACGGCGCAGACGCGGACCGCAGGCTCGGTCGGGTCGGCTGACCAGTCGTTCCGTCTTGCCGTCGCTGCCTCGGAGCCCGAAGTGGCGCAGATCGCGTCGGCGGTCTCCTCGGGTACGGCGGTCACGGCGCGGGCCAGGCTCAGCTACGCGGCATTCGAGGCTCGTGGGGCCGCCAGGGTCGTCTCGAGCGACCAGCTCGAGGTCGGCGGCGTCGTCGACGACCGAACGGCGATGTCGCTCGATCCGTCGGCGCGCATCCTCTTCGGAGGCGAGGCGCCGACGGTTTCGTTCGAGGGGACGAGCCCGGCTCCCGGGGTGAACGTGACGCAGGGGACGGCGATCGACGTCCGCTTCCGCGTCGCGGACCCTCTGGGCCTTTCGAAGCTCGAGGAGACCTGGCTTGACGCGGGGACGACCGCGACGCGGACGTTCTCGGAGCCTCTCGAGGCGTTCGCCGATCCGACGCCGACGCGAGTCACGGTGCCGGTGTCGCAGCCGGCCGGTCCCGTGACGTATCGCGTTCGAGCGATCGACCGCGCGGGAAGGGCGACGGAGTCCGTGGCGACCTGGAACGTCGTCGGAGATGCGACCGACCCCGTCATCACCTCGATCGCGCTCTCACCCGTGAAGACCGAAGACGTCTACGCGGCGGGCGACAAGATCACGATCAAGGCGTACGCGACGGACGACGTGAAGCTCGCCCGAATCCGAATCTCGGTGGACGGGCACACGATCGAGTCCGCGACGTCGCCGGCCACGCTCGTCTGGCTCGCGCCACCGGTGACGACGTCGACGGCCTACGACGTGTCCGTCGTCGCCACCGACCTGACGGGCAACGCTGCGACTGGCGGCAAGGTGATCACGGTGACACCGCGGATCGACGCGGTCTCGCCGATCGTCGCGATCGACTGCCCCTCGTCCGGAGCGATCCTCCCATCCGGCTACGGCAACTTCGTCCTCCGGGCGACGGCGTCGGATGACCTGGGAGTACACCGTGTAGATGCCTTCCGCGAGGGTGAGACAACCCCGTTCGCGACCGCCTACGCCGCCTCGGGATCGGTGAAGGCCTTCGACTCCAGCATGCCGGCGATCACGCTGCCGAGCGTCTCGGAACCGACGCTGGTCCGCTTCCGGGTACGGGCCGTCGACTTTGGGGGGAACGTGTCGTCGGAGGTCCAAACGGAGATCTCCGTCATTCCAGCCGTCCGGATCACAGCGACAGATTCCATCACCTGGTCGACGCTGGTCGGCGAGACGGTGTACCTCGAGTCCGGAACGCTCGTCATCGACGAACCCGTCGCGCTGGGTGGCCTGCTGGTCCTGCGTGGCGCCTCTGTGACCCACTCGGCGGGGGGAACCAAGCGCCTCGACCTCACCGTGAGCGGTCCGCTCTTCGTGGAATGCGGCGGGTCGATCGACGTGACGGGGAAGGGGTATCCGGCGAGGGCGACGTACTCGGGGAATGTCGAGTCGACGGACTCAGGAGGAAGCCACCTGGGAGTGGGAGGGGTGTCCGGGAGTGCGGCGAAGGCTCTGACCTACGGGAGCGTGGAGCGACCGCGGGAGGCTGGGAGCGGCGCGTGGGGAACCAATCCGAGGAGTGGCGGCGGAGTCGTGAGGATCGGAGCGGGATCGATCGTGCTTGGAGGCTCGATGGCATCGATCCTGGCGAACGGAGGACTGGGCGGATGGGAAGGCGGTGCGGGTGGGTCGATCTGGATCACGGCAGGGACGCTAACGGGTGATGGGCTGATCGAGGCGGCGGGGAACGATAGCGCCCAGGATGGTGGTGGTGGCGCCGTGGCGATCGAGTACGGGAGCGTGAGTGGCACGGTGCTGACGCGAGTCAACGCGAGAGGCGGCGGAACCGGAAGCTCCGCGGAGAACGGAGGAGCGGGCACGGTGGTCCTGAAGGGTCCCGGGGCGACGTACGGGACGCTTCGAGTGGACAACAAGGGAACGAGCGGACAGGCGACGGTGCTGCCGAGCCTGGGGTCTGGGGTGGCGCAGGACGGGACGAGCGGAGCGACGCTCGTGACGCAGCTGACGTCGATTCCGGCGTACTTCGCAGGTCACTGGGTGGAGGTGCGGCGAGGCGAGAGCCTGCTGGGGACGTGGCGGATCAAGACGATCACTGGCGGGACGGTGACGCTCGAGCCGAACGAGGCGGAGGCGATCGCGCTGCAGGCGGGAGATGGGTGGCAGGGCGTCTACCGCTTTGACCGGGTGGAAGTGGCCGGGAACGCCGTCGTTCAGAGCGGCGATCCGATTCGGACTCCGACGGTGGAGCTGACCGGTCCTACGGGAACGGGTGGCAACACGGAGGCTCCGGGGCCGGTGGTGGCGGATACGGTCGTCGTGAGCGGGAACGTCCTGACGTCGGGGATCGAAGCGAAGACGTTGACGGTGAAGGCGGGGGCGAGGCTATCGTCGCCGGCGTCGACAGCCACGGAGGTGAAGGGCCTTGAGCTGAGCATCTCGGGCGTGCTGACGATCGAGGACGGCGGGTCGATCGACGTGACGGGGAAGGGGTATCCGGCGAGGGCGACGTACTCGGGGAATGTCGAGTCGACGGACTCAGGAGGAAGCCACCTGGGAGTGGGAGGGGTGTCCGGGAGTGCGGCGAAGGCTCTGACCTACGGGAGCGTGGAGCGACCGCGGGAGGCTGGGAGCGGCGCGTGGGGAACCAATCCGAGGAGTGGCGGCGGAGTCGTGAGGATCGGAGCGGGATCGATCGTGCTTGGAGGCTCGATGGCATCGATCCTGGCGAACGGAGGACTGGGCGGATGGGAAGGCGGTGCGGGTGGGTCGATCTGGATCACGGCAGGGACGCTAACGGGTGATGGGCTGATCGAGGCGGCGGGGAACGATAGCGCCCAGGATGGTGGTGGTGGCGCCGTGGCGATCGAGTACGGGAGCGTGAGTGGCACGGTGCTGACGCGAGTCAACGCGAGAGGCGGCGGAACCGGAAGCTCCGCGGAGAACGGAGGAGCGGGCACGGTGGTCCTGAAGGGTCCCGGGGCGACGTACGGGACGCTTCGAGTGGACAACAAGGGAACGAGCGGACAGGCGACGGTGCTGCCGAGCCTGGGGTCTGGGGTGGCGCAGGACGGGACGAGCGGAGCGACGCTCGTGACGCAGCTGACGTCGATTCCGGCGTACTTCGCAGGTCACTGGGTGGAGGTGCGGCGAGGCGAGAGCCTGCTGGGGACGTGGCGGATCAAGACGATCACTGGCGGGACGGTGACGCTCGAGCCGAACGAGGCGGAGGCGATCGCGCTGCAGGCAGGGGATGCGTGGCAGGGCGTCTACCGGTTCGATCGGGTCGAGGTGACCGGCAACGCGGTCCTTCAGAGCCTGGACACCGTCTACGACGGACTGCCGGAGATCACAGTCTCCTCGCCGGCGCCGAACGCGACGTTCGCCTCCGGAGCCACCGTGCCGGTCTCGTTCCAGACCGCCGACGACCGAGGCGTCGCGAAGGTCATCCTGTCGCTCGGTGAATCGAGAGTCGAGATCCTCGGGTCCGCGCAGACCTCGGGTGTCGTGAAGGCCCCATGGGTCGGAACGACGACCACCATGCCTCTCGAGGCGACCGTCGTCGACACCGTCGGGCAGAGCACCACGAGATTTGTGCCGCTCACGATCCTCGCGGCGCCGTCCCTCACGGCATCGATCAGCTACCCCTGGGACGGCGCGAGGCTCTGGGCTGGAACGACCCAGGAGGTCAGCGTGCAGGTTCCGGATGCCCGACCGATCCGTAGTGTGACGATCGGGCTTGGGACGTTCTCGATGCACTTCGACAGTGTCGTTGGGCCGACCCTCGACGTCTCGATTCCGATCCCGCCGGTGGCGGTCGACGAGGACAGGTTGCTCACCGCGACGGTCGACGATGGGCTGGGAGCACCCGTAACGTCCCCGGCCGTTCCCGTCACTCTTCTCGTCGACAACGGTCCGAGGGTGACGGCCTGGACGGAGGCAATCTCCCCTGTCAACGCCGGATCCGACGTTCAGGTCGACTTCAGCGCCTTCTTCCGGAGCTGGGAGGGGGCGCAGCTGAGACTTCAGGTCACAGGCTCCGTAAGCCTCGACGAGACATACGACGCGGGGCAGTTCGGGAGCGGCGGTGCCGGTGGTGTGGCCGCCCTTGATGTTGCCGATTCCATTAGCTGGTCATTCCCCTCCTTCCAGATCCCTACCGATGCTCGCGGACCGATGAGGATCGTGGTGACCGCCATCGATGGCGCCGGCCGGATGGCATCGGCCGATCCGATCGACCTCGAGGTCACCAGCCCGCTCTCAATCTCCGTCGTCGGCTCCGGGACCGTCTCTCCAGGCGGCACGCTCGAGCTCGCCCTGAGCGCGACCGGCTGGAACCTCCCGGAGAGCGTCGATCTCGAGATCCAGGGGGCGTTTGGCTGGTCACGTCCGGTCTCACTCGGGGAGAGCTACGGCGAGAGCGAGACGGTCTCTCGGACGATCCGAATCCCGGTGCCTCGGAATGCTCTCGGCGAAGGGGCCGCGGCATTCGAGGCATACATGGACGGAGGCGAGGGCGGCTACTCCAGAGGAGCCCTCGCGGCGAAGCTCGATGAGGGGATGGCCTCCTCGAACACGGTAACCTTCTCCGTTGTCGACGATGTCGACCCGGTCGTCGCCAGGGTGCGTTCGTCGGAGTGGGGCCTGGTTTCCGGCGCAGAGGCCTCGTTCCGTGCCGACGTCTCCGACAACGGCACCGTTCAGGAGGTTCGGTTCCTCGTGGATGACGTGCTCATCGCGACGGTTTCCGAGCCGACGGAGCTGTCGACCTACGATTCGGGGCCGTATCTCCTTCCGACCGCGGCGGAGGAGCGCAGCGTCGTCGTTCGGGTCGAGGCGACCGACCTCGCCGGCCGGAGCAGCAGCGCCGTACGCAGCTTCGTCCTGGCCCCTACCGGAACGCCGCTCGTACGGTTCCGTGCGCCGACGTCCGGTGCGATGGCCGTCGCCGGCCAAACGCTTCCGCTGTTGGCCGAGCTGAGGCATTCGCGGCTCATCACTCAGGTGGCCTTCTACCGCGACGACGATGCGACTCCCTTCGCGACGAGAAGCGGGGAAGAGCTCACGGCGGAGTTCCCCGTTCCGCCAGGTGCGACGCCGGGAAGCGAGATCACGCTCTGGGTCGAGGCGACGGACGATCTCGGTGCCGTCGGGGAGGCTTCCGCGGTCGTGAGAATCGTCGCCGGAGCCCTGCTGACGGACGGGACCATCCTCGATGCGGACGACGCATCGCACGAGGACGAGACGATCGTCGTCCAGGGCCGCGTCGAGGTGCGGGGCGAGCATCGGTTCGCTCGGCTGGTCGTCCTCCCGGGTGCCGTTCTCACGCACGCGGCGACGGCTGGAGAGACGATCGAGCGCCTCGACCTCGAGGTGACGGGCGACGTCTATGTTTCTCCGTCGGCGACGATCGATGCGATCGGCCTCGGATTCGAAGGAGGACTCCAGCGATCGAACCCGAATCCCGAAGGCAGGACGGCACCTGGCCTTCAGGAAGCGCAGGCCGGACTCGGGGGGAGCCATGCCGGCGAGGGAGAGCCAGCCGAGGACGGGTGGGGCGCGGAGACCTACGGTAGCTGTCGGGCCCCGGATCTCCCTGGCGGCGGCGGCGGCGCCTCGCTGAGCGGGGATCCCGGGGGGTCGGGCGGCGGCGTCATCAAGCTCCACGTTGGTGGCCGGCTGATCATCGACGGGGCGATCGACGCGTCCGGAATCTCCGGCGAGGGCGGAGCCGCAGGTGCCGGCGGGAGCGTCCAGCTGGAAGCGACCTCGATCGGCGGTACCGGGTGGGTCCGCGCGATGGGAGGCGATCCCGGTGCGCTCGTCGGACGGGGAGGAAGCGCCGGGGGAGGCCGCATCGCCGTCCTCGGGCCGCTCGAGGATGCGGCCCCGGAGCTGAGCAGCGCGAGCGGTCCCGCGTGGTACGCGTCCGGAGGCGCGGGCACGCTGCTCCTCAGGTCGCCCGAGGATCTCCACGGCCACCTCATTGTCGACTCCGGAGCATCGTCCCGGGTGGGCTGGACGTACCTGGCCGAGGTCGGTTGGCGCTGGGGCGACCTGGCCGGGGAGGACGATCTCGTCGTGAGGATCGATCCCTTCCCGGTAGACGTCGATCTCGTCGGGAGGTCGATCGAGATCACGCGAGACAACGCGCTCGTCGGCCGGTTCCGTGTCGAGGAGAGCCGGCCGCAAGAGGGCTCGGTGAAGCTCGACGAGAGCGCGGCGCGCTTGCTCCCATCGTGGGGGTTCGATATTCGCGGCGTGCAGGACTTCGACACCGTGAGCGTGAAGGGAAGAGCGGCACTCGATGTCTCTGAGGTCCTCGAGAGCATCGTGCGGCTCGGTCCGGCCGCGTGGATGTGGACGGAAGGCGACTACCTATGCCCGGGCGACCCCGCGCCATGGCTGTCGACTGGCACCCTGAGCGTTGAGGCATGGCCCGGGGGCAACGTCGTGATCGACGTCGAGAGCGACGACTCCAACTACTGCTCTGGGGGCGAAGTCCCGGGCGCGGTCGTCCAGTACTCGGTCTGGATCGACGGCGTGGAGGGCTCGCTCCTGGAGGTGCCGATCGAGGGCGCGCCGGCAGAGGACGCCCGCCAGCTCACCTACGCCCTACCGGCTTCGCTTCCGCTCGGCGAGCACCTCCTCGTCGTCGAAGTCCGAGACCAGTCGAACCAGAAGACCGCGATCGCCTTCCGGATCCGTGTCGCGGAGGCTCCCGGACTCGTGCAGCGTCTCCCGGCCCCGTCCGGGGGACGGTCCCATCCCATCTCGCTTCGTCCCGCGAAGCGATTTGCCCGTCCGGCGCGTGAAGCCGCCGGCCCCGTCCGCACTCGCGGGGCGGGGCGTGGGCCACAGGAGCCTCATTGAATCTCTTCCGTTCCATGCTCCCGTTGGCCGTCCTCGTCGTCCCCGTCGTCGCGAAAGCCCAGCCCTCCGAACCCTTCCCGGCCCCGTTCGTCATCGAGCACCACCTCGTCGACGCGAGCCTGGAGGGGACGCCCGTGACGGGTGAGACGGTGCGCGACACCTACGGTGGGAGCTTCCTCGTCTCGGAGAGGCCGGACGGGAACCGGACCATCGTCGACTTCGCCCGGCGTGAGCTGACCGAAGTGCGGCCGACGGAGGGCACCTACTGGTCCCTTTCGTTCGGGCGCTTCGCGGAGCTCCGGAAGAGACTCGTAGACGCGGAGAAGACCGAGACGACTCCAGAGGTCCGGACTCAGGCGGCGCGCGAGAAGCGTCCCGTGCGCATCGAAGAGGTGCCGGACGGGGCGGAGGGGAAGGTGCGAGGCGCGCTCTCGGCGACGGGCAGTGCAGGACGGCGCCTTCGCGCCTCCGTCGAAGGTGGATCAGCCCTCGACGTCTGGCTGGACGTCTCGGCGCCGCGCCTCACGGCAGCGGGCGTCGCCGCGCTCGCGGACTTCGAGCGAAACGTCCTGGGCGCGGCCGACGGCGAGGTCGGCCCCGCCGACCTGCTCGAAGCCGTTCGTCTGAAGGAAGGCGGCGCCCTCGCCGTCAGGACCCGAAGAGGAGTGGGCCGCGCCGAGGCCTTACGGGACGATGGGCCCTACCTCGAAACGGTCGTCACGAAGGCGATGCCGGTGGCGGCCCTGCCCGCGAGCCTCGTCTCGGTGCCGGAGGGGCTCCGGCGCGTTCCGAGCCCTCTCGAGGTCGTCGTCTCCTGGGCCGAAGACGAGGCGGCACTTCGGCAGCGAGGCCGGAAGTGAAGATGTCCCGGAACAGGCTCGCGCCGCTGGCGCTCGCGACGGCCGTGACCCTCGGTGTGCTGCCGGCGCATGCGCAGCAGGACCCGTTCGCCCTCCCGGCGAGCTTCCTGACGCAGGCCGCGTTCTCCTGCGGCAACGTGGCAGTGACCGGCAGCGCCGTCGTCACCTCGGCCGGCGTGGGCGGCGCGGGCCATGTCGTCTCGAACGGGAACATCACGCTCAACGGAAGCGCGAAGATCCGCGGTAACGCGACCGCGGGCCCCGGGAAGACCATCAAGACGACCGGGTCTTCGCAGATCACGGGGACGCGGTCGTACCTGTCGGAGGCCTGGCCCTGCTCTCCCATCGACCTCGCGGCGCTCGGCCAGACTCTCGCGACGGCGAACGACAACGCGCTCGTCCCGAAGACGAGCAGCGGAAAGAACCCCCTGTCGGGCTCGAGCCCGCCCGATCTCACGCTGAACGGGAGCGACACGCTCGTCCTGCCGGCCGGGACGTACTACCTCGGGAAGATCACGATCGGCGGCAGCTCCGTCCTCTCCGTGTCCGGAGACGTGCGGATCCTTGCGACGGGGAAGGTGTCGATCTCGGGTTCGTCGAAGGTCAACAACGCCGGGAGTCCGATCGCTTTCCGGCTCTTCACGAGCGGGTCGCCGTACGCGCTCGAGGGGAGCGCCCGGCTGAAGGGCTTCGTCTACGCATCGAGCGCGACGGCCGTGGTGAAGGTCACCGGCAGCGGCGTCTTCGTCGGAGGGCTCTACGGTGGCCAGCTCACGGTCGAGGGGAGTGCCTCGCTGACCCGCGACGTCGTGTACGTCCCGCCTGCCGACCCGCTCGTCCTCTCGATCACCGAGTCGGGCCAGCCGCTCGCGGAAGGAGCGGTCTTCGGCCGGGCCGTCACCCCCGTCGTCTCGACGACGGGCGGAGTCGCGCCCGTCACCGTTTCCGCGACCCTCGATGGCGCCGCGTGGACGTCGGGGACCGTCGTCTCCGCGAACGGGGAGCACACGCTCGCCGTCGCCGTCACGGACTCCAGTGTGCCCCCGACCCAGCTCTCGGAGACGCGGCACTTCACGATCGACACCGAAGGGCCCTCTCTCGTCATCGCGTCGCCGCCTCCGGGCGCCGTCGTCTCCACCTCGCCGATCGTCGTGACGGGGACCGCGAGCGGGGCGACGTCCCTCACCCTGCTCGGCGCGCAGATCGTGCTCCAGGAGGGAGGGGTGTTCTCCGCGACGGTCCCGCTCGTCGAAGGGACGAACATCCTTCGTCTCGTCGCTCGCGACGCTGCGGGGAACGAGACGATCCGCGACCTCCCGGTCGTCCTCGACACGCTTCCCCCGGTCGTCACCCTTTCGGCGCCCTCGTCCGGGACCTGCCTCGCGGCAGGAACACCGCTCGCGGTCTCGGGCCGTTACCTCGACGCCCATCCGCGGCCTGCGGGAGCCCCGGAGGGGCCCGCGGTCAGCCTCACGCTGACTCTGCCGTCCGGTGCGGCGACGACGCTCCCCGCGAGCGTCGACGAGAGCGGAGCCTTCACGGGCTCGTTCCCGATTCCGGATGGCACCGAAGGGAGCGCAACCCTTCTCGCGATCGCGACGGATGCTCTCGGAAGCGTCTCGAGAGTCCTCTCCTCGGTGAGGTTCGACTCGGCGTCCCCCGAGGTCTCGATGACCTCCGACGGGACCCCCTTCCCGGGCTCGGGGCCTGGCGCCACGCCCCCTCAGGGGGCGACGCCCGCTTTCGTCAACCGCCCCCTCGCCGCCCGCGCGCTCGTGCGCGACGGGGCCGCCGCGCCGCCCGCCGCGACTCTGACGCTCGACGGCCAGCCGTACACAGAGGGGACGCCGATCGCCGCCGAGGGGAATCACCTCCTCGTCGCGCGGGCGACCGACTGCGCGGGACACGAGTCCGCGGCGCACGCCTTCTTCGCCGTCGACACGACGGCGCCGGCGCTTCTCGCCACCGTCCCCGCCGAGAACGCCCTCCTCAAGGAACCGGTCACGACCTTCAGCGGGACCGCCTCGGCGGACGTCGTCACGGTCACGGTCGGCGGCCAGAGCGTCACCCCGACCCCTGGCGCCGACTCCACGACGTTTTCTCTGGCTCCCTACGCGTGGCGCGAGGGCGACAACACCGTCGTCGTCGAGCTCGTCGACCGCGCCGGGAACCGCGCCTCCTTCACCCGGGCCTTCCAGATAAAGACGACCGGTCCCGTCGTCGAGATCCTCCTCGGGGGCGTGCCGCTCGGCACGGGGAAGACCTTCTTCGCGCCGATAACGCCCGACATCCGGACGAACGAACCGCTCAGCGGGCCTGGAGCGGCGACGCTGACGGTCACCCTCGACGGAGCGCCGTACGTCCCCGGGACTCCGATCGCGGTGGCCGGTCCCCACACTCTCAAGGCGAGCGTCGTCGACGCGGCCGGGACGCCGGCGTTCGACACCGCGTCTTTCACGATCGACACCTCCGGCGGCCCGAGCGTCTCCATCACGTCGCCCGTCGACGGAGCGACGCTCCCCGGCCCGACGGTCGACGTCTCCGGCACCGTCTCGGCGGCGCACGCGGCCGGCCGGACGATCGTCCGGGTGAACGGCCGCGAGGCGACGGTCCCCGACGCCGGCGTCACGTGGACTCTTCCCGGCCTGCCTCTCGAGCCCGACGCGCCGAACGACATCGTCGCGGTGGCGGTCGACGCCCTCGGCCGATCCGCCTCGGCGGCCGTTCAGGTGCTCGTCCGCTCCGACGGCCCGAAGCTCGTCCTCATCTCGCCGGCAGAGGGGACGCGAACCAATCGGAGGAAGACCGACGTCGTCGGCGCGGTCGTCGGCGGCGCCTCCGCCACGGCGGACGGACTCGTCCACGCGGGCGCCCTCTCGACGACGATCGACGCCACCGGCTCCTTCCGCCTTCTCGACGTCCCGCTCGCCGACGGACCGAACCCGATCTCCGTTACCGCCGTGGACGCCCAGGGACGGACCGGCGAAGCGCACGTCACCGTCGTCTCCGACACCACGGCACCTACCGTCTCCTTCACGGTCAGCGGTCAGCCGCTCGAAGAGGGGGCGACATTCGCCGGTCCGATGACGGTTACCGTGTCGGTCTCCGACGGGGCCGGCGACGCGCCGGCCCCGCGCATCCTCCTGAACGGCGCGGTGGTTCCCTCGGCGACCGAGACGACGGAGGTCGCGATCCCGGATGAGGGCGGATGGGTCCTCTCGGTCGTCGCCCTCGACGGCGCGGGCAACGAGACCCGGGCGAGCCGCAGCTTCATCGTCGGCGGGGGCGGCTGCAATCTCTCCGACGTCCGGCCGCTCGACGGCTCGACGACGCCGGAGTCGAAGGTCACGATCGTGGGCCGATGCGGCGCCGCGCTCCGGGTCCTCGTGCGCGTCCCGCAAGCGGGAGGCGGTTCCCCGCAGGAGTTCGTCGCGGCCGTCGCGGACGGCACGTTCGCGGCGGGCGACGTCCCCCTTCCCGTCATCGGCGAGAACGCCCTCGAGCTCGTCTGCGAAGGCGCGGCGGGTGCGCCGTCGACCGTCGCCCACCGGATCACGCGACTCTCGGGCGACGGTCCCGTCGTCTCGATCGCGTCTCCCGCGCCGGGCGCGGTCGTTACTTCGTCGAGCGCCACGGTGAGCGGCACGGTCTCCGACGCGACGGCCGACCTCTGGGTCGGCGGGACGAAGGTCGGTGCGGCCGCGCGCACCGGGACCTCCTTCTCCCAGCCCGCCGTCGCCCTCACCGAGGGCCCGAACGTCCTCCTCGCGAGGGCCGTCGACGCAGCGGGCCGATCCGGTGAGGCGCGCGTCGTCCTCCAGCGCGACTCTCAGGCCCCCCGGCTCACGGTCGTCTGGCCGACGTCGGGCGCCCGCTTCGGCAGGCGCGGAGATGCCCCGGTCGTCGCGGACGTGACCGGCGTCGTCGACCTCGGCTCCGAGCCGAACCTCCAGTCCGTCGTCGTTTCCAGCCCGGCAGACTCGATCACGGCGACCGTCGACCCGGTCACCGGCGCCTTCCAGGCGCCCGGTCTCCCGCTTGGAGACGCTTCGGGCAGCGTTCGCGTGACGGTCGTCGCGACGGACTCCGTGGGTCTCACGACGACCGTGACGGTCGACGTCGACGTCGACGCCGGAACCGTCGCCGCGGGGCCGGCTCTCCGTCTCGACGCTCCGGTCGATCTCACGCGGCTCACGGCCGCGTCGTCTCCCGCGATCGCCGTCTCCGGAGAAGCCTGGGCGGCGGAGGGCGCGACGGTCTCCGTCAACGGCGTGTCGCTCGACCCGTCCGCGCTCGAGTGGGAGCCGGCCGCGGCCGACGGTCGGCGTCACGTCACCTTCCAGACGACGATCGCGGCGCCGACGACGGACGGTCCCTTCGGAGTCATCGTCCGCGTGGAAGACCTTCAGAAGCGGTCGGCCTCGACGCGGCGGCTTCTCGTGCGCGACACGGTCGCCCCGGGAGTGTCCGAGGTCGTCCCGGCGTCGGGCGCCACGGGCGTCGACTCGAACGGTCTCGTCCTGGTTCTCTTCTCGGAGGAAGTCTCGAGGGCATCGCTCACGGCGACGAACGGTTTCGTCGTGACGCGCGAGGGCCAGCCGGAGCCGATCGTCGGCACGTTCTCGGTGGCCGGGAGCGCCGTCGCGTTCGTTCCAGGTGCCGCTCTCACGCCCGGGGCGACGTATCGGGTCGTCCTCGGGGTCGGCCTTTCGGACCTCGCCGGGAACCCGCTCGAGGTCCCCCACGAGTCGTCCTTCACGGTGGCTCCGACTCTCTCCGGAACGCTGCCCGTTCTCGACGCGCCCTTGCCGGCCGTCGTCTGTGCGACCGCGCTCGAGCTGAAGGGGAGCGCCCCGGCCGGAGCGAGCCTTCGGGTCGTCGTCGGCGCCGTCACGGTGAATGCGACCGCCGATGCGAGCGGGCGCTTCGTCCTTTCAGTCCCGCTCGTCGCGAACGGTTACCACGACGTCTCCCTCCGGATCGTCGGCCGCGACGGCTCGCTCGGCCCCGCGCTCTACGGCCTCGTCCGGAAGGACTGCTCGGCACCTTTCGTCGAGCGTGCGGACCTCGACCGGGAAGCGGGACGTGTCGTCATCCGCTTCTCGGAGCGGATGGCCCCCGCCACCGTCACGCTCTCGGCGACGGCCGGAGACGGCGCGAGCGTCGTCCTTTCCCTCGAGGAAGAACCGACCGTCCCGCGTCCCGGGACTCTCGTGCTCGACGCCGACGGCCGGTCGGTGCGCATCGACCTTCCCTCCGATGCCGACGCCTGGTGGCGCGAGAAGGCGGTCCGACTGCGTGTCCAGGAGCCCGCCGCCGACGAGAACGGCATCCCGCTCTCGGCCCCCTGGGTCACGACGTTCCTGCCGGGCGGCGGGACGGGAGACCTGACCGGCGGCTTCCTGTCGGGGGAGGTCTACGACGACGCGACGGGACGCCCGCTCGACGGAGCGGACGTACGGCTCTACCCGAGCTCGGCGGCGATCCCGGGAGCCGTCGCGGCGCCGGACGTGGCGCTGGAGGCGACGGCGACGGATGCACGCGGCCGCTACGGCTTCTTCGGCGACGTCGCGGCAGGGCGGTACGCGATCCACCTCGGAAAGGCGGGCTACGTCCCGGCTCTCCGCAGGCTTCCGCTCGCGCCCGCGACGGGAGCGGTCCCCTTCGACGCGCGCCTCACTCCGTTGTCCCCCCTCGCGGCTCAGCGACTCGACCCCGTCGTCGGCGGCAGCTTCGAGGGTCCCTCCGGTCTCCTCCTCGAGGTCGCCGTCCCGGCGTTCGTCGACGTTCCGCAGGAGACGCTCGGAGTCCGGCTGACCCCGCTCACGGCGCAGGCCCTCCCCGAGCTCCTTCCCCTCGGCTGGTCCCCTCTCGCCGCGGCGGACGTGACGCTCGAGCTCGAAGGGACGACGCCGGTTCCGCTTTCGCAGTCGGCCGCCTTCGCGGCGGGCGCCGTTCATCTCACCCTGCCGCTTCCCGCGAACGTCCCTCCCGCGGCGGCGCTCGTCGCCGTCCGGCACGACGTCGCTTCAGGCCGCTGGCTCACGCTCGGTCCCGTCGACCGCCACGCGGGCGCGGGCAGCACCGACGTCGCGCGCGTTCCTCTCGTCGCCCCCGGCGCAGTCGCGGTTGTCCTCGCCGACGTGGAGCCCGCGATCGCACCTCCGGCGCTTTCCGGCGCCGAGGGGGAGCCGCTGACCGCGTCGGCCCTCCCGTCTCCCGTTCCGCCGCTCACAGCCACGCTCACCCTCGACCCGGCCGTCGTCTCGCCAACGGAGCGGGCGACGGCTCGCGTCGTCGCGCGCTCCGCCGATGGCACGACCTTCTGGCCTTCGGGGCTCGCCGTTCAGGCCTACCTCGACGAGAAGCTCGTTCTCTCCGGAGGAGGAGAGCTCTACGAGGCTCCGTTCACGGCGGATCTCCTCCTGACGCACCACCCGCTCTCGCCCGAGGAGGAGAGCGGTGCCACGGCGGGCACTGTCGGCGCTCTCTCTTTCGCCGTCTCGCCGAGTCCGAAGGCCGCGGAGGTCCTCCTCGAATCCGGCTGGGAGAACGTCCGCCTCTACCCGTTCCCGGAGTCGCTCGAGCGTGGCTCGATCCTCGGCGCCCTCGGCGGCACCGTCACCTCGCCCGACGGCGTCGAGCTGACGCTCCCCGAGGGCGCGCTCGCCGAGAGCGTCGCCGTCGAGGCGAAGCTCCTCACCGCTGCCGAGCTTTCCGCGCTCCCGGCGCCCGCGGGCTTCGACCTCCTCGCCGCCGTGCGCGTCTCTCTCTCCGGGCGGGCGCTCGCGCGAGCCGCGACGCTTTCCGTTCCGCTCCCCGCGGACTCACCCGACGACCCCGCCGCGGAGGCGCGCCTCCTCCTCGCGCAGCTCGTGGAACAGCCGGCCGACGGCCGAGGCGCCTTCGCCCGCCTGACGGCGCGCGCCACGCGCGCCGCGGGCCCGCGCGCCCTCGCCGCCCCGGAGGCCGCGGGCTCGCCTCTGCCGCTCGAAGGGCTCCTCTCCGAGGGGACCTACCTCGTCCTCCGTGCGCAGGCCCCGCTCGGCTTCGCGACCGGCTTCGTGATGGTCGGCCAGGGCAACGGTCTCGCGACCTCGCGCGTGACGACGCCGACCCTTGGCACGGCAGACCTCTCGCGCCCCGGCGGCCGCTACGCGATCCCGGTCCCGGCCGGCGACAACCGCGACGTCTTCGCCCTCCACCCGCAGCTCGACGAAGCCGCGACGGGCCGCATCCCGTCCCTCGCGCCGTCGGCCGTCGTCGCTCTCGACCTCCTCGTCAAGCCCGTCGGACCGCACGTCACCTCGGTCCAGCCCGGCGACAACGCGACCTCCCAGGCCATCGGCTCGTCCCTCGTCGTCCATTTCAGCGAGCCGATCGACCCCGCGTCGGTCGTCCCCGGTCTCCTCACCGCCGAGCTCCTCGGCGACGACGGCGCTGCGACAGGCGCCTTCTTCAACGGGACTCTCACTCTCCAGCCCGACGGCACGACCCTCGTCTTCCAGCCGACGCATCCCCTCCCGCCCGGGCGGCGCATCCGCGGTCGTCTCACCTCCGGCGTCCGCGATGTCGGCGGCACCCCCTACGAAGGGGCGCTCCCGTACCTCTGGAGCTTCACGACCTCGACGGAGGTGACCTCCGGCGGGCAGATCGACCTCACGAAGATTCGCCTTCTCCTCCCCGAGAACGGCACGGCCCGCATCGTCGGCACCGCGGGCGCGATCCCGACCGGTTGGTCGGTCTCCGCGAGCGTCGAGAACGCCAAACCCTCGCCCGCCTGCCCCGAGACGACGACGAACGTCGACACGACCGGCGCCTTCTCCATCGTTGCGGGCTGCGCCTCCACGCCCGTCTCCCTCTCTTCGCGCGTCTTCCTCCGGGCCCTCGACTCTGCGGGCAACCTCACCGTTCTCCCGCTCGGCCCCTACGTCACCGCGGACGGCCTCGGCTTCGTCGCGCAACCCGGCGAGAAGGCCGTCTACACGACCCCGGAGGGAGTCGAAGTCACGGTACCCGCCGGTGCGTTCGACGAGGCGAAGGTGGTGCGGGTCGCGAAGAAGGACCCGGCGACGCTGGGGTTCGATCTCCCGACCTACCTCGAGCTCGGCGCGTTCGTCGACGTCGACTTCGACGGCGAGGCGAGCGAGACGCTTCGCCTCCGGATTCCCGTCACGACGACGGCGCCCGTCGGGACGCTCGTCTTCGCGGGCTCCCCGATTGATCTCCCCTGGGGTCGGAAGCTCCGGCTTATCGACCTGGCCCGGATCGTCGACGGCGGCGGGGGAGCGAAGGTCATCTCGAACGCGGAGGCCGACCAGCCCGTCGACCCAACGACGGGCGGCTCAGGGCTGATCGCTCTCGAGGGGGAGACGCATCTCGCGAGCCAGCTCCCTGCCTCGGTCATCCGAATGACGCTCCTCGAATTCGCGAGCCGGGGCTCGGCCGCGTTCTGCTTCGGAGTGGGCGCTGAACTGACTGCAGTCACGGGCTCAACGGTTCCGAACGAGCTGATGACGCAGGTCGGAGTGCTCTGGAACGAGATGGCCGACGCCTTGGTCTTCGTTCCTCCGGCCTACAACTGGACGGGTCGCTTCATTCTCCCCGCAGTCGTAGGGCAGGCATTCACGATCGTCGCGAAAGACCGGGCGACCGGCTGGGTCATCAACAGGCACGAGTTCGGTCCAGTCTCCCCGGTTCCCGGAGCGCTCGTTCCCGTCACGGATTTCCCCGACAACGACGTGACGATCCCGAGGCTGATCGATGCGAGCCCGTTTGGCCTCACGCGGTTCTCGGCTTTCACCGCCGATGGTACAGAGCCGACATGCCTCTCCATTCGCCTCGAGCTTCGCGCCTGCGCCACGTCCGACGGTTTTCTCCGAATCGAGGCCGATCCGGCCTACCCGCTCCCTGACGAGTCTCGGGTCTCCCTGCAGTCCCTGGCGTCGCCTGCCGGGGACCTCTCCGCGCGTCGCGTCCTGAACGGCTCGCTCGGTTCCGAGCCGCTCCAGCTCGCGCCGAAGAGCGGCGAGGATCTCCTCGTGACGGTGACACCCGGGGACCTGAATCCGGATGGCCTCGAGGTGCTCAGGTTCGTTTTCGACAAGCCTCTTGCCCCCGTGCCGGCCCCCGAGACCGCGGCCCATCTCGTCGACTGCGGCCCGTTGCCAGGCGATTGCCGGTCCGCGGTCCCGTTCCCCGTCGAACTGGACGCCCCCGGCGGTATCCATGCGCCATTCTCGGAGGCGCTCGTCCGGCTCCGAGGGACGCTCCCGCGCGGGCACCTCTTCCGGCTGACGCTTCAGCGCGATCAGTTCCGGAGGGCGACGTCCGGATCAGACGCAGTCTACTCCGGCCCGTCAGATTTCCTCTTCGCGACGAGGAAAGCCGCTGAAGAGCCCCTCGCGACGAGTGACGCCCTCGCCCTCGGCGACACGAATCTGGCGCGCGACCTCGTGAAGCTCGGCAACCTCCTTTTCGTCGCGACCGGCACGGGCCGGCTCCTCGCGTTCGACGTCTCCACCGCGCGGAGCGGGGATGTTGCGGGAGGAGCCCCTTCTCCGTTCGAGCTCTTCGCGCGGATGACCGATTCGTTCGACGAGATTCGGGGCCTCGCCACGGACGGGCACAACCGCATCTTCCTCAACGTCCGGGCCGGCAATACCTGGGGCGTCAAGGTCGTGAGGCTCGAGGACGTGCGGGGGGCCGGAGACTGCCCGGACGGCGATTCACCCTCCTGGGCGGAGGGCGTCCCATGCTTCAGCCCGGTCGAAGGGAGTGTCCGAACGGCCTTCCTGGCGGAGGGGGCGATGCTCGGCTCCGAGTATCTCGCCCGTGTCGGCAGTCTGGCCGTCGGGCGGCCGGTCGGGCTCGAGCTGCTCGCAAAGGACGACGGAACGAAACCTACGGATCTCAAGAGCTTCTACGAGGAGAACAAGCCGCCCGGCGACCCGGCGTTCGACGAGCTTCCCCGCGACGCGCAGGGCTTCGTGACCTTCGGGTTGCTGCTCTCAACGGTCGACCACCACGCCGCGCGGTCGACGAGGACCTGCTCCGGAGAGGCCATTGATGACAGATACCAGCGTGTCACCGTCGACAACGTCACGACGGGGCAGAGCTGGTCCTTCGATGTCGAAAACGCCTGGCCCGGAACGTCTCCGCCGAGCCCCGGGGTCAGGATCGTCTCCGGTCTGAAGGCACGTCGAGGTGACGAGTTCCGGCTGCGCGTCAACGTCGGGCTCACGGGTTACGTCCCGGTCCTCGGCAGCGGCGTGACCGTCGTCGATCTGAATCGTTTCTACCGGCTCCCGGCATCCGGAAGCCCGGACTTCGAGGGCCAGTGCGGACGCCGGCTCGGCCGGTACGAGGAGGCAGGCTCCTTCGGCGTCGCGCCCTGCTCCGCCGGGAAGACCCCCGACCTTTCCAACACCTACGCGGCCGCCGTGCTCGGCCAGACCGGAGACGAGGCTGAGCCCCGAGGTCGCGACACCCGTAGCACCTTCCTCGTCGTCAACCACTACGGCGGCGTCGAGGCGGAATCCTCCACGAGTGACCTCGGAGATCTTCAGACCGTTCAGGGCGTCTGTCTCACGGATTTCGACACCGATCCGTCTCTACCCGTCTCTCTCCGAAGCGTTGCCGTAGCCACGAACGTTCGGTGGCGGGACGAAGGGCTCGTCTTCGCGGGGGGCCGCTTCGTCGCGAAAGGCCTGGGGATCGAATCGGCCGAACGTGGCGGAGATCTCGTCTTCTACTCTCTCGGCCCCGAAGGAATCGTCGCCTTCGACGCCACGAACCGTCGTCTCGGCGCGCCGATTGGCCTCTACTACCGCAAGGACCACTGGGTCACACGTATCCAGGCCGACGCGAGGGGTGGCCGGCTCTACGCGGGCGGATTCCACGCGATTACGAACGAGCCGTTCATCGACGTCTGGGACCTCTACCGGGTCAACGGTGGCCCGGACGAGGAGGGCCGGGATGCGAGGCTTCTCCTCAGTCTGAAGGCGGCATGGGACACGAACCACATCGCGTTCGATGAAGCCGGGACGGGGTTCCTGTACACATGGGGGAGCGCGGTCGCCGGCGAGGCCGCACGCGGTTTCATACTGCCGATCGAAGATGCGCGGTTCGTCTTCGCAGGGTTGTATAGCCCTGAAGCGGCGGAGCCGCCGAGTGACCCGCCGGCCGTGGGTCCTCTCCCGACGCTCCGGCCCACATCGGCTTTCGTACCCCTCGGCGTGCCCCTTCGGGTCGACTCCGTCGCCGAGTGTGACCCCGCCAATCAAGCCGAAGACGAGAAGGTCGCCACCGCGGCCTTCCGCGTTCGCATTGCTCTGCCTGGGGACCTCGGGGAGACGCTCGTCGCGAAGGTGCAGTCCCTGCGCGGGCTTCCTGCGGAGGGGCAGCTCGGCGCCGAGGATGTCGGCGCTTTCGTGGCGCCGACGGGTGGGCCGGGATGGCCAGCGAGGGAGGTCTTCATCACCCTTCGCCGGCTGGGCACCGCCGACGCCTCCGCAGGGAACGGCGCCTATCCCGGCGAAGGCGGTCGCCTCTCGACGGCCTACAACCTCTACGAGTCGAAGGAGGTCGTCCTCCTCCTTGCTGACCCGCGAGCCCGCGCGACCTACACGCTCCAGAAGCTCGAAGGCGAGGCCACCGCCGACGAGGAGAGCCAGTGCCGCCGCTGCACGAGGCCGGCCTACCTCCAGCGCCTCATCGACGACGGTCTCCTCCAGGCCGACGACATCCTCGAGCTCCTGGCGGCGGGTCCATACGTCCGTGCGACGCTTTCGACGGAACGGACCGACCCGCTCGACACGAGCGTCGCCGTGCCCGCGGACTCTGGCGCCACCGCCCAGGCCCGCGTCTTCTTCCAAGGCAACAGCGCCGGATATCGGGCGCCGTGGGGCCTGGCACGCGCGACATCGTGGGCCGATTCGGTTCCCGCACCGATCCAGGTCTCGCTGGAGGAGCCCGTCCTCTCGCCGGCCTACTGGGATTCGGGCGAGAGGGGAGTCGGCGTCCTCCTCGGAGGTGGCGAGGCCGTCTTCACCGCGACCGACTACGCAAAGCCGGGTCGGGGAATCGATGTCGCGATGGAGCGCACGTACCGCTCCGGCGTTCTCGGTTTCGGCCCTCTCGGGTCGGCCGGCTGGGGCTCGCCGCTGCTCCAGCACCTGCGGCAGATCCCGCTCTACGGCGACGGGAAGCGGCCGTCGGGCGAGGGGCCGTCGTCGCTCGACCAGCTCACGGGGATTCCCGAGATGGTCGAGTACTACGACGGTACCGGGCACGTCTTCCGATTCATCTCGAAGGGGAACGGTGGTTGCCCGACCTGGGCCGAGGAGGACTCCCTCGGGAGCTACTGCGTGCCCAAGGGCCTCTACCTCAGGCTCCGAAAGCTCGAGGGGGGCAAGCGGTGGCAGCTCCTGGGGCGGCAGCAGAGCGTCCTTCTCTTCGACGAACACGGTCGACTCCTGGAGGTTCGCGACCGTCACCGCGAGCTCGCCACCGATCCTCATGTCCGAGGCAACACGCATCAGCTCGTTTACGACGCCTTCGGCGCCTTGGCGCAGCTCGAGGACGACTACGGCCGCATCCTCCGATTCGAGGAGTTCTCGAATCCCCGAGAGGACGGAGAGCAGTACGGCCTCTTGAAGAGCTTCACGGATTTCGCGGGGCGAAAGACCCGCTACATCTGGAGAAGCCAGCCGGGGACACGCGACGACAAGCTCCTTCGGAAGGCCATTCTCCCTTCTGTGACGAGTTCACTCGGAGCGGATTACTCTCATGCGGACCCGACCGTCTCCTATTCCTATGGCGAGACGATCCTCGCCCCGTCGGCACCGCATCACGGGCCCGACTTCAGCCGGCTCCGTCTGACCGGCTTCAGGCTGCCGGGAACAGACGAGAGCGCGCCGAGCAGGGTTGGCCTCGACTATGACGCGTCGTCGGGGCGGGTCGTAGGCGTGACCGTTCCCGACGGCGGCCGTTGGGAGATCCAGAAGGCCGAGGGCCCGCCCGCGGCCCCGGCGACTTCCGCCCGTGTCGTTGCGCCCTGGGGGCACGCGCTCGACTACACGCTGGAATCGGGGCGCACCGCGACCACGCTCGAAGGTGTGCCTGCGCTCCTGGCCGGGATCCCCGTCACCGGCCCCGACGCTTCTCCAGCTGACCACTACGCCCTCACCATCTTCGGCTACGAGGAGGACGGACGTCTCGGGAAGGTCACGATCCCGGGAGGACTCGAGCGATCCCTGTCCTACGAGAGCTCCGCCGGCGACCGACTTCGGAACGCGAACGTCGTGACGGTGGTCGAGAAGGGGTTCGCTCGCCAGGGGGACGCGGGATGCTCGATCGGGGCCCTGTCCGAAGTCACCCGGACGACGACGCTGGAGTACGATCCCGCCAACGCTCCACACAAGGTGAAGACGCCTCGCGATGTCCTCCTGACCCTCGCGATCGCAACATCGGCGTCGGGAGCGGTGCCCGTTTCAGTGCCGTTCGGCATTTCGGCGGCAACTGGTATTAGGGAGCTCGAGGCCTCTAGCAGCTTCGACTCGCACGCACGCAATGTGAGGACCGCCGGCCCCGAAGGGGAGCAGGGCACCCCCGTCGTCGAGGTCACGGACTTCCACGACGATGCTCGGGGACGGCCGCAAAAAGGCTACCTCAAGACCGTCGTCCGTGGCCCGATAGTCGAGTCCTACGAGCGCTACGACGCCGCAGGTAACCCGCAGACCCGCGCTTTCGGCGGCGTAGTAGAAACGAGTCGATTCGACGAGTGGGACCGGCCGGTGCAGATCGAAGCCGGGGGCTCGGACGGGACGTACTCGCCGACGAATGCCCGGATCCAGCGCGGCTTCGACGCGGCTGGACGTCTCGTCCTGGAGAGGCGGAGACAGACGCCGCTCGGCGACGTCGACACCATCACTGCCTACGACAGCGCCGACCGAGTCACCTCTGTCACGATCAACCGCGTCGCCGATGCTTCCGGAGACGCCACCGCGACGGCCACGACTCGTTTCGACTACGACGCGTATGGCCGGCTCTGGAAGGTCACCTCTCCTGCCGGGGTCGTCGCCATCTACGACTACGATACGGCGGGCCGGATCAGCTCCGAGACGACCGGCTCGGGTGCACGGCGGCGGCTCTACGACGAACGGGGCCGTCTCGTCTACACCACCGATGGGCACGAGGGGTACTGGCGGGGTCTCTACGACGACTTCGGCGGGCTCACCGAGGAACGGATCGCCACCGGGGCCGTCACGCGTCGTTGCTTCAACGCGGAAGGCCGGCCCACTCGGGAGGAGGTCCGCCAGGCCGACGGAAAGGTCCTCTCCGACGTCAGCCGGGAATACACCTCCTTCGGGGCCGTCTCCACCCTCGTCGAGCGCCTCTCTTCCGGCAGCCCCACGCCGGAGCAGCGCGTGACCCGGATGTCCTACGACCGCTCCGGCCGGCTCCTGACCGTCAAGACGGGGGATGGGGATACGCTCGTTCGGGACGAGGCGACGCTGGTCTACGACAGCGCCAACCGCACCGTACAGCGTACCGATGCGGCGGGAAACAAGGTCGACACCGTCTTCGAGCCCGCCTCGCGACTCTTCCCCTCGAGCGTCAGGCTGACCGAGTCCGGGCGTTCACCCTATTCCACCGACTTCCTCCTCACCGACGCTGCCGGCAATGTCCTTTTCCAGCGCGGAAGCGACGGATCCACGGTCCTGCGTGCCTTCGACGAGGCGGGCCGTGTCACCTCCGAAGTCATGGGGGCAAACCCTCCAGCCACCTACAGCTGGGACGGTGCGGGCCGTCTGCTCGCGAGCACCCTCCCGGCGGGGGGGCAGACGACCTACCGCTACGACCTCGACGGCCGCGTCACTTCCGAGACTGTGACGAGCTCCACAGGCGCATGGATCACCTCCCACGGCTACGACGTCGCGCACTCCGGCCGCCTGACGGGCGTCACCTTTCCCGACGGCACCGCGGAGGTCTACACCCAGTTCGATCCTGACGATGTCCCGCGCCAATGGACCAACCGGCACGGCCAGGTGGTCAGCAGCGTCGTCGACCCTGCCAATCGCCTCCGGGGCCTCACCCCCTCTGGCGGTCCCGCGAACCTGGCCACGTACAGCCTCTCGTGGGACTACGATGACCTCTCGCGACTCACTCGAGCAGAGAAGACGGGAGTCCCCGCCTCGGCCGTCGTCAACAGCTACGACCTCGGGGGGCGTCCGGAAACGACCACGCTCGGTATCGGTGCGACCTTCACCCGCAGCCACGATGTCTGGGGCCAGCCGTTCCGGAGCGCAATCACATCGGAGATGTCGGGCGACGCGGCCGCGGGCGTCGCCGTCCTGCGGCGCGATCACGACGCTCTGAGCCGCCCCACACGCAGCTCCCTCGATCAGGACGGGGGACCCGATGGGAGCGGCATCCCTGGCGCCAGACTTTCCTGGAGCGGCGCCAGCAACCTCGAGCTCATCGCCACCCTCGGCCCGAGAAGCTTCCAGCAGACCCGTTCGTACGACAGCCCGGGTCGCACTACCTCCTTCGGGTTCGTCGGAAGCCGGGCCTGGGGTGATGTCGGAGTCGCCTACCGCCCGGATGATTCCTACAAGACGGGACGTGTCGCACCCTCCGCCGGCCTCTTCAGCGGCCAGGGCTGGAGCTTCACCCCCGACGTACGCCTTCGCCTGACGTCGGCGGAGAGTTCCCGAGAGACCTTCCATCTCTCCTACGGGGCCGGAGACGAGCTCCTCGGCCACACCCGAGACAAGCAGTCGCTCCTCGCGAGCTTCAGCCCGGGTCCTGGCGGACGCCTCCTCTCCCGCAACGGTGACGCGTTCGTCTACAACGCCTCGGGAGACCGGACGGAGGACGACCGGTTCGTGTACGGGTGGAGTTGGCGAGGTGAGCTGGTCTCGCTGGAGGTTAAGGGCGTATGGCCGGCGGATGGTCCCGGTGAGGAGCCCCGCGTCTCCCCGTGGGCCGGGCACAAGCTCTTCTTCGACTACGACGCCCTGGGTCGCCTCACGGCGCGCACGCACCTCGGCGTCCTGCCGAGTCCCGTGGACCCCGATACCTCGAGGCCCTTCATCTCCCGCCGGGAGGTCCTTTGGGACGGCGGAACCCTCCTCGCGGAAGTCGAGAAGGACGCGCAAGGGGCGATCCGCTGGAGGAAGACGCTCGTCCCCGGCGCGACCGGGCTCGACGACGCGGTCCAGATGCGCGTGGAGGATTACGGAGCCGGCAACACTCCCGCCCGGCGCCTCTACAGCTTCGTGAGGGACGAGCAGGGGACCGTCCTTGGCCTCGTCGACGAACAGGCGCCGGAACCGGCTCGAGGACCCCCGCTTCCGGCACGGTATCTCTACACGCCGCTCGGCGAAGCGCACGCCGAGACGGGACCTGAGCTCCTCAGGGCTCGCTTCGACGCGACCAGGACTTCCCTGAACGGCGCTTCCCAGAACCCTCCCCGTCCCGACGAGACCGTCGGCGGTGCCGTCCTCTTCGACCTCAGCCTCACGCTCGACCCGGAGACGCTGGGGCAGGGAGTCCCGATCGAGACCTGGAGCTCCGCCGACAACGCCTGGCAGCGGGTCCCTGCGGGGAGGTTCTTGCTCGCGTTGGACCAGGACAGGCCGACGAGTATCTCGGTTCTGCCGCTCGATGGCTGGCCGAAGGAGACCCGCTACCGAATCCGGCTGACCTCGGACCTCCTCGACGATCTGGAGCGCCCATTCCGAGCTCCGGACGGCGGAGTCAGCTTCGACGTCCTTCTCGAAATGCCGGCAGATGGCCTGACACACCCTGTCTACGACCGGACGATTCCGACGACCTTCGACACGGCCCGGGCCGCGAGCGACACGGTCGGAGGCCGAGTTCCGGGCGGCATGAACCTCCTTCACGCCGGTGCGTGGACGGATCCGGTGTCGGGATTGCAGTACCTGCGGGCGCGCTGGTACGACCCGAGGACGGGGACATTCCTCTCCGAAGACCCCGCAGGAGACGTCGACTCGCCGAATCGATACGCCTATGTCGGTTGGCGGCCCAACGAGGCGACTGATCCCACGGGGGAGGCGGCCTTCCTTGCTCCACTTGCCGCCGCTGGCGTGAGTGGGGTTGTATCCGTCGGAGTCGGTGCGGTCGCGTCGTGTGTCTTCGACGACTGTAACTACAGCTGGAAGGACGCGGCGATCGACTTCGGAATTGGTGCGGCGACTTTCGGCATCGGAACCGGGACAAGCACGATCGGCCGAACCGGCGCACGGTGGGCAGCTCGAGTTGGAGCCGAGGCTGTTCTGGACGTCGGATCAGAGGTCGCCCGGCATGAGTGGAAGGGCGAGAGATACACGGCCCAGGATCTCGCTCTTGGTGCTGTGCTGAACTTCGGGATCGGCGAGGTTGGGGCTCTTGTCGGTAGAGGTTTCACGAGATCCGGCGGGTTTGCCCCAAGCAGGGGAGCGGGTGTTGGCCTGCCAGAGAGTCTGCAGCTCCAGAAGGAACTGAGTATCAAGGCGACTCGTGTGGGAGCTGCTCTGGATCGCTGGTTGATGTCCCCGCGTGCAGCGACCCACGGCCGTTACGGACGCTGGGCGAGGGTATATCAGTCGATTACGAACGACCCGGCCGCAGCTGCCCGCGCGAGCAACTTCGCGAAGGGGCTTCGCGGTCGGTTCCTGGATCGGCGTATGAATCAGTGGATGCGGCGAACCTACGGAGGACGGTACCCGAACATGCGGCTCGACCACGCGGTCCCGGGCTCTGGGAGCGGCCTGCGTCCCGACGTTTACATTCCCGACATCGGCGGCAAGAGCTTTATCTTCGATTTCGGTGGCCCATCGAAGATCGAGGGCATATCGGCATACGAAGGACTGGCCGACGTCCTGGTGCCGATCGTCCCCGGTTCGTTCATGCCATAGGCGGGAGGAGTATGGACAAGAAGGAGCTTCGGGAGCGCTGGAAGTCTGCCGAGTTTGCGGCAGCACAGCATTCAAGATTGGCCGCAGCATTTGCTGATGACGGCAGCGTCGAGGAGCTCGACCTGCGAGGTCTGGTGGTCGGCGATCGCAGTCCGGTCGGACTGACTAATGTCGGTCTGTACAAACGTACTATTCGGGACTCCGACCTCTCCTTCTCGCGTTTCGAGTGCTCATTCATCCAGTCGACGATCTCGCGCTCGACGTTCACCGAATGCGAATTCGACGGCTCGGACTTCTCGAAGAGCACCGTGATAGGCAGTGGGTTCGACGGGAGCCTTTTTGTTGCGTGCTCGTTCCGCGACGCGACCGTGACCTCAACCACGTTCCGGCGTGCTGTATTTCGCGACCGCCGAGCGCTCCCTTGCGAGTTGGTGAGGGGGGCGTTTCGGGAGTGCGACTTCTCCGGCGCGAAGTTCAAGAACATCGAATGCCGTGCCGCCCGGTTCATCGATTGCGTCTGGACCGGCGTTGTGCTTGAGGGCTGCGACTTTCGGGGCGCGAAGTTCATCAACAGCGAGCCGGATGCCACCCAACTCGCCCTGTGTACGACCTGAGTGACGCATGGGGTCTGACCCCCACTCTATCGGACTGGGGCCGTGTCTGCACTCGTGTATTACCGAACTGCGAAGAGCACGGCCGAAGCAGAGCACGGCACGGCGCCCGCGGGCGCCGTGGATGAGGGCCGCCCCCGGCGGCTCCGGCGCGCGGGGCGAGGACGGTGCGGGCGCGAGCACGGCGCGCGCCAGTAGCGGGTCGGTGCCAGGCGTGAAATCGTGCATTGTTGGGGAAGGTCGGAGGACCGAGGAGCACGAGCGGAGGAAGGGGTCTGACCCCCACTCTACGTTCTACGCGATGACGACTCGCCGCGAAGAGAAGGCCGAGGGCCGGGCACCGCACGGCGCCCGCGGGCGCCGTGGAGGGGAGGCGCCCCCGGGCGGCTCCGGCGCGCGGGGCGAGGAAGGTACGGGCGCCGGCACGGCGCGCGCCAGAGGCACCTCCTCGGACCTCCTCCTGTCGCGCGCCGTGCAGCGCCCCGCGGCCCAAAGCGGCTTTGGGCCGCGCCGGCTGAAATGAGGCGCTCCGCTTCGCTACGCGCAGGCCCCGCGCGCCTCCGGGGCATCGCCTCCGCTTCGCTGGCGCTCGCTCCGGCGAGCCCTGCGGCCTAGCCGGGCTAGGCCGACACCGCCGGGGGCGAGCGGAGCTCGCTACGCTCGGTCGCTGAAGGGCCTGTCACGTCGCTCGCGAACGCGCGGCCGCACGCGCCTGCGGTGCTCGCGAGCTGCGCTCCTCGGCCCGGCGTCGGCGCGAGCGAGCGCCGCGCCAGGCCATCGACAGCTGCGGCGTCGGCTACGCCGACGCGGCGCTGAGGCGCTGGCACTGCGGGCGCGAACATCGGGGCGCGGACCTCTGCGCTCCTCGCTTCGCTCGGGTGCTCGAGCACCGCGCGCCGAGCGCCCTCGCGCCAGCGCGCCCGGGGCCGCCGGGAGCGGCCGCGGCTGGGAAACGAAGCCTGGCGGCCCTTCTCGCCGAGCGATTTCTGCCACCTTCCCGGCGACGTCACGGACCTCGTCACCGTCGTCACGGAGAACGCCGAGAACGCCGCCGGCGTCCCCGGCTGCGCCCCGGTCCTCGGCCGTCAAGGAATCGGCTCTACGAGCCTCGCGCTTCGCGCGTCCTTGACCGCCTGCGGGCCGGGGCGCGGCGTCCCTGATATCGCGGAGCCCATTCGGTCTCCGCGTCGACGAGTCGCCACGGGACGACCCGGAGGCTCGAACCCTTCCTCCTCTTAGCCGCTGCCCTCGTCGGTCCCGCCCTCGTCCTGGCCGTCGTCGAGGTCCTCGTCGTCGTCGCGGCCCTCGCCTCGTCCGCCCTGGCGGGAGGCTGCGCGCGCGAAGGTGCCCGAGCGCGGGCCTCTGGCCCGCGCGAGCGGACCGCAGCGCGGCCTCGCGGCCGCACTGCCAGGGCATTGAGCGCCGCGCCGGCAGGCGCCGCCTTTGAAGGGATGCCCGGCGCGGGGGCTGCGTGGGCGCGCCAAGGCCCGAGCAGTGAACGCGCAGGGGCTTGGTGTGCCCGGCCTCGCAGCCCGCGTGACGGGCCTTCAGCTGCTCGCGCGGCCGTGAAGCGGAAGCTGAGCTTCCGTAGGCCGCGCGCCCCCTACACCCGCGGGCGGTGACGGCCGCAATTCCATTCGGCCGCAGGGCCGGCCTGGCGGCCGGCCCCGGAGGCGGAAGGCCCGCCCCCTCGCGGCTGACGCCGCGAGGGACAAGGCTGGCTCCGGGTCGGCCGAAGTGCACTTCGGCCGAAGCGAACCGGCCCGGGCGCGGCGGCGCGAAGCGCCGGAACACGGAGGCCGCCCTCGGCCGCAGTGACGCGAGCGGGCCGGGATGCAAGGGGCGTGACGGGCGGGAGGCCGGGAGGGACCCGCCCGGCGCGACCCTTGCGGAGCGTCCGGCTCGACCGGGCCTTCCGCCGGAGCCGCCCGCGGGTGCCCTTTCGTGCCTGGTGCCCGTCCCCGTCGTGCTCCCGCGGCCCGCCTACAATGCCGGCGGGGGAGAGAGTACGTGCCCGACATCTCGACGATCCTGAGCCTCCTGGAGTCCTCGCGCCGGGAGGATCAGACGACCGGCACCGAGCGCCTGCGCGCCTACGCCAAGGAGTACGCCCGCAACATCCGGCCGCTCTACCACGTCATTCCCTGGAGCGACCGCATCGTCTCCGAGGAAGACTTCCGCAAGGTCTACACGCGCACCGTCGAGCTAACCGACGGCCTTCACAAGCCCTCGGCGGAGACCCTCTCCGAGGCCCTCCGGCGCTACCCCCGCTCCCTCATGGTTTTCCGCCTCATCAGCGGCTACCAGTGGGAGGAGCTCTCCGACATCGTCGGCCTCATCCGGGGCGTGAAGATCGGCAAGGAGGTCCTCCACCGCGTCGAGACCGGGGAGCAGGAGCTCGGAGAACGCGAGCGCGAGGCCGTCGCCGGAACCCTCTTCGACCTCATCGCCGGCCGCGCCATGCCGCTGCCCGACTTCCTCGACCCGGCGGCCTATCGGACCCGGAACGCCAAGATCGACACCAAGCGCGGCTGGACCTCCGTGGCCAAGGCCGTCGAGGACTCGCTCGACCTCGGCCACCTCCTTTACGAGCGCTATACCGGCCGCCCCTTCGCCTATGTCCGCGACGCCCTCTCGGAGGCCAAGGGCGACATCCTCGAATCCGCCGTCGAGAAGCTCCTGCGCGACCACAAGATCCCCTTCGAGAGGATCGAGGACAACCGCCTCGCAGGCTACGAGCAGGCCCCCGACTTCGTCCTGCCGTCGAGGAAGCATCCGAGCGTCTTCATCGAGGCCAAGCTCAGCGAGGACGGCGGCACCTCACGCGACAAGGCCGGCCGCATCGAGAGGCTCTTCCACGGCATCGGCTCCAAGCCGATCGCGCTCGTCGCCGTCATCGACGGCAAGGGCTTCCGTCGGATCAACGACGTCCTCGCCCCGATCCTCAAGCACACGCGGGGGCGCACCTTCTTCCTCTCCAACCTCTCGGAGCTCGTCGAGCTGCCGGAGGTGGCGCGGCTCAAGGAGCGGTGACGACTCTCTCGGAGATCGCGAGCGAGGGCTGGCGCGTCTCCTCCTGGAGCCGCTCCCGCATCGTCTCGCAATAGGACGGCAGGATCTCCGACACCATCCAGCGGCGCCCGAGCCGCTCGGCGGCAACCGCCGTCGTCCCGGTCCCTCCGAAGGGATCCACCACGAGGTCCTCGGCGCTGGACGTCATCAGGCGGATGAAGAAGTCGGGGAGCGTCACCGGGAACCGCGCGGGGTGGTGCGCGGGATTCTTCCCGAACTCCGGCTCTGCGATCAGCAGATTCGACGGGCGGGCCATCTCGACGGCCGCCTTCACGCGGATGCGGCCATGCCCGGAGGGCTCATTCACGCGGACGTGGTTTTGCGGCAGCCGGAGCCGGCGCTCACGGTCCTTCTTGTCCCAGCGGGCCGGGAGCAGGCAGTTTTCCGGGAAGAACCGGAACGACCCCGACTTCGCGAACTGGAAGCAGTACTCCACGGCGTCCTTCAGACACTGATTGAAGCGGCCCGGGGGCGGGGAGGGCTTGCCCCAGATGAAGTCCTCGGCGAAGAGCCAGCCCTGCTCGCGCAGCCAGAAGACCAGCTCGTACTGGATCGTCCCGCGCTCCTTGTTGTAGCGGCGGCTCCGGTAATTCAGGACGAAGTTGCCGTCGGGCTTCAGCACCCGGAGCAGCTCGGCCGTCACGGCCATGAACTTGTCCCTGTACCAGGCGCGGTCGTAGACGTCGCCCTTCTGGTACTTCGGCTGCCCGTCGTAAGGCGGCGAGGTGACGACCAGGTCGACGCTCTCGTCGGCGAGGGACTGGAGGAACTCCACGGCGTCCATCTGGAACGCCGATCCGTGCTCCGTCTGGAAGAACGGGGCGGCGGGAAGCGGTGCGACGGCGGCGTGACCCACGGAGCTACTCCTTCACGAAGAAGAGGATGTGCTCGTCCTTGAGGGTGTTTCGGATCCCCTCGATCTCGCGGACGATGTGCTTGAACTTCTGGAGCCCGTAGGAGGCCGCAGAGGCGATCACGCGCTCCTCCAGCCGGATCCCGCGCGTCTGGCTCGTATTCGAGCCGATCACGACGACGCAGCAGCGGCCGGGGGCGAGGACGTGGGCCGACTGGCGCATCACGACGTCCATGTCCTCGAAGTAACGCTCGACGCGAGCCTGAATGCGGGTGGCCTCGTTGGAGCCCTCCCCGCCACGAACGCCGATCGTCGCCTCCCGCAGGACGTCCACCTCGTAGCCGAGGTACTCGATCTGCGGTCGGTCGTTTTCGATGTAGTCGAGCGCGAACGAGTACGGCGGAGAGAAGACGACCGCGTCGACGGACTCGGCCTTCAGCTTCGCCGTCCGGATGTCGTCGTGGACCACCTTGCCGGCCGCGGGCCGCAGCCCCAGCTCCGCGCGCGACTCTCCGAAGCAGCGGACCGCTTCGAGATACCGCCCGAGGACCACGCCGAAGAGGTCTCGCGGCGTCTTGTTGACCCGCCGCGCGGCGTAGCCGACGGCGTCGAGATAGGCGAGCCCGACCAGCCGGCGCAGCCCGGTCTGGGTCTCCAGGGCCTCGCGCACGGTCTTCTTCGTCACCGCCTTCGCCGCGAACGTCAGCCCGCCCTCCGTGCGATCGGGCTTGGCCTGGTCGAAGTAGTCGAAGACCTGATCGAGGGAGGAGAGGAGCTGCGGGAAGGGCTTCGCGTCGAGCGTCAGCCCGGCGAGCTTGGCCGACGCCATGAACGCCGCGAAGGGATTCTGGTCGATCCCGATCGAGCGGATCCCGAGGATCGAGGCCTCTACGAGCGTCGTGCCGCTCCCGCACATCGGGTCGAGGACCGTCTCGCCCTTCTTCAGGCCGATGGCGTTGAAGATCCCCTTGATCATCTGCGGGTGGAACTTCCCGCGGTAGGGGTAGAGCCCGTGGGTGGCGTAGCCGACCGAGAAGAGATTCGACGCGAAGAAATTCTTCCGGTCGATGCTCGCGGCCTCGTCGACCTGATTCGGCGTCTTCGTGCAGATCCGGTAGTGGTGCGTCTCGACGCCGTCGACCGTGTGGAAGTAGGCGCTGCGCGGGACGAGCCCTTCGACCCCGAGCATCTTGAACTCCGCCAGCGCCAGGTCCAGCTCGTAGATCTGGCTGCACTGAGGCAGGAGCGTCAGCCCGGGCGGGAACAGCTCCTCGATGACGCCGGAGGAGTAGTACCCGTGGCGGGCACCCAGGTCGGCCATGGTCGTGTGGCTGCGCTGGAGGATCGTCGACATCGGTGACCGTCCTTCCTCAGGGCTTTCCGTAGCGGGCGAGCGTCTCGCGGATCAGGTCGAGGGAGCGGCGCGGGTCGCGCCCGAGGATCTCTCCGACGTCCTCGGGCAGGTGGCCGGCCACGACGAGCAGCTCGTCGACGTCGGTCTTCAGCGCGCGGGCCAGCCGGACGATGACGTCACGCGAGGGCTGGCGCTTCCCGTGCTCGATCTGGCTGATGTAGGAGAAGTCGATCGCGGCCTTCTGCGCCAGAGTCCGCATCGAGACCTTCTTCTCGAGCCGGAGCTTTCGGAGCTTCTCGCCGAACATCGCTACGGAGCCTAGAGCGTGTTGACTCATGAGTCAACACCGGACGGGGGCCCCGGAACGTCAGCTCGCCTTCCTCCGGCCGGAGCGATCCGCAAGAGCGTCGATCATCTTCAGGATGGCCTTGCGGTCGTGGGGAGGGAGCTCCTGGACACGCTTGAGGCGGCGCCAGAGGCTCAGCTCCTCGGCCTGGACGGGGGGCCGCCGGGAGGGCTCTTGCCGACCCGTCAGCGAGTCGACGGAGACACCGAGGACCTGGGCCATCTTCACGAGCAGCTCGGGCCTCGGCTCGCCGCCCTGGACCTCGTAGTACGCCATCATCCGGCTCGAGAGCCCGACGCGGCGCCCCAGCTCGATCTGGGTGAGGCCCTGGGCGAGGCGGAAACGCCGGATACGGTCTCCCGTCCTCTCTCCCGTAGACGAAACGCTCTTCTTCCTCGCCATCGGGGCGAGTGTAGGGGCGGGTGGTGAGTGGACGAGGGAGATCACTTGACGGGACTCTACATAAAATGTAGAACACGGTCAACGCGAGATGACGGCCTCGAATCGCCCCACTTCCCTCTTGACAGGGTCCTGCGGAAACGGGGTTTCCGAGCGGCGGAGGTGACCGATGGCGCGAATCCCCGACGAGCTGCTCCGGCGAATCCGTGAAGAGGTCCCGCTCGAGCGCCTCGCTGAAGCGAAGGGCGTCGAGCTTCGGCGCCACGGCGCCGACCTCATCGGCCGCTGCCCCTTCCACGACGATCGCGAGCCCTCCCTCGTCGTCACTCCCGGCAAGAACCTCTGGCACTGCCTCGGCGCCTGTCAGACCGGCGGCTCGCCGATCGACTGGGTGATGAAGGCCGAAGGGGTGAGCTTCCGGCACGCCGTCGAGATCCTGCGGGCCGACTTCTTCCCGACGATGCCCTCGCTGGATGGTCCGCCGAAGCACACCAGCGTCCCGCAGCTCGCCTCGCCCGTCGACCTCGACGCCGACGATCGCGAGCTCCTCTCTCAGGTCATCGGCTACTACCACCAGACGCTGAAGGAGAGCCCGGAGGCTCTCGGGTATCTCGAGAAGCGGGGTCTCGCCCACCCCGAGCTCGTCGACCGCTTCAAGCTCGGCTACGCCAACCGCACCCTCGGCTACCGCCTCCCCGCCATGAGCCGAAAGGCCGGCCAGGAGATTCGGACGAGGCTCCAGAAGCTCGGCGTCCTCCGCGACAGCGGCCACGAGCACCTCAACGGGTCGTTGGTCATCGGCATCTTCGGCGAAGGCGGAGAGGTCCTCGGCGCCTACGGCCGGAAGATCACGCCGACCCACCAGCTCCGTCCCGGCACGCCGCTTCACCTCTACCTCCCCGGCCCTCACCGCGGCGTCTTCAACGTCGAAGCCCTCGTCTCCTCGAAGGAAGTCATCCTCTGCGAGTCGCTCATCGACGCCCTCACCTTCTGGTGTGCGGGCTTCCGCAACGTGACGGCCTCCTACGGAGTGGAGGGCTTCACGCACGACCACCTCGCAGCCTTCAAGACCTACGGCACCGAGCACGTCCTGATCGCCTACGACCGCGACGACGCCGGCGACAAGGCCGCCGAGAGCCTGGCGAAGAAGCTGACGGCCGAAGGCATCGCCTGCTCGCGCGTCCAGTTTCCGAAAGGGATGGACGCCAACGACTACGCCCTCAAGGTCCAGCCGGCGGGGAAGGCTCTCGGCCTCCTCCTGCGGACGGCGGCGTGGATGGGAAACGGCAGGCGGCCGGAGAGCGTCGCGGCGACGACCGCAGCCTCGCCGACGTCGACGACCGCAACGACGCACGCCGCTGTCGCGGCGCCGGCCGAGGCGGCCGTGCCGCCTCCGGCCGCGCCCCTCCCGGCCTCCTCCCTGCCACCCATCCCCGCCGTATGCACGTCCGAGCAGCCGGCCCCTTTAGCCGCTAAAGAAGAGAAGCCAGCGACGACGACCTCAACACCGCCGACGACCTCAACGCCGTCAACGACTCCAACAGCCCCAGCGGCCCCAACGACCGAGACCCCCGACCTCGACGAGGTCACGCTCGGCCTCGGCGACCGCCGCTACCGCCTCCGAGGCCTGCGGAAGAACCTCTCCTGGGGCGTCCTGAAGCTCAACGTCCTCGTCACCCGCGAAGGGGCCGAGGCCGAGGCCCTCTTCGCCCCGCCGTCACCTCTCGCCGGCTTCTTCGTCGACACCCTCGACCTCTACTCCGCCCGCCAGCGCTCGGCCTTCGAGAAGCAGGCCGCGCACGAGCTGGGCGTGACGGACGAGACGATCAAGCGCGACCTCGGCCAGGTCCTGCGCCGCGCCGAGGACCTCCAGCAGGAAGCCATCCGAAAGACGCTCGAGCCCAAGGCCAGGGCCGTCCACCTCAGCGACGAGGAGACCCGGGAAGCCCTCGACCTCCTCAAAGACCCGAGCCTCCTCACGCGAATCCTCGCGGACTTCGACGCCTGCGGCCTCGTCGGCGAGGAGACCAACAAGCTCACGGCCTACCTCGCGGCCACCTCCAGAAAGCTCGACCGGCCTCTCGCCGTCATCGTCCAGTCCTCCTCGGCAGCGGGGAAGTCGGCGCTCATGGAGGCCGTCCTCGCCTTCCTGCCGGAAGAGGAGCGCGAGAAGTACTCGGCCCTCACCGGCATGTCGCTCTTCTACTTCGGCGAGACCAAGAGCCTCCGTCACAAGGTCCTCGCCATCGCCGAGGAGGAAGGGGCCGAGAGGGCCACCTATGCCCTCAAGCTCCTCCAGTCCGAGGGCGAGCTGACGATCGCCTCCACCGGCAAGGACTCCCAGAGCGGCAAGCTCGTCACCCAGGAGTACCGCGTCGAAGGACCCGTGATGATCTTCCTGACGACGACGGCCGTCGAGATCGACGAAGAGCTCCTCAACCGCTGCCTCGTCCTGACCGTCGACGAGAGCCGCGAGCAGACGCGCAGGATCCACGAGCTGCAGCGGGAGGCCTCGACCCTCGAAGGGATCCTCGCCTCCCGAAGGAAGCCCAAGGCCCTGAAGGTCCACCGCGACGCCCAGAGGCTCCTGCGCCCCCTCCCCGTCCACAACCCCTACGCCCGGCGCCTCACCTTCCTCGACGAGAAGACCCGGGCCCGGCGCGACCACGTCAAGTACCTGAAGCTCATCGAGGCCATCGCGCTCCTCCACCAGTACCAGCGGGAGGTCAAGAGCGTGATGGCCGACGGGGGAGAGCTCGTCGAGTACGTCGAGGCCACCCTCGACGACGTCGCCCTGGCGGGCCGCCTCGCCGCCGAGGTCCTCGGCCGCTCCCTCGACGAGCTCCCCCCGCAGACCCGAAGGCTCCTCGTACACCTCGACGAAATGGTCGCGGGCCTCGTCGAGCGGCACGGCGTCGCCCGCGAGGACATCCGCTTCTCGCGCCGGGACGTCCGCCTCTTCACCGGCTGGGGCGACACCCAGCTCCGGATCCATCTCGACCGCCTCGTCTCGCTCGAGTACCTCCTTGTCCACCGGGGCGGAAGAGGCCAGAGCTTCGTCTACGAGCTCCTCTACGCCGGTGAGGGCAAGGACGGCTCGCCCTTCCTGCCGGGCCTCATCGACACGGAGGCGCTTGGAAGTACGACTTCAACCTCGCGGGGGTGGGAGGCCCACCTCGCGGGGGCCTCGCGGCCCCAACGCGGGGCCTTCGCGGGGGAGTCGCGGGGCGAGGACGAAGGCCCCGACCCCGCTCCCCATGCGCACTTGAACGGTTTCTCCCACGAAAAGGCCGAAACCTCGCCCCTCGGGCCGCACCTCGAAGTCCTGTCGTACCCCAAGGCCGGCGTCCCGCTCGGCCCCCTGCGCCGGATCGAGAAGGGCCTCTGAGCCGTGGCGAGGAAGGGCGCCCGCAAGAGGTGGAGCCTCCTCCCGGGCGCCGGCGCCGACCCGCGCGGCCTCGTCGTCCTCGTGCGGGCCTACGTCGAGGCCCAGAGGGTGCGCGGCCTTTCGGAGATGAGCGTCGAGAAGCGCCAGTGGCTCCTCTGGCGCTTCGTCGAGTGGTGCCACGAGCGTGGGATCACGCGCCCCGAGGAGGTCACCAAGCCGATCCTGGAGCGCTACCAGAGGATGCTCTATCACCACCGGCGAGAGGACGGCTCGCCGCTCTCGTTTCGGACGCAGTACCAGCTCCTCGGGGGCGTGAGGTACTTCTTCCGCTGGCTCGTGAGGCAGGGCTACGTCCTGGCAAACCCCGCCTCCGACCTCGACCTGCCGAAGCTGGGCGTGA
>Ga0209604_1000361_pt1 | contig 43618 bp, 42 predicted proteins | sample AD_UKC097_MetaG_FD_184405 | JGI IMG/M metagenome (GOLD analysis project Ga0209604, IMG submission 184405) | Active sludge microbial communities of municipal wastewater-treating anaerobic digesters from USA - AD_UKC097_MetaG (SPAdes) (version 2) | ecosystem: Engineered > Bioreactor > Anaerobic >...
AAGGGCCGGTACCCCCTTCTCGTGATCTTGACGAAATCCTTCGCCGGGTCGATTCCGGAAAGGTCCTGCCACATCTCCCGGGCGAACTCCTTCAGGATCTCCTCCAGGAAGCGGATGTCCTCCCCGTCGATCTCGTTGAATACGGCCCCGATTCCGAGCTGGCGGGGCTCCACGGTCCCCCGGATGAAGATGGACCCGCCGTGAATGCCCGTTCCGACGAAATCCCCCACCGGCGAGCTGCGTCCGTTTTTCAGGTTGAGAACGACGATCCGGCCGCCGGCCATGTATTCGCCGCAGTAGTCCTTGGCGGTGCCGCCGATGACGAGGATGGGAATCTGGTCCTTATACTCCTTCATGTGAATGCCCGCCCGGTATTCCACGTCCCCGCCGATCAGGACCTTTCCGCCCCGCATGGAATACCCCGGGATTTCGCCAGCCTTGCCGACCACCACGATCTTCCCCGCGTTCATGGTGTTGGCGACGCCGTCCTGCGCGTTTCCCAGAACCCGGATCTCCGGCCCGTTCATGAACGCGCCCAGATCCTGCCCCGGCGTCCCGTGAATGACGATCCTGCCGGGAACGTTCAGTCCTCCGCCGATGTAGCGCTGGCCGAGGACGTTCTTCAGGACGATCTCCTTCTGCCCCTTGAGAAACGCGACGCGAATCCGGCGGTTCAGATTTCGGTAATAGAGGTTCTTCGAATCGATGGTCGTCGTCATTCTACGCCCCCGCATGCTTCACGCCCAGAATCTCCAGTTCCACCTCGTTCAGTCCCACACCCCGGAGCCGGTCGCGATTTCCCCTGAGCGCCTCGATGGCGCTGATTCCCATGGAACCCATGAGTTCCTTGATTTCCTCCGCCCACGCATGGAGGAGATTCCTCAATGCCGCCGCCGCTTCCTCCACGTCGATCCGCTCGGCAAGGCCCGGCCGGTTCGTTGTGATTCCGTAAGGGCACTTTCCCGTAAAGCACCTCTGGCAGGCGCCGCATCCCAGGGCGATGAGCACCGGGGTGCCCACGTACACGGCGTCGGCCCCGAGGCACATGGCCTTCAGGACGTCGGAGGAGCACTGGATGCCGCCGGACGCCACGAGGCTCACCGTGTTTCGGATTCCCTCCCGGCGCAGCCGCTCGTCGGCCGCGGAGATGGCCAGTTCGATGGGAATCCCCGTGTTCTGCCGGATCTGCAGGGGCGTCGCACCGGACCCCCCGCGGAACCCGTCGATGACGATGATGTCGGCCCCCGCCCGGGCGATCCCGCTCACGATGGGGGCCACGTTGTGGACCGCCGCAATCTTCACGGACACGGGAACCCGGTATTCCACAGCCTCCTTGATGGCGTAAATAAGCTGGCGCAGGTCCTCGATGGAATAGATGTCGTGGTGCGGCGCCGGGGAAAGGGCGTCGGTTCCGAGGGGAATCATGCGGGTTTCCGAAACCTCCCCGGACACCTTTTCCCCTGGGAGGTGGCCCCCGATCCCGGGCTTCGCCCCCTGGCCGATCTTGATCTCCACCGCCGCGGCGGACTTCATGTAATCCTCGCTGACGCCGAACCTGCCCGAGGCGACCTGGACGATGGTGTTTTCCCCGTACTGCCGGAGTTTCCTGTGAAAGCCCCCTTCCCCCGTGTTCCAGAAAGTCCCCACGTCACGGGTGGCGATGGCCTCGGCCTCCTGAACGCGGAGATTCACCGCCCCGAAGCTCATGGCGCCGAACATGATGGGAACCTCGAGCTTCAGGAGAGGTCCCACTTCACCCCCGTACCGTTCCGGCTTCCTGCCGAGGTACCGGCGGATCTCCATGGGCTCCCGGAGGGGGTCGATGGAGGGGTTCGTCACCTGGCAGGCGTCGAACATGAGATAATCGAAATAGCGCTTCTGGGGTCCCGTGGCACCCGTCCCCACGAGAAGGACCCCCCCTTCCCTTCCCGCCTGCCTCCAGAGATTCGTCACGGGAGCCTGGGTCCAGTACCCGTGGGAAGTATCGCCCGGCTTGTGAACGATGCGGATGGCCCGTTCCGGGCACATTTTTTCGCACCGGCGGCAGGCGTTGCACGCCGTCAGGTTCGCCCAGGGACGGAGATGGACCTCCCCGTCCTTTCCCTTTACCGGTTTCAGGGAAATTTCCCCGAAAGAGCACTCCTTCGCGCACAGCCCGCATCCGTTTTCGAAATCGCAGCGCTCCAGATCGAATTCGGGATAAAATGAGGGCAGGATGTTCCAGTTTCGATTCATGACGGTCATGCCGGCACCTCCCCGACTGGCTCCTCGACCCGGAAGATTACCGGCTCGCCCCCGCGGGGGGACCAGATTTCGTCCACTTCGGGTGACAGGGAACGGATGCTGCATTCCTCCGAGGAGGCATACCAGGTGTTCCCCGCCCGGGCGCAGACCACGGGACGGAGCTTGTTCCGGTCGTTCAGAACGATGGCGCCACCGTCGAAGGTGAGAACGATCCCGAAGGGTCCGTTCACGATGGCCGACTCGTAGATCTGGCGCAGCAGCCGTTTCTTGCGATAGCCCCTGCGGTCGATCTCCTCCCAGAGGGCCGGGGCCATGACGAAGCAGGCATCCTCCATGGAAAGACCGTCCCTGCGTGTGAGTTTGTCGTAGATATAGGCGATCACTTCCGTGTCCGTCTGGAGCATGCAGAAATAACCGAACATCTCGAGCCATCTCCGGTTCGTCCCGTAACTCGTGATCTCCCCGTTGTGGACGACAGTCTTGTCGAGGATGGTGAAGGGATGCGCGCCGCCCCACCAGCCCGGGGTGTTCGTGGGGAAACGGTTGTGGGCGGTCCAGAGATATCCCTGGTAGCGCTCGATCCCGAAATAGTCGGCCACGTCCTCCGGGTATCCCACGCCCTTGAACACCGCCAGGTCCTTCCCGGACGAAACGACAAAGGCCCCTCCCATCCGGTTGACCTCCATGACCAGATCCACGATGTAATCCTCCTCGGTCTGGTCGGCGGCGACGAACTGCCCGATCGGGCTCAGAAAATACCTTTTGAAATAGGGCCCCTTGGGGATCCGGTCGTTGGGGTACACGGGGATCTCCTCGGTATGATGGACGTTGACGCGACTTCTCAGATGGTCCTCCACCCGGGGGATGGCGTCGCTTCGGCGGTCTCCCTCATAAAGGATGTGAAAGGCGTACAGATCCTTGTGGTCCGGGTAGGCGCCGTACACGGCAAAGCCGCCCCCCAGCCCATTCCCCCGGTCCCTCTGGATCCGTATGGCCTCCCGGATGTGGCCGCCGTCGATCCGGCGGCGATCCTCATTGACGATACCTACAATTCCACACATACGGCACTCCTCATGTCCCGAAAACCCAGCAGATCTCGAGCAGGTCGAGAAAATTGGCGTAGATCAGATCCGCCGTCGACCGATAGAACGCTTCTTTTTCCCCGAACGACCGGATCCATTCCTCGCCTTCCCGTTCTTCCCCGAACCAGGTGGACATCATGGCCCGGTCCACTTCGATATGAAACTGCAGCCCGTAGGCGTTGTTGACCCGGAACGCCTGGTTCGGGCAGTCCCGGGAGGTCGCCAGAAGCGTCCCGTCGTAAGGGATCTCGAAGGTGTCCCCGTGCCACTGGACCACCGGGATCCCGGTGGGCGCCCCATGGAAGAGAATGTCCTGCCTGCCTTTCACCGTAAGATCCACCGTGCCCCATCCCCTCTCGGGTATGGGGGCCCGGAAAACCGCCCCGCCGCATGCGTGGGCGATCATCTGGGCCCCGAGACAGATTCCGAGAACGGGAAGGTCGCCGTCGACGGCCTTCTGCAGAAGGAGCCGCTCCTCCGCAAGGAAAGGGTACTGTTTCTCCTCGAACGCGCTCATGGGGCCGCCGAGAGAGACCACCCCCTGAAGTTTCCGGACGGACCGGGGCAGTTTTTCCCCCTGGTACACCCGGACGATTTCCGCGGGGATTTGCATCCGCTCGAAGAAATTCCCCAGGGTTCCAAGTCCTTCCGCCGGGGCATGCTGGATGACCAGGATCTTTCGCATCGCTCCTTACAGAACGGGCAGATACTTCTCCTGTTCGTACAGGCTCACATGGGTCCGGTAACGGTCCCATTCGATCTTCTTGTTCGAGATGAACTTGTTGAAGATATGGTCTCCAAGGGCCTCCCGAACGAGATCGCTTTTTTCCGTCACCGCAATGGCTTCTCCAAGGCTTCCCGGGAGGGAGTCGATTCCCTTCTCCACCCGCTCCGCTTCGGTCATTTCGAAAATGTCCTCTTCCACGGGTTCGGGAAGATTGTACTTTTTCTCGATCCCCTTGAGGCCGGCAGCGAGCATGACCGCGAAGGTCAGATAGGGGTTGCAGGCCGGGTCGGGGCAACGGAATTCCAGCCGGGTCGCCTGGGACTTTCCGGGCTTGTACATGGGCACGCGGATCAGGGCGGACCGGTTTCTCCGGGCCCAGGAGATGTAAACCGGCGCTTCGTAGCCGGGCACAAGGCGCTTGTAGGAGTTGACCCACTGGGCCACGACGAGGGAGAGTTCCTTGGCGTGCGTCAGAAGGCCCGCGATGTAGTGCTTGCCCATGTCGGAGAGGTAGTATTTGTCGCCGGAGCTGAAGAAGGCGTTCTCGCTGCCCTTGAAAAGGGACTGATGGCAGTGCATGCCGCTTCCGTTCTGGCCGAAGAGGGGCTTGGGCATGAACGTGGCGTACACCCCGTGCTTCATGGCCACTTCCTTCACGGTGAGGCGGTAGGTCATGGCGATGTCCGCCATCGTGAGCCCGTCGGTGTAACGGAGATCGATCTCGTGCTGGCTCGGGGCCACCTCGTGATGGCTGTACTCCACCTTGATTCCCATGTCCTCGAGGGCGAAGATCGTGTCCCGCCGGAGGTCGCTGGCCACGTCGAGCGGGGTGAGGTCGAAGTATCCGCCGACATCCAGGATTTCAGGCTTTCCCGTGGCGCTCTTGAAATAGAAGAATTCGAGTTCCGGCCCCACGTAATAGGTCATGCCGAGATCGGCCGCTTTTTTCAGATTCCTTTTCAGGGCGTACCGGGGATCCCCCTCATAGGGCGTACCGTCCGGTTTCAGGATGTCGCAGAACATCCGTGCCACGTTCGTTCCCCCGCTGGCCCGCCACGGCAGTATCACGAACGTCGCCGGGTCCGGCTTGGCCACCATGTCGCTCTCCTCGATCCGGGCGAACCCCTCGATGGAAGAACCATCGAATCCCATGCCTTCATCGAAGGCCCCCTCAAGTTCGTCCGGTGATATGGAAAAACTTTTCAGAAACCCGAGAACGTCGGTAAACCACATCCGGATGAACTTGACATTCTTGTCCCGGACTTCCTTCAAGACATACTCCTTGTCCATCTTCGCCATCGTCTGATTCCTCCTGTTTCGGATGAAATGCCTGCCCTTCGGCGCAGGTTTCCTTTATGCCAAAGCAACGAGGATGCCAGGGAGGGCGCCGGGGAAAATATCGTTACAAGCTTTCGGGATTATTACCTAAAAAGAAACCTCCCCTTGGGGAGGGCACAAAGGCGGGTCTCCAATAATCTACATTTTGGTAGGATATGGAAGAGGAAACTACGAAAGGGTGAAAGTGTCCTGACACAATCTTCCGGGGGGAAGGAATCCTCCCGGGGTCACTTCCTGAATCGTCGGGGGTCGATTTCGAACTTCCGGATCCGAAGCCCCAGGATCCGCTCCGTCACATCGAGGAGGCGGGCGGCCCGGGCCACATTTCCCCGGCTCGTTTTCAGCGCGTCGATGATGAGATCCTTTTCCAGGCTCTCCAGGGCCCCCTGAAGCCCGCCCCGGTAAATGGTTCCGGAATAGATGGAGGTCTGGAGGGACGGGGGAAGATCGTATCCGTGGACGACGCCGTCGCTGCTCAGGAGAACGGCCCGCTCGATGCAGTTTTCCAGTTCCCGGACGTTTCCGGGCCAGTGGTAGCTCATGAGCATGTCCAGGGCATGGGTGCAGATCCGTACGATTTTCTTGTCGTTCAGCCGCGCATAGCGCTCCACGAAAAAGTCGGCCAGGAGGGGGATGTCCGTTTTCCTTTCCCGGAGGGGCGGAATGAAAATGGGGAAGACGTTCAGCCTGTAGTAGAGGTCCTCCCGGAACCGGCCATCCTTCATCATGTCCTCCAGGCTGCGGTTCGTCGCCGCGATGACACGGACATCGACGGGAAGGGTGCTCTCGCCGCCCACCCGCTCGAATTCCCTTTCCTGGAGCACCCGGAGGAGATGGATCTGGACCGCGGGGGGAAAATCCCCCACTTCGTCCAGGAAGATCGTGCCGCCGTGCGCCAGTTCGAACCGGCCCTTCCGCTGGAAGGCCGCTCCTGTGAACGCCCCCTTTTCGTGACCGAAAAGTTCGCTTTCCAGGACCGTCTCGGGAAGGGCGGCGCAGTTTACCTTGACGAGCGGTTTGTTGGCCCTGAGGCTGTTGTAATGGATGGCGTTGGCCACCAGTTCCTTCCCCGTTCCGCTTTCCCCCCGGATGAGAATGGTGGTGTTGCTCCGGGAAACCTGCGAAATCAGGTCGTATACGGCCTGCATTCCCCTGGATTTCCCGATGATGTTGGCGGGATGGAACCGTTCCCGAAGGCCGCTCCGGAGGCGGAGGTTCTCCTGGATCAGGTGTTCCCGCTCCTCCATGGCCTCCTGGCGCATTTTCACCGCCTGGGCGACCATGGACGCGATGATGCTGAGAAGGCGCAGGTCCTCCTCCAGGGAGACGGATTCGTCGAAAAGACGGTCGGCGCTCAGGGTCCCGATGACCTCGTTTCCGATCTTGATGGGCACGCAGATGAAGGAAATGTCCTTCCGCTCCAGATTCTTCCTCGATCCGGTGCGGTTCAGGAAAAGGGGTTCCTGGGAAACGTGGGGGACGACGGCGGCCTCTCCCGTCTGGACCACTTTTCCCGTGATGCCTTCCCCGACCTTGTAGCTCCCTTTTTGTTTCTCCATTTCCGACAGACCGTGGGCCGCCTCGATCAGGATCTCCCCCGTCCTCCGGTTCAGTAGGGTGAGCGTCCCCCGGGACATTCCCATCCGTTCCGCCAGGGAGCTGAGCACCATCCCCACCACGGCCCGAAGATCCATGCTCTGCCCCAGGAACTGGCTGATTTCCCAGAGAAGTCCAAGTTCCCGGACCTCGCGTTTCGCCTTATCCATCGCCTTCATGCACCGTCCCCGTCGTTTTTCATTTTCCGCGAATCATACCATATTGTAGGATGTCTTTCCAAGGGACCTTTTTAATCTTTTCAAATTCCTCTTGAAGATTGGAGGAAATTTTATCTATAATAAATGAAAAAAGAAGCGGAGGGGTATCGAACATGCCGACATACGAATACAAGTGCCAGGCTAAAAATTGCGGCCACACCTTCAGTATGGTCCAGAGTATCCGGGAATACGAGCAAAAGAAAGTATCCTGCCCGAAGTGCAAGGGAAAGAAAGTCAAACAGGTCCCCTCGACCTTCATCGCCAATACGTCCCGAAAAAGCTGACCGCTTTCTAATCCTCCCCAGTTTCCCTGGCGGATCTTCCGTCAGGAAGTCACGATCCGGGGAGTGTACGTCCCCGCCGTGGTCTCAAGATTCAGCGGTCCGAAGGAAACGGGAGGAGAAACCGGCACGCCATGATTCGCGAGAACTACGAAAACGTTCCCTGCGTCGGATGTGGATTCTGCTGCATCCAGGAACCCTGCACCTATGGAAGGTACGCCCACCGGGATGAAGCCTGGGAAGGAGGGGTCTGTCCGTCCCTTCGATGGACGGGGACCCGGTACGTCTGCTCTCTCGTTTCGCGGCCCGACCGGTCGGGCATGTTCTACCGCCGCGAGCTGAAGGTCGGGGAGGGTTGCCGGTCCAATGCCAATCCCTGGAGGATGAACGTCCGGCCGCGGCGGGGAAAAGACGATCACTGACCGCCGAAAAGGGTGTCGATGAAACAGGAACCCGAGATGCCCCAGCGGCCGCCGCCGTCGCAGTAGCCTCCGCAGCAGGGACAGGCCGTGTAGCCCTGCCGGACCGCCTCTTCCAGGCAGATCCGGGATGGGGTGCCCTCCATGCAGGAACAACCGTACACGTGATAGTACGTTCCGGAACTTCCCACATAGACGTAGCAATCGTTTGCGCAGTCCGAATCCCGTGAAGCGTTTTTCAGGCCGCCGTCGATTTCGTCCTGTATGGAGCGAAGTTCCCCGTCATATCGCCCATTGGGCGGCATGGCGGAAAAACGGGCCGCGCCCCTGCGGATCAGTTCGCCGTTGACGAACCGGTCGTCCACGAAGGCATAGCGCAGAGAAAACCCCTCCCCGTCCCCGTCGAGAGCGTCACGCTCCAGCAAGACCGGTCCGTCCCCTATAAGACCGGACAGCGTCTCCCGGGCCCTGATTTCGTCATCCCCGCCTTCGGAGACGGCAACCCCGATGAGGCGCACCGGAACGCCGCCGGTAATTTCAAAGGAGGAACCGTCCAGAACCCTGGTGACGCCGTGGTACCCGTCGGGGCAGATCGGGGCGGGCGGCGCCGCGGCTTTTCCCGGCGCGGAAAGAAAAAGGCAGAGGGCGAAAAGAACGGGACCGATCCGGCGGACCGCCCCGCCCGTCTTACGCGACCTTCCGGAATCTCCTGTCTCGAAGTTGCGTCTCACGGGTCCACTCTACCAGATGAGAGGCGCCCCCGCAATGCGCCTTCCCGTTTTGTCAACCCCCGCCGCGGAAGATTGCGTCGCACGAGGGATCATTTCCATCTTGAATTAGCCTGCTCTTTGTCCTATGTAATCCTCATCCGCCATACCTGAAAAAACTGCGTATCGAGGAGAACCGTCAACTATGAAGACCCTGTTTTATCCGGAAAGCATCGTTGTCGTCGGTGTTTCCGAAGAAAGAAGGAACCTGGGCAGGAACATCGTGGAAAATCTCGAGCGGTTCCGGTTTGCGAAACCGCTGTACCTCGTCGGCCGCGACGGGGGCCGCCTGAAAGAAAGAACGATCCACCGCCGGATCGAAGACCTCGAGGAAACACCGGATCTCGCCGTGTTCCTGATCCCGGCGAAACACATCCCCGATGCCCTGGAAGCCTGCGGGAGGAAGGGAATCCGCTATGCCGTCATCGAAACGGCGGGATTCAACGAATTCGGGGGGGAAGGCGACGAACTGGGACGGAAGCTTCTCGATACCGCCAGGAAATGGGGAATCCGTTTCGTGGGGCCCAACTGCATCAGCATCATCAACCTGGAGAACGGGATGACCCTCCCCTTCGTGCTCGTGGATCCCGCTCAGACCCGGAAGGGATCCATCTCCATAGCCGCCCAGAGCGGCGGCGTGGTCGTGGACAGCCTGAGGCTCCTCGCCCTGGAGAACCTCGGATTCAACAAGCTCGTGAGCATGGGCAACAAAATGGACCTGAACGAAACGGACTTTCTGCGGTTTTTTCTTACCGACAAGGGAACCTCCGTGACCGGCCTGTACCTGGAAAACGTCTCCGCCGGCAGGGAACTCATGAACCTGGTCGCCGGAAGCGATAAGCCCGTCGTCGTCCTGAAGGCGAACACCAATCCCGGAAGCAACAGGATCGCCAAGTTCCACACCGCCGCGCTCGCCGGGGACGACGCCGTGGCCGACGCCGCCTTCCGCCAGGCGGGAATCCACCGGGTACAGAACATGCGCCAGTTCGTGGACGTCCTCAAGGCCTTCTCGCTCCCCCCGATCCGGGGGAACCGGCTCGGGGTGATCTGCCGGTCGGGCGGCCAGGGCGTCATGCTCGCCGATGCAACTCACCGGAACGGCTTCACCCTCGCCTCCTTTTCCGACGCGTTCTATGACAATGTGCGGCGGGGAATCCGGGCCGGCGTCATCCGGATGACCAATCCTCTCGATCTCGGCGACGTCTTCGACCTCGACCGCCACATCGCCGTGATGGAAGATGCCCTCCAGGAAAAAGACGTGGACGGGGTCGTCTTCTGTCATGCCTATGTGTCCCGCCCGGAGATTCCCCCGACGGAGCGGCTGATCCGGGCCGCCCGGGAATTGAGCAAAAGGTATGACAAGCCGGTCGTCCTCGTCATGCTTGCGGACAAGAGGGACTGGTTTCCCCTGAAGGAGGTGGAGGATTTCCCGGTTTTCTCCGAAGCCGACGACGCCCTCCGGGCGCTTCGTTTCGTCCTGGATCACCAGAGAAACCGGGCAAGGAAAAACGGCGGAAGGGAAAACCCCCTCCCCTTTCCGTCCCCGGCCGCTGTCCCGCCCGGCGGTCCCTCCCGACTCCTGTCTCCCGGGGATACTTTCGATCTCCTCGAAAAGGCCGGTCTTCCCGTGGCCCCCTTCGGGACGGCCGCAACCGAGGAGGAGGCCCTTGCGGCGGCGGAACGGGTGGGCTGGCCCGTGGCCCTCAAGGTGTCCTTCCCTCCGCTTCTCCACAAGACGGAAGCGGACGGCGTCAGGCTGGGACTCGGGAACGCGGAGGAACTGGTCCGGGCTTTCCGCTCCATGAAGGGAGAGGAATTCCTGGTTCAGAAGATGGTCCCTCCGGGCAGGGAGGTGATCATCGGAGGCAAACGGGATCCCGAATTCGGTCCCGTGGTGCTCTTCGGCCTGGGGGGAATCTTTGTCGAAGTGTTCCGGGACGTGGCTCTCCGGGTGGCCCCTCTGGACGGGGAGGAAGCGGAGCGGATGATCGGGGAAATCCGCGGAGCGGTACTGCTCGACGGTTTCCGGGGCATGCCGCCGGCGGACCGGAAGGCGCTCGTCCGCGCCCTGGTTGCGGTCTCAAGGCTTCTCATGGACCATCCGGAAATCGTCAACCTGGACATCAACCCGCTCATCGTCGGGCCCGACGGATCGGGAGTTACCGTGGTAGACGGAAAAATCGAAACCTGACGGCTTCGTAAAAAGCCCATATGCTGCGTTGCCCTTCATCCCTCCTCCCTGCGGCGTACCGGAAGTACGCCTCAGTCGTCGAGAATCGGGCGCCTTGCCTCTGGAGCTTTTTCCTTTGCCGTTCGAAAAAGTGTTGCTTTGATCGTTCAAACGCTCGCGAAACCTGACGGCTTCGTAAAAAGTCCATATGCTGCGTTGCCCTTCATCCCTCCTCCCTGCGGCGTACCAAAAGTACGCCTCGGTCCTCGGGAATCGGGCGCCTTGCCTCTGGAGCTTTTTCCTTTGCCGTTCGAAAAAGTGTTGCTTTGACCGTTCAAACGCTCGCGAAACCTGACGGCTTCGTAAAAAGCCCATATGCTGCGTTGCCCCGCCTCTAATTTTTTTTTGCGGCGCGGCCCGAGGAACATTGTCCGGCGCATTGCAGGAGCGCAAATATAGAACAGGACCGTCTCCGAAAAAGATCCGAAAAAAGCTTGACTACGGACGCGGGCTCGCCTATACTTCGTTGGCATCGTACTCTGCAATGATACCATCAGGGTCTGCAGGGGGGCAATAAAAGTCAGGTTATACCGTGTATGCTGCAAAGAAGACCACCATTGACCTACAACGGGAAATGGTGGTTTTTTTCTTTCTGCCAGAACGGAAATCCGACTTTTAGAACTGCGCAAAAGGAGAGCCAGAATCGATGGCAGAGGGAAAAGTAAAGTGGTTCAACGAGGAGAAGGGGTTCGGTTTTATTGTTAAAGACGATGGCAGCGACATTTTCGTACATTTCAGCGCCATCCAGTCCAAGGGGTTCAAGACCCTGAAAGAGGGGCAGAGGGTCCGCTTCGACGTCGGCGAAGGCAGGAAGGGTCCTGCGGCGACGAACGTCCAGATCGTGGAAGAATAATCGATTTGTAAAGCCGTCCGGAAACGGTCCGTTTCCGGACGGCTAGTAAACAAGCCCGGGAGGCCGGTTGCCAGTCTTCCTGAGCAGTGGGTGTGTGTGCGCCCGACGCGGCGAAGGGGGAGCCGTCCGCTGAATTCCGGGGGTTTGTTCAGGGAGGATCAATCCCGAAGGGGAATGTTCCCCTCTCCCAAGAGAAGTTTCGCCACCGGCCGGTCGGCCTCGGAAAAATCGCACAACGGCAGTTCCTCAGGCCTCACCCACCGGATCTCCTCGTGGGAGAGCGCCCGGGCGGTTCCCGTAAAATCCCGGACCCGATAAACCAGAAGCCGGATGGACCCGTAATCGTACCGGTGTTCCCAGGTCCCCACGGGGTCCCCGACGCGGGCATCGATCCCGAGTTCCTCCGAAAGCTCCCGGCGGAGGCAGGATTCCGGGGTCTCGCATGGACGGATCTTCCCTCCCGGGAATTCCCACTTCCCCCCCTGCCTGTCTTCCTTCCGCCTTTTCGCGATCAGCACCCGGCCGTTCCGGAAAATTACCGCCGCCGTCACTTCGACAAGAACGGACTCCATCCGGTTATTCCCACCGGTCGTACCGGATCCGGGCGGGATCGAACCGGTCGGCCGTCCCTTTCTTTTCCCCGGGAACGCCCAGGGGAATGATGCACAACGGAATCACGTTCTCCGGGAGGCCCACGAGGTCCCGCATTCCCCTGATCCGGTCCGTCTCGGGATAGATGCCGAGCCATACCGCTCCCAGGCCCTGCGCCCGTGCCGCAAGGAGGAGGTTTTCCGTCGCGGCGGCGCAGTCGAGCATCCAGCAGCCCTCGTACTTCTCCTGCTCCCGGTCGCCGCAGACCAGTATGGCCGCGGATACCTCCTCGATCATCCGGGAGTAAGGGTGAAACGAGGGGACCTTTCCCAGGACCCCCCGGTCCCGGATAACGATGAAATGCCAGGGCCGTTCGTTTCCCGCCGAGGGCGCCGCCATGGCCGCCCGGAGAAGCAGTTCGATCGCCTCGTCGGACACGGGTCCGGGAAGAAATTTCCGGATGCTCCTCCGGCTGAAGATCGCCTCCATCACATCCATGACTTGTTCCTCCTTCCGCCCGGCGGATCTGTCGGGCATCGGCCGCGTTCCCGCCGCAGCCGGGCTAGACGGCCTCGATGGTGGACGGCGGTTTCGTTGTAATGTTGTAGGTCACGCTCACCACGCCCTCCACTTCCCCGGTGATGCGCCGGGCCAGCTTTTCCAGGACGTCGAAGGGGAGCCTTGTCGGCGAGCCCGTGATGGCGTCGGTACTGTCGAAGCAGCGGACTTCCACCTGAAAGCCGAAATCCCGCTTTCCCGCCCGCATCCCCGTCACCCGGTCCTCATGGAGAATGGCCAGGTACTGAAAGGCACCCGAGTCCTTCAGGAGTTCCTCCACGACGGCCGTCGCTTTCCTTACGGCGGCAACCCTCTCCCGGGTTACTTCCCCGATCACTCGGGTGGCCAGGGCCGGTCCGGGAAACGGCGGCCGCTCGTACATTTCGGCGGGAAGCCCCAGGGCCTTCCCCACCATCCGGATGCCCCGTTTCCGAAGTTCGATCACCGGTTCGAGAACGCGGTAGCCGTACCGGGCCTCCGTGTCGATCCCGAGCTGCTCCAGGATGTTGTGCTGCCGTTTGATGCCCGCCACCGTCTCCTCCACGTCGGTGTAGTTCGTTCCCTGGAGGAGGAATCTTGCGCCGCTCTTCCGCACGACATCCCCGAAGACCTTGCGGTAGAAGGTGTCCGTGATGGCCTCCCGCTTCTCCTCCGGGTCGGTGAGCCCCTTCAGGGCGTCGAAGAAACCGTCTTTCGCATCCACGACGGTCACCGCCACCCCGAGCTTGCGGAACCAGGAAACAATCGTTTCCGGCTCGTCCTGTCTCATGAGACCCGTGTCGATGAAGAACGATTTCAGCCGTTCTCCCAGGGCCCTGTGCCCGAGAAGGGTGACCACGGAGGAATCGACGCCGCCGGAAAGGGCGTTGACGGCCGATCCCGCGCCGACCGTCCGGGAGATCTCCGACACCTTGTCGGCGACGAACCGTTCCGGGTCCAGGGATTCGAGGGGAATTTCCTTGATTTCCGACATACCGCCTCCTGAAAGTTTATTTATTCGGAAAGATGGCTTCCGTTCTACCGGATAAGGACCATTTCCTCAAACATTTTTTCTCCCCGGAAGGGGGGAAGGAACAGCAAGGAAAAAGCTCCAGGCAAGGCGCCCGATTCCCGACGAAGGCGTACACCGTCTGCGTAACGGTGAGGAGGGAGGAAGGGGCAGCATGGGAACTTGTTTTTACGAAGCCGTCACGAGTAGGCGAACTTGGGGGTCACATAGAAGGTGCAATACTCCACTTCCGGAAGAGCCTCCAGGACCTGCCTTTCCAGTTCCTTCGCCACGGAAGGAAAATCCTTTTCGGGAACCTCGTCGGCCGCGTCGATGTCCGCGACCAGGATCAGCTTCCCCGGAGAGAAGGCCACCAGGCGGAAGTCGTGATAGGAAACGACCTCGTCCATTTCATCCACCACCTGGCGGAAACGGTGTTCCACGGCCTGAAGTTCCGGGGTCATCTCGAGAAGCGGGTCGGTGTGACAGATCACTTCCCCCCTGAACTGCTTCCTCAGTCTGGCTTCGCAGTGCTCGGCGATGCCGTGCATTTTGTCCGGTCCCAGGTGGTCCGGGATTTCCACGTGCAGGGTCAGAATGTACATGTTGCCGTAGTCATGGACGATGATCTCGTGGACATCCTCGATCCCCTCGACGGAACGGGCGGTCTTCCGGATGGACTCGATGAGCTCCCGGCCGGGGGCCCTGCCCAGGAGGGGAAGGATCGCTTCCCGGCCGTGCTGGAATCCCAGGTACAGGATCCACAGTGCCGCCGCGATCCCGATGTAGCCGTCAAACTCCGGCCTTTCGAAATGATGGCCGGCCACGAGTCCCGCGATGACCGCCAGGGTCACCGCCGCCTCGATCCGCTGATGGAAGGCATTGACGAGAATGGCATGGGAATGAACCCGTTCGCCCAGGTACCGGATGAAGCCTGCAAGCCACTGTTTGACGAGGATCGTCAGGAGAAGGATCCAGGGAAGAAGCGTCCAGTAATGGACGGGGGCGGGATGAAGGGCCTGGTGGAAGGCCCGCTCGGCGATCTGGATCCCCGAAACGAAGAGGAAGATGGACATGACGAGCGGAGCCACGTGCTCCATCCGTCCGTGGCCGAAGGGGGTTTCCGCCGTGGCCGGCCTGGAGGCCATCCGGAAGCTGAAAACGAGCACGGCCGAATTGGCCAGATGAGAAAGGAGATGGAAGGCGTCGGCGAGGATGGAAACGGAACCGGCGAGGAAGGCGAGGACGATCTTGAGAACGAACAGGACGAGCGCGATGATGATGGAAATCCATCCCGCGACGACCCCGTAGCGGAGCCTCGTCTCCGGTTCGTCGACACGTTCAGACCGGGGGATGAGCCGTCTCGCGACGGCCTCGTAGACCCCCGAAAGAAATGGTTGTCGCCCCGCCATCCGCCTCCCGTTCCGTGGATTCTCCACAGGCCGCTCTCAGTATCGGAAAACAGCCGCCATGGCGGCCTTTTCCGGCACATCCCACGGGGAAACGGCATAGACGAGCCCGCCGTTCAAAAGGGTTTCGACGGCCGCGAAATCGAGAAGGTCCCGGGCTCCCTCGCTCCCTTGACCGGACAGGATCACCCGGTCCAGCCCGGGATCGTAGGTCCCCCATTTCTGAACGCCCGTGGCGACGAAGAGCGTGGCGATCCGCGCGTGGGTGGCGGCCTTCACGATGTCCTCGATCCCCGTGGACGCCCTGCCGGTGCCGTAGAATTCGTAGAACTGGTCCACCGATTTCTTCCGCACCTTCTCAAAGTACGGTTCCATGACCGGCCCAGCGTCCTCCATGAGTTCCTCTTCGCTCAGTTCCTCGGGATTGCCCGAGATGGCCCGGGGGCAGAGATGAGCGTAAGTGTTCGCCTCACGATAGATGGGGAAGAGATAGTCGACGCCCGCGAAAAGAAGCGGTGTTTTCTTGTCCCGGAAAAACGGCCGCAGGCCCCGGTCCACCTCCTGGAAATACAGGAGAATTTTTCCCTTCTCGTCTTCCGTGCCGGCGTGGCGCTGAAGCCTCTTCTGGTATTCGTCGAGATTCAATGCCGCATCGAGATTCTCCGGCAGGCCCTGGATGTCCACCCTGCGGGCGCTGAACCGGGTACACTCGATCAGCCGGATTTCGTTCTTGCTGATGGCGAGGATGTAATACCGGACATCGCCGCTCAGCATGGGAACGAGGGGTTTCAGGTGAAACTGGTCCGCGACGACCAGAAGCTCTTTGAAATCGACGGGAAGGCAGAAGTACCGCCGGTTTTTCGGGGACAGGAAAAAGGCAAGCCCGTCCCTCTGGTTCCTCCAGAAGGGAAGATCGTTCAAGAGTTCCTGGGCCGGTTTCAGGAACTCCTTCGCATTCGTGTTGCGCATCCCGCTCTGGATCAATTCCTCCTCCGCCTTTTTCAGCATGTTCTTGAAGCGGATCTGGTTCTGCTGGGTTTCCGATCCCATACGATGGGTGGGCATAAAAAGAGAAACACACAACCCTTCCTGTTTTTCTGTCAACACCTTGATCTCGTCAAGGGAAAGCAGACTCATCAGGGTCTCCTCCTTTCATGACGTTTCAGATGCGGGGGGAACGCACGGGCGCTACAGGAGTTTTCGGAGCGCGCCGAGAAGAATCCCGACGTTCTCTTCCGTGCAGGAATCCCCCATGATTCCGATCCTCCAGACTTTCCCCTTCAGCACTCCCAGTCCGCCGCCGATTTCCAGGCTGTACTCGCCGAGCAGTCTCCGGCGGACGTCGAGGTCGTTCACCCCTTCGGGAATGACGACCGTGTTGATCATGGGCGCCCGGTAAGGCTTCTCCACGAGCATGGAGAGCCCCAGCTTCCCGAGCCCCCGGACCAGGAACTCATGGACCCGGAGGTGCCGCTCCCACCGCTTCTCGAGGCCTTCCTCCAGAACGACCCGGAGGGCTTCCCTGAGGGCGTAGATCATGCTGATGGGGGCGGTGTGATGGTAGGCCCGGTCCGGTCCCCAGTATTTGAGAATCATGGTCATGTCCAAATACCAGGAACGGACCTTCGTTTTTCGCTTCGTCAACACTTCCATGGCCCGGGGGCCGAAGGTGATGGGGGCCAGCCCGGGGGGACAGCTCAGGCACTTCTGGGTTCCCGAGTAGCAGACGTCGATCCCCCAGCGGTCGACTTCCACGGGGGCTCCCGCCAATGACGTCACGGCATCGGCGAGAAAGAGGGCCCCCCGCTCGTGGGCCGCTTTCGAAAGATCCTCAAGGGGCTGGAGAACGCCGGTGGACGTCTCGGCATGGACCGCCGCCACGACTTTCGCCTTGAATCCGTCCAGTTCCTTTCGGACGGCGCCGGGATCGACCGGGGAGCCCCAGGGCGCATCGACACGCCTCACTTCGGCACCGCAACGCCCGGCGATGTCGCACATCCGTTCCCCGAAGACGCCGTTCACGCAGATGAGAGCCCCGTCCCCCGGTTCCAGGACGTTTACGAGGGCCGCTTCCATTGCCGCGCTTCCCGTCCCCGAAACGGGGATGGTGAGCATATTCTCCGTCCGCATGACGGCACGGAGCATCTCCTGAACTTCCTCCATGACGGCGAGAAAGGCCGGATCGAGGTGTCCCACGACGGGGGCCCCCAGGGCCGCCATGACCGGGGCGGGAACATTGCTCGGTCCCGGTCCCATGAGAATCCTGTGCGGCGGGTTGATCTTTTCGTACCTCTTGACCATGGATGACTCCTTTCCCGAGTGGACGAAGACTGGGGCTTGTCACCGGCGATTCGGGACCACCCCGGGATTGACAAGGTACCGGGGAACCTCGCCGCGAACCGCCGCGATCAGGTTTTCCGCCGCCATGACGGCCATCCGTTCCCGCGTCGCCACGGAGGCGCTCCCGACATGGGGAACCACGAGACAGTTGGGAAGCCCCATGAGCTTGTGATCCCGTGGCAGCGGCTCGGGATCGGTGACGTCCAGGGCGGCATACGCGATGACGCCGTCCCGGAGGGCTTCGTAAAGCGCTTCGGGATCCACGACGCCCCCCCGGGCCGCGTTGACGAGAATGGCCGTTTTTTTCATTTTTCCGAGCGCCGCCCTGCCGATGAGGTGCCGGGTGTCGGCGTTGAGCGGAACATGGAGACTCACAAAGTCGGACTTTTCCAAGAGTTCGTCCAGCGTTTCACAGCGCTTCGCCCCCGTGTCCTCCCCGGCGGCGGCCCCGCCGCCGCGGTTGTGGTACAGGATCTCCATGTCGAAGCCCCGGGCCCTCCGGGCCACGGCCCTGCCGATGCGTCCCATGCCGACGATCCCGAGGGTCGCCCCGTAAATGTCCCTTCCCAGAAGGGTCATGGGCTCGAAAGTCTCCCATCTGCCCGCCCGGATGTAATCCACCCCCTCCACGAGCCTCCTGGCCGCCGCCATGAGAATGGCGAAGGTCAGGTCCGCCGTGGTTTCCGTGACCACCCCCGGGGTGTTCCCCACGAGAATCCCCCGGGCCGTCGCGGCGGGGACATCGATGTTGTCGAAGCCGACGGCGTAATTACTGACGATTTTCAACCCGCCGCCGGCGGCGTCCATGACTTCGGCGTCCATCCGGTCGTTGAGAAGGGAAAGGATCCCTTCGACCCCCCGCACCTTTTCGAGCATCACCTCTCTCGGCGGCGGGACACGGCCGGCCCAGACTTCCATGTCGCATGCCTCCCGGACCTTTCCCAGTCCGGCCTCCGGAATCACCCGGGTCACAAAGACTTTCGCTTTCGCCATGGTCCAGCCCCTATTTCTTCGAGAGCGCCTCGTAGACCAGCCGGTTAAAGGGCGTTTCGATGCCGAGGGCCTTTCCCTCCCGGACCACATACCCCATGAACGTTTCGATCTCCGTCTTCACCCCCTTCTCCACATCCACCTGGAAGGAGGTCTTCGTCCCATGGGGAAACCGGCCGACCGTCTCCATCGCCTGGGACACGGCATCCCCGGAAAGGGCGACCCCTTTCGCCCGGGCGATCCGGTCCACCTCGTTCATCATCCCCTCGAGAAGACGGCGGGCCTGCCCGTCTTCCAGGACGCCTCCAAGGGTCTTGTCATGAAGCGCCGTCGCTCCCGCCACGGGAGAGATGAAAAGATACTTTTTCCACACTTCTTCGGAAATCGTTCCGGTAAGGACGGCCTTGATGCCCGCATCGACGAAAAGGGTTTCCAGCGCACGGAAGGGCTCCACGGAACCCTTTGGGGGACCGAAAAGCAGGCTGCAGGCGCCCCCAAGCTGCTGAACCACGCCGGGCTCCACGATGCGGCTCGAGATGTACACCGTCCCGTTCAGGACCTGGACATCGGGAAGAACCGCCTTCAGCCGCTCGGCGTTGTCCACGCCGTTCTCCAGGGGAATCATGACGGTGTTGTTCCCGGTCACGCCCCGAAGGGAGCCGGCGGCTTCCTCCAGGCTGTAAGTCTTGACGGTTACCAGAACGAGGTCGAGGGTTCCCAGTTCCCCGGGCCGGTCCGTCGCCGACGCGGGACGGGCGATGAACTCGCCGTCCGTCGTAATGACCTTCAGGCCCTGTTCCCGGATCTTCCGCAGATGCTCGCCCCGGGCAACGAAATGGACGCTGTGCCCGCTTCCGGCCCCGTACCGGTAAGCCAACCGCCCCCCATAATACCCCCCTACGCCTCCGATGCCTACGATAGCGATGTTCATGGGTTTTTTCCCTTCTTTCCAGTCGAGGTCACGGATACCATCATTTGATACACGGGCCCGAACATCTCCCCTACCCGTCCCATTCGGGGGATGAGGAACACGAAGCCCTTCCGCTCCCCGGGAACCAGGGCGATGTGGCGGATCCCGCCCGGATCGGGATGATCCGAAAGGTGGCGGTGAAGCGCCTCTCTCATGGACAGATTATCATAATAGAGATAAAAATCCAGTTTTCCCCACCGCACGGATTCCTTTTCGAGCCTCTGCTCGTTGGTGATCTTGGGCCCGCGGAATCCTGCGTAGCCCCGCTCGATGAGATGGCCCTCGCCGGGGATCTCCGATCTCAGGTACACCGTGACGAAAAGCCGGTCGAACCGCATGATGACAAAGGATACGGGCATGTAGAGAAAGGACTGCCGGGGGAGCAGGGTGATCGTCGCATCCACCCGGGACACGGGGCTCTTCCGCTTCACAAGCAGGTTTGCGTGATATCCCACGACCCCGCCGATGGTGGTGAAGGTCTGATCGTCCGGGTTCACCGTGTCGACGAGGGCCTGGAAGGCATCCTGGAAAATCCTCCGGTTTTTCCGCCTCCCCCAGAAAAAAACCATACTGAGGAAGGCGCTCGCGGCGATGAACAGGTAAAACAGCGGCTGTCCCACAATGTTGTTATTTTCGAACATTTTCAGAACCGGTCTCCCATGTCTTTCATGATCCTGTACAATACCGTTTCTTTTCCGCAGTAGAGGCCGTCCGACAGGGGCACCCGTTCCAGGGCGATCCCGGGAGCCGTCTGTTTCATGACCGTCTCGACGCGTTCCGCCATCTCTTCGTTGAGGCCGGTCACCTTGTTGTCCACCATGAGGCGAAGGGGAAGGCCGAGTTCCCGGAGGCCCTCCACGAGCCGCTGGGATTCCCTGAGGGAAAGCATGTCTGGATTGAACACGAGGACGACGGTGCAGTCCTCCCCCCGGAGGATGCCGTTCAGCCGGTCGTAATTGCTCTTCAGAACGCGCAGCCGCTGCAGGATCGCATCGTCCCCGGGATCGTACTTCAGGCGTTCCTCGCGGGGGACCTCCCCTTCCTTGAGGGGCCTCCGGATCTTCTGGATGGTGTAGCGCTTCTCGAGTATCTTTTCCCGGATCGCGATGAGCCGGTCGATCCAGGTGATGGTCACGCTCGGAAGGGCGAGGAACCGGAGGGTGAGCCCCGTGGGGGGTGTATCGAAGACGAGATAGTCGAAATCGGTCTCCTCGTTGATCGTTCTCTCGATGCTCGTCAGGAGGGCGTATTCCTCGATCCCCGGAGAATACTTGAGGATGGAGAAATAATTGTCCAGGTTCAGCACCTGGAGATAGCGGTAGGTTTCCCCAAGAACGCGGGTTTCCCGTTCGAGATAGTCCCTGGCCAGTTTCTGAAGATCCACTTCCTGGAGCGTCAGGGTATCGGAGATTTTCCTCTTCCGGTCCCCCAGAGAGACCCCGAAGATGTCTCCCAGGTTGTGGGCCGGGTCCAGGGACTGGATCAGCACCCGGGCCCTCCGGGAGATCTGCCAGGCCGAAGCGGCGGCGACGGTGGACTTTCCCACGCCGCCCTTTCCCGTAAAAAAAAGGATTTTCATCAGTCGATTCCCAGGGTCCCGCACATTTCCGCGAGCATGTCCCCCGCATCCTCCGCCCGGCGGCCCAGGATCTTCAACTCCCTTTCCATGAAGGGAAGAAGTTCCACGGCGAGGAAGGTCGGCGGGGCGGGAAGGCCGACGAAAGATCCCAGGACGAGCAGGGCGAAGATGTTTTCCATTTCCTCCATCTCCACCTTCGTCAGGGCGACGGCGTTTTCCCTGTGGGTGTCGTGAATCCGGGACAGAATCTCCCGGATGAACGGAATGACGGGCAGCTTCATGCAGGCATCGGTATTCGGGAAAGACCCGGCGCGGGTCCGTCGATGCGATCCGCGCCGGGTTGTCCGTTTATTCAGTGGGGCCCACTTCCTGGCGGTACTTCTTCACGAAGTCCGTAATGAAGATGAAGTTCATGATGAGCATGACGATCGTGATGCCCATGACGGCCCAGCCCTGGCTGGGGGATTTGGCGATGTTGCCCGGCAGGACCACGATCATGAACCAGACAAGGGCGGCGGTCACCGTGACCCACAGGATCCAGGCGGGAATGACGGCGACGTTGCAGAACCGGGACCGCAGTTTCGAGTGGACCCAGCACGCCCCGGTCATGAGGGCGATGGAGGCGATGAGCTGATTCGCCGCGCCGAAGGAGGGCCAGATGATGGTGAAGTTCTTGCTGTAGGCCAGGTAGATCCCGATGAAGGCCGGGATGATCGAGGCGATCCAGCGGTTGGTGAGGAAACCGTAGAGGCCCTCGGCCTTTCCCTTCAGGGGGAGCGCCATTTCGGAGATGCAGTACCGGGCCAGCCGGTTCGTCGTGTCCAGGGTCGTGAGCGCGAAGGCGGCGACCCACATCCCGGCGAGGACCTTCACGTACTGCGTGGGGATCAACGCAAGCCACGTGGCGTTCACCATGTCGGCGTAGGACTGGATGAACAGGTTCGCCTGGGAAAGACCGAGTTTCGTCGATATGGGGGTGAACTGGGCGGCCCAGTTGGAGGCATCCAGGGTGAATTCCACGCTTTTCGCCGCCGCGGCCGTCTTCAGGGCGGTGAAACCGAACCCGGCGATGGCCGTCACCACGATGGTCGACAGGAACCCCTCGGTGAACATGGCGCCGTAACCGATGAGGAGCGCGTCGCTTTCCTTGGAGAGCTGCTTCGCCGTCGTTCCTGAGGCCACGAGGGAGTGGAACCCCGACAGGGACCCGCAGGCGATGATGAGGGGAATGGCCGGCCAGAAGGGCGTGGCCTTCCCGCCCGAGAGGATGGGGGAGAAGGACGTGAACGCGGGAACCTCGAAACCTTTGAATGCGAAGACCGCCGCCGCAAGCCCGAGGATGAGTCCGGCATAGAGGAGGAACGAGTTCTGGTAGTCCCTCGGCTGGAGGAGGACGTTCACCGGGATGGACGCGGCGATGATGATGTAGAAGAACAGGACGTACATCCACGTTTCGTAGGTCGCCTTGATGGGAAGCTCGACTCCGATGATGATGCACGCGGCGAGCATGAGGATCCCGATGACGGTGGCCAGGCTGAAGTTCATCTTCACCCGGTAGATGAGGACACCGAGGATGAGCGCCGCGACGATCGACCAGATGTAGGCCGAGGCGATGGCGGGGGTCCTCACGAACATGCCGCCGATGACAGCGGCGAAGGCCGCCACGACGAGGACGAGAAGGAAGAAGACGAGCCAGTAGAAGGCCGTCCCCGTTCTTTTGCCCATGAGGTCCGACGCGACGAACTGGATGGACCTCCCGTCGTACCGGACGGACGCCATGAGGGCGAGATAGTCATGGACGGCCCCGATGAAGACGTTGCCGAACCAGACCCACAGGAGTCCCGGCAGCCAGCCGTAGGCCATGGCCAGGGCGGGTCCGATGATGGGCGCCGCTCCGGCGATGGAGGAAAAATGATGGCCGAAGAGGACCTCTTTTCTCGCGGGGATGTAGTCCACCCCGTCGTACAACCTTGACGAGGGTGCTTCGTTCTTGTCGGACGCCCCCACAACGTCCTTTTCCAGTTTTTTCCCATACAGGAAGTACAGAAGGACATAGACCGCCAAACCGATGAGAATAATCAGGGTAGTCACGCGCTTACCTCCTTTCTAAGGCAGTTCGTTTCCCATTCAATAATATGAGACCCTACCCAGAGGTCTGTTCAAGGGGGGGAATCCCCCTCCTCGGCAAAGATTGACGCATCCCCAACAAATTGAAAAACGCTTTTCGGTCGGCAACGTCAAAAAACTCCGGAGGCGCGGAGCCCGAATCCCGCTGAGCAAGGCGTACCGAGAGTGCGCCGGAAGATCGCGGGACGAAGGGCAACGCAGTATATGAACCTCCATGAAACCGTTAAGGACAAGTACCCGCAACACGCTAAATTCAGTAAAAAATACTCCGGTAGAAAATGAATGTCAAATGGTTTTTCCCCGAACCGGAAGGCCTTCTCCGTCCCGTCTTCCCGTTCCCCCCGATAATACGGAGAAAATTAACGCCGCACCGTGGAAGCGGTGCGCCGTCCGTCCCACGCCCTACGGGCGCCCGCCTGAACCCGTGCCTTGACAATTAAGGCAAAAGGTCTAGAATAAAGTCACGGCCGCTTCCGAGACGATTCTTTTTTCCCGTTTCTCCTGCGGATCTGCTTCCATGCCCGTTCCCGTAAGACATCCCACTCATGCCGGGATCGCGGCGGCCGTCGCGGAAGACCCGGCAAATAAAGAAACCAGAGGTGATCCCCATGACCCGTGGAAAAGGCGCTCAGGGTCCGGCCCCGTCGGCGGAACGAAAAATCGGCGGTAAAGTGAGGGAATTGCGAAAGGAAAAAGGGTATACCCTTCTCGACATGGTACGGAAGACGGGATTCCAGAAGTCCCTGATCGAGGAAATCGAGGCAGGGGAAGTGGTTCCCCCGGTGGCGACGCTGTTGAAACTGGCCAAGGCCCTGGGCGTGGGCATGGCTTCCTTCCTCGAAGAAAAGATCGTCACGGAAAGAATCGCCGTCAACCGGAAGGCGGACCGCATCCGTCTCCAGAAGCGCCCCCACCACCGTCACGAGGGAGAAGTGGACTACGTCTACGAATCTCTGGAAATGAAAAAACCGGACAAGCACATGGAACCCCTCCTCGTGGAATTTCTTCCCATGGAGGTGTCGAACATGGTCTTCATGAACCACGAGGGGGAGGAATTCATCTACCTCCTCGAGGGAACCCTCGAGTTCAGGACGGACGAACAGGTGGAGGTGCTCCATCCGGGCGACACCCTCTATTTCGAATCGGACATCAACCACAGCTTCCGTTCCCTGGAAGACGGCCCTGCAAAGGCCCTCGTCGTCGTATCGACACGCTGACACTCCCGGAAGGAAGCCTTCTTCCGGGACCGGCGGAGGGCCGTTTTCCGCGAAACCGCCGTTTTCCAGGCAGGTCAGGAGGAAAGGATGATCGAAATCCGCTTTCACGGCCGGGGCGGCCAGGGAACCGTGGTCGCTTCCATCCTCATGTCGAAGGCTTTTTACCGCGCGGGCTGGCAGGTGCAGAGCTTCCCCTTTTTCGGCGTCGAAAGAAGAGGGGCTCCCGTGGAGGCCTATCTCAGGCTCGATGAAAAACCCATTCTCCTGCGGACGAACGTCTACACGCCGGACCACGTCCTCGTCCAGGACAGCACTCTCCTTCACAGCATCGACGTGACCCGGGGGCTGAAGCCGGGAGGCTGGATCCTTCTCAACTCCCCCGGCACCCCGGAGAACGTGGAACGCTATGCCGGGTTCCGGCTCGCCTGGATCGACGCGGGCCGTCTCGCGGCGCGGCACGGCCTGGGAACCCGGACCCACCCCATCGTCAACACCACCATGATCGGGGCGTTCGCCCGGGTGCTCGAAATTCCCCCAATGGAAGCGATCGAGGAGGCCATCAGCGAGGAGGTCTTCATCAAGACCGGGAAGAACATCGAATCCGCCCGGGACGCTTACAGAGAGGTCCACAAAGTCGGCCTGATTCAGAAAGCCGGGACGGGCTGACCGGACCGCCCGGCTTCGCCGGTTCCCCCGGCATAACCGGTTTCGGAAAGGACGTACCATGGAAAAAAGGAACGACACAGCGAAGACGTCCCTTCTTATCCTCCCCAGGACATTCACGTCCACGGAAGCGAACAAGACGGGCTCCTGGAGGTACCTGAGACCGCGGTACGAGGAAAAGACCTCCCCCTGCAGCGCCGCCTGTCCCGCCGGGGAGGACATCGCAAGAATCGAGATGCTCGCCGAGGAGGGCCTCTTCAAGGAGGCCTGGGAAACGATTCTCCGGGAAAACCCCTTCCCCGCCGTCTGCGGCCGCGTCTGCTTCCACCCCTGTGAAGGAAAATGCAACCGGGGGGAATTCGACGAGGCCGTCGCCATCCACCAGCTCGAGCGTTTTCTGGCCGACACCGCCCGGAAAAACGACTCGAAACCCGTCATCGTGGGACGGAACGAAAAAAGACCGGAAAAAATCGCCATCGCCGGCGCCGGGCCGGCCGGACTGGCGGCGGCCTATTTCCTCACACGCCTGGGTTACGGCTGCGAGATCTTCGAAGCCCGGGAGGAAGCGGGAGGCATCCTGCGGTGGGGGATTCCCCCTTACCGGCTCCCCCTGGACGTTTTCCGGGCGGAAATCGCCCGGATTCAGGATCTCGGAATCCCCATCCGGACGGGGACGCCGCTGGGCCCCTCGTTCCTCTCCGAGGCGAAAGGCAAATACGCCGCCGTCTTCCTCGGCTGCGGCCATTCCCGGCCGCGGGGACTCGGAATCCCCGGCGAGGACCTGGAGGGCGTGGAGGAGGGGCTTCCCTTCCTCGCATCGATCCGGAGGGGGAACATGCCGAAGATCAGCGGTCCCGTGGCCGTGGTGGGAGGCGGGAACTCCGCCGTCGACGTGGCCCGCTCCGTGGCGCGCCTGGGCGGTGAATCCTGGATCCTCTACCGCCGCAGGAGGGAGGACATGCCCGCCTTCGAAACGGAGATCCTCCAGGCCCTGGAGGAAGGCGTGAAAATCCGGGAACTCCTCGCGCCGGTGCGGCTGGAGCGGAAAGACGGCCGGTTCGTCCTCACCCTTCAGCCCATGCGGGTCGACGGAAAGGACGTGGACGGGCGGGGGCGCATCGTCCCTGACGGCGACGTGGAAACCATGGAGTTCGCGAAAGTGTTCAAGGCGATCGGGGAGGAGGCGGGCGAGGACTGGTACCGGCCCCCCGCCGAGGACCGGGACGTGCTCCGCCTTTCCAACTGCACCGTCTCCATGAAGCCCGGTCTCCCCATTGTCGTCTACGGCGGGGACCTGGCGGCGTCGTTGAAGTCGGTGGTCCACGCCGTGGCCTCCGCCAAGGAAGGGGCCATCGCGCTGGACATCCTCTTCCGGGAGGGAAGGGAGAACCTTTCCGGCGGCCTTCTGAAATGCCGCGTGGGAGAGGGCCCGTCCCTGTCCATGGAAATCCACCTGGGAGGCCCCCGGGCCCGGAGAAGCGGCCACGTCGTCGGCTACAGCGAGATCAACACGGACTACTTCCAGATGGCCCCCCGGATCACCCAGCCCCGGCTTCTCCCGGAGGAGAGGCTCCGGGGTTTCGACGAGATCGACCTTCGGATCTCCGCCAACATGGCCATCCGCGAGGCGGGGCGATGCTTCAACTGCGGACTGTGCAACCAGTGCGACAACTGCTTCCTGTTCTGTCCCGACATGTCCATCCACCGGGGCGAGGGCGGGAAGGACCGATGGATCGATTACGACTACTGCAAGGGCTGCGGGCTGTGCGCCGCCGAGTGCCCCAGAAACGCCATGGTGCTGGAGGAGGAGGAAGGATCATGAAACGTGTCCTCGAAGGAAGCCAGGCCGTCGCGGAAGCCGTCCGGCTGTCCAGGGTGGCCGTCATTTCCGCCTATCCCATCACCCCGCAGACCCACATCGTGGAGACCCTGTCCGACTTCTGCGCCCAGGGAAAAATGAACGCGCGGTTCCTCCGGGTGGAAAGCGAGCACTCCGCCCTGGCCTCTCTCATCGGGTCGGCGACGACCGGCGTCCGCGCCTTCACGGCCACCTCGGGCCAGGGACTCGCCCTGATGCACGAGGTGCTGCACTGGACGTCGGGAGCGCGGCTTCCCATCGTCATGGCCGAGGTGAACCGGGCCCTCGCCCCGGGCTGGAACATCTGGATCGACCAGACGGACAGCCTGGCCCAGCGGGACACGGGCTGGATCCAGTTCTACTGCGAAAGCGGCCAGGAAGTTCTCGATACGGTGATCCAGAGCTACCGCCTAGGGGAAGAGGTCAACCTGCCCGTCATGGTCGTCCTCGACGCATTTTTCCTCTCCCACACCTACGAGCCCGTGGACGTGCCCGAACAGGAGGAAGTGGACCGTTTCCTCCCTCCCTTCGTCCCGAAATTCAAGGCCGATCCGGCGGCCCCCTGCGCCTTCGGTCCCCTCGTCCCGCCCGCGGCGTACATGGAAATGCGCCACAGCATGGCCCAGGCCATGGAGGAGGCCCTCCGGCGGTATCCCGCGATGGAGGAAGCCTTCGAGGGACTTTTCGGAAGACGGTACGGAACGGTCGAAGCCGTTCACTGCGAGGGGAGCGACATCGTCCTCGTCACCACGGGAACGGTGACGAGCACGTGCCGGCAGGTGATCGAGGAACTCCGCGGAAAGGGGGAAAAGGCGGGGCTCCTGAAACTCCGGATGTTCCGTCCCTTCCCCACCGGCGAGATCCGGCGCCATCTAGGGGGAGCGAAGAAAGTCGCCGTCATCGACCGGAACTTCTCCTTCGGGGCGAGCGGCATTTTCGCCCAGGAAATCCGGGCGGCGCTGTGCAACGAACCGGGGCATCCCCCCGTGTTCGGGTTCGTCGCGGGGATCGGCGGGCGGGATGTCACCGCGGACACCCTGAAGGAAATTTACGAACAGGTGAAAGCGAAGGAGTCTCCGGAAAAGGAAAGCGTCTGGATCGGACTCCAGGAGGTTCGGAATGAAACTTGAAGTTCTCGACCGGGAGTACATGTACCCCGGACACGTGGCATGCCCGGGATGCGGCGCCGCCATCGCCATGCGGTTTCTCCTGAAGACCCTGGGAGAAAAGGTCATCATGGTGCTTCCCGCATGCTGCTGGTCCGTCATCGCCGGTCCCTACCCCCAGTCCACCCTGAAGATCCCCGTGATCCACAGCGCCTTCGAAACGGGGGGCGCCGTGGCGACGGGTGTCCGGGCGGCCCTGGACATCCAGGGCGACACGGAGACCACGGTGGTGACCTGGGCGGGGGACGGCGGGACCTTCGATATCGGCTTCCAGGCCCTGAGCGGCGCCGTGGAGCGGAACGAAAACTTCATCTACGTCTGCTACGACAACGAGGCGTACATGAACACCGGCGTCCAGCGGAGTTCCTCGACGCCCTACGGCGCGTGGACTACCACGACGCCCGGCCGGGAATGGAAAAAGATGCGGAAGAAGAACATCGTGGAGGCCCTGGTGGCCCACCGGATCCCTTACGCCGCGACGGCGAACATCGCCTTCCCGGAGGACCTCGTGACGAAAGTTAAGAAAGCGAGGGACACCAAGGGCTCCCGGTTCCTCCACATCTTCGCCACCTGCCCCACGGGCTGGCGGATCCCCTCGGAGATGTCCGTCCGGATCGCCCGGATGGCCGTCCAGACGAACATCTTCCCGTTGTACGAGGTGGAGGACGGCGTCCGCTACACCATCAACTACAAGCCCAAGGAATTCCCCGTGAAGGAGTATTTCCACCTCCAGGGGAGGTTTCAGCATCTCACCGACGAAGACCTCGATCACATCCAGGACATGGTGAACGAGGACTGGCAGCTTCTCCTCCGAAAGGCGGGGGAACGGACGCCGTAGCGGTTATTTCAGGCAGTAGAAGGCTTCCCTTCCCCTGTAGACCGCCGCTTTCCCCAGTTCCTCCTCGATCCGGAGGAGCTGGTTGTACTTGGCGAGCCGTTCGCTCCGGGACACGGACCCGCTCTTGATCTGCCCGCAGTTCATCGCGACGGCCACGTCGGCCATGTAGGTGTCCTCGGTTTCCCCGGAGCGGTGGGAGATGACGGTGGTGTACCCCGCCTCCTTCGCCGTCTGAATGGTCTCGAGGGTCTCCGAGAGGGTGCCGATCTGGTTCAGCTTGATGAGGATGGAATTGGCCACCCCGAGGTTGATTCCCCTTTCCAGGCGTTTCCGGTTGGTGACGAAGACGTCGTCGCCGACGATCTGGATCTTTTTCCCCAAGGCATCGGTCATCATCTTCCAGCCGTCCCAGTCGTCCTCTGCGAGACCGTCCTCGATGGAAACGATGGGGTATTTCGCCACCAGGTCCTCGTAGAACCGGACGAGCTTCTCCGCCGACATCCGGGGCTTCTTCTCCGCCGCGAGGACGTAGACCCCCTTCTTGTAGAAGGCGCTGGCCGCGCAGTCGAGGGCGATGGCGAGGTCCTTCCCGGGTTCGTACTTCGCCCGCACCATGGCTTCGAGGATCACATCGACGGCCTCGGCGTTCGATTTCAGGTTGGGGGCGAATCCGCCCTCGTCCCCCACGCCGGTGTTATATCCCTTGTCCTTGAGAACCTTCTTCAGGGTGTGGAACACCTCGCTGCACATCCGGAGGCCCTCCCGGAAATTCGGGGCGCCAAGGGGCATGATCATGAATTCCTGGATGTCCACGTTGTTGTCCGCATGCTGTCCGCCGTTGAGAATGTTCATCATGGGAACGGGAATGTCCTTGGCGGCGCACCCCCCGAGGTACCGGTACAGGGGAACCCCGAAATATTCGGCGGCAGCCTTGGCGCAGGCCATGGACACGCCGAGAATGGCGTTGGCGCCGAGATTGCCCTTGTTCTCCGTCCCGTCGAGTTCGATCAGGATCCGGTCGATCTCCCGCTGGGCGAATGCGTCCATGCCGAGCAGGGCCGGCCCGATCCGCCGGATGACGTTCTCCACCGCCTTCTGAACCCCTTTTCCGAGATACCGCGTCTTGTCCCCGTCCCGAAGCTCGAGCATCTCGTGTTCGCCCGTGGAGGCCCCCGAGGGCACCGAGGCCCGTCCCACCACCTCGGAATCCAGGGTCACTTCCACTTCCACCGTGGGATTTCCTCTCGAATCCAGAATCTCCCTCGCATAGACATCGATGATTTCCATCATGGGTTCCTCCTGCCGATTCAATCAGTTTCAATGACGAGAGCCGCCGGGGCTCTCCGACGAAAACACCTTATACGAGTGGGGAATCGTTTTCAAGGGTTCTTTGGGCGGGGCCCTTTCCGGAATTGACAACCCCGGCGGCGGCGCTATATAGTGCCCCGTATCCGCGGGAACCGGGGCCGGAATCGGCGGACAGTCGCCCGCGATGTATTCCCGCACGGGGACGACCGATCGGCGAGAGGCGCGGGACGGTTTTGGAGGCGAATAACCGCCTTTTCGCTCACGGTTCCTTTCGAAGCGAAACGCCCGCAACACCGCTTGTCCGAGCCTGATGGCCCCACAGGGCGAATCCGCGGTGTTGCAGTGGAGCGAGAAAACCGGAATCGTCGAAAAGCGGTTCCTGAGCCGGAAAACCGTCCGCGACCCCCAGGAAACCGCCATATCAACCCGACGTCTCCCGTTCCCACCGGGGCTGAAGCCCCGGACTACATCCGGAGGTCCGCGGGAACCGGGGCCGGAATCGGCGGACGCCGTCCCGCGATGTATTCACGCACCGGGAGCGTAAGGAAACGACCCCGAAGGGTCGGATGAACGAAAGAGGAAATGAAGGATTTCACCCAGGTCATGAAGGCCCTGTCGGACCCGAACCGGGTCCGGCTCCTGAAGATGCTCCAGGTGCGGCCCCTTTGCGTCTGCGAGATCCAGGCGGTTCTCGGCATCGCCCAGCCGACGGTATCGAAACACCTGAAGATCCTCGAAAACGCCGGCCTGGTGACCAGCAGCAAGGACGGGCTTTGGGTCAATTACTGCCTTTCCGACGGGGAACGGAATCCCTACGCCGCGACGCTGCTGGGCAACCTGCGCCACTGGCTGTCCGGCGACCCGGAGGTGATGCCCGCCATCGGCGCCGCCTGCACCGTCCGCCGCACGGAGATCCAGAAAAAAAGCGTGAAACGGCCGGGGGAGAAAAAGAAACCCGGTCGAAGGCCCGGAAGGCCTCGATCTCTCGAGGGGTAAAAAAAACGGCAGCAGGTCATCGCCGGCCGCCGCGACGGGAACGGGGGCCGCGCCTTCAGCGGCCGCCCTGGACGGCTTCCAGAATGGCGCGGACTTCCTTCTCCCGCTTCTCCGGGGCCGTCGCCCGGATCTGGGCCGTCCTCTTTTCCGAGGCGTCCCGTCTCGCCTTCGATTCCTCGTCCGCCGCCTGGAGAATCAGCCGCTTTTCCTTTTCGATGTCTTCCATGGGGACTTCCGCTCCGAGGATCTCCTTCGATTTCCGCCTCGCCTCCTCCAGGGTCTTCCGCGCATTCTCCTTCGCCCCTTCGAGGATCTTTTCCGCTTCCTTCTCTATTTTCCCGATGGTCGTTCCGATTTCTTCCGCCATGGATCCTTCCTCCTCCCGGAACGGATTGTCATATCAGAAACAGGTACTGGGTGGACGATTTCAAAAGCCTCCTGATCGCGGGAAGCTGCGCCCGGGACAGGTAGATCTCATCGCCCTCGCGGTCCACGGGCATCCCGAGAAGGGTCCCGAGGACCTTTTCCTCCACGCCCGTTTTCGTCCGCACCGTCATTTGCCCGGATTCCCCGGACACTTCGATGAGAATGGGAAGAAGTAGTTCCTCCCTTTCCCACTCTTCCAGCATGGATGCGAGCCGCAGGAGTTCGCTTTTCCGGAAGTGGTGCTCCCCGCCGTCCTGACAGGACACGAAGGGGGTGTCCTCCCGGAGGAGCGCCGCAAGGGTCTTTCTCGCCCGGGGGGCCTGGGTGTTGAGGATCCGAAGATCCTCCGCGACGCCCCCGTCCAGCCACCGGTCCCGCAGGGAATCTCCGTCAATAGGCATAGGCCTCCCGCTTCTCGATGAGAAGCTTGACATACTTGAGCCGCGCCCCTTCCTCCCTGTCCCGTTCCTCGAACTTCATGTTGAGGTACCGGATGGTCCCATGGAGGGCGGGGATGACGTTGTATTCCAGGGCGTTGTTGATCCGCTTCACCTTGTTGATCTCCGCCCCGAGGAGTTCCAGGGAGTTCTCCAGCTCCGCCAGTTCGATGATCGATTCGAGACAGCGCCTGGCCACGGAAAGGGTGTCCTCCTCGATGGCGGTCATCCCCGGCCGGACGGCGGTCCGCGCCGCCACTCCCGTGTCCTTTTCCACATCGAAGACGGGGATCCGCACGCCGGCCACGTTCCGGGTCCTCCCCGTCATCTTCAGGGGCATCTCCAGGGCGAAGAGCGCCTTTTCGAGGTTCTCCGATCCGAGATAGCCCGCAGTCACCGACAGCGCCCGGTAGGCCTCGTTGAATTCGTTCACCAGCCGTTCCTTGACGACGGCACACTCCTTGACCGTTTCGAGAAACTCCATGACCAGGATCGAGAGGCGGTCCTTCATGATCTTCTGGATCCGGGTGGCCAGCCGGAATCTCCGCTTCAGCCGGGCCAGCTCGATTTTCGTCGGTCTCGTTACCTGGATCTTGGCCCCCATGTCACTGCGCCTTTCCTTTCTTCGGCAGGTATTTCTGGATGTATTTCTCCTGGATCAGCTTGAGGTCCTCCCGGGGGATCATGGAAAAAATGTTCCACGCGATCTCCAGCGTCTCCTCCACCGTTCTCCGCTCGAATTCCCCCTGGGAGATGAACTCCCTCTCGAAGCGGTCCGCCGCGGAAAGGTAGATCCGGTCCCGGTCGCTCAGGGCGTCCGAGCCGATGACCGTGGAGATCTCCCGGAGGTAGTTCCCCTCGGCGTACATGGCGTAGGACTGCATGAACACGTTGTTGTGGTCCTCCCGGGTGTTCCCCTCGCCGATCCCCTCCTTCATCATCCGGGAAAGGGAGAGGAAGACGTCGATGGCGGGGTAGATCCGCTTCCGTTCCAGGGGCCGGGAAAGGACGATCTGCCCTTCCGTGATGTAACCCGTCAGGTCGGGGATGGGGTGGGTGATGTCGTCGTCGGGCATGGTCAGGATGGGGAGGATGGTCACGGAGCCTTCCTTCCCGGAAATTCTCCCCGCCCGCTCGTACATGGTCGCCAGGTCGGTGTACATGTACCCCGGGTATCCCCGGCGGCTGGGGATTTCCCCCCGCATGGCCGCCAGCTCCCGGAGGGCGTCGCAGTAGTTCGTGATGTCGGTGAGAACGACGAGGACGTGCATGTCCCGCTCCCAGGCCAGGTATTCCGCCGCCGTCAGGGCGAGCCGCGGCGTGGAAAGACGTTCGATGACCGGGGAGGAGGCGGTGTTGATGAAGCCCACGGCCCGGTTCAGGGCCCCCGTCTCCTCGAGGTTGGCGATGAAGTAGGCCGCGTCGTCGAAGCTCACGCCGATGGCGGCGAAGACGATGGCGAACTCCTCGGCCTTCCGTTTCAGGGCCGCCTGCCGGACGATCTGCGCGGCGATCCGGTTGTGGGGAAGGCCGGATCCGCTGAAGAGGGGAAGCTTCTGGCCCCGGACGAGGACGTTCAGCCCGTCCATGACCGAAATCCCCGTCTCGATGAACTCCGCCGGCGGCATCCGGGAGGCGGGATTGGCGGGAACGCCGTTGATGTCGTGGTACGCGCTCGCCACGATGGACGGCCCCCCGTCGATGGGGTTGCCACTGCCGTCGAAGATCCGGCCCAGGATGTCCGGTGAAACGGGGAGCTTCAGTGTCTCCCCCCGGTACCGGACGCGGCTGTTCAGGAGGTCCACTTCGCTCACCCCTCCGAACACCTGGACGACCGTCGTCGTCTTTCCGACCTCGATGACCTGGCCGACCCGGTTCTCGCCGGTTCCCAGCTGCACTTCCACGATTTCATTGTACCGGATTCCGGGAATGCTGTCGATGACCAGAAGGGAGCGGCGGGCCGTGCTGATGGCCTTCGTCTCCCGCGTGAAGAGCTGCCTCGCTTCCATTACATCCCTCCTTCACGGGTTGTCAGGGCCTTCTCCATGTCCGACCAGAGGTCTTTGATGTATTTGTCGAATTCTTCGAGGGGAACATCCTTCATCCGCGAAATCTTCGGAACGATCTTGAGCTGCGAGATATCGCTGACGAGCATGCCCTGCTCGGAAAGCTCCCTGGCCACGTCGCCGAACCGGATGATGGTGGCGAGCATGAGGTGGCCCCGCGACGGCGGCGTGTAGGTGTCCACCGGGTGGTAGGCGCTCTGCATGAGGAAGTCCTCCCGGATCATCCGGGCGACCAGGAGCAGGAGACGGTCGTTCTCGGGAAGGGCCTCCGGGCCGACGAGGCGGACGATTTCCTCCAGTTCCGCCTCCCGCTGGAGGGTCACCAGGGCCCGGTCCCGCACGGCATGGTACTCCGGATTGACTTCCTGCTTCCACCACTTGCCCACCGAATCGGAATAGAGGCTGTAGCTCTGGAGCCAGTTGATCGTGGGGAAGTGGCGCCGGTTCGCCAGGGCCACGTCGAGGGAGTAGAGGGCGTCCACGATCCGGAGGGTGGACTGGGTGACGGGCTCGCTGAAGTCCGCCCCGGGGGGGCTGACCGAACCGATGACGGTGGCCGAACCGGTCCGCTCCGGCTGTCCCATGCACTCCACCCTTCCCGAGCGTTCGTAGAAGGTGGCGAGCCGGGAGCCCAGGTACGTGGGAAACCCTTCCTCGCCGGGCGTTTCCTCGAGCCGGGCCCCGATTTCCCGCATGGCTTCCGCCCACCGGGAAGTGGAATCGGCGACCAGGAGGACGTCGTAGCCCATGTCCCGGAAATATTCCGCCATGGTGACCCCGATGAAGATGCTGATCTCCCGGGCGACGACGGGCATGTTGGACGTGTTGGCGATGAAGATCTCCTTTTCCTGGAGAAGGCGGTCCGTGCCGGGGTCCCGGAGCTTCTTGAAACTGTGGAGAACGTCGGCCATCTCGTTTCCCCGTTCACCGCAGCCCACGTAGATGTTGAGCTGGGTCTGGGACCACCGCGCCATCTGCTGGAGCGCCACCGTCTTCCCCGTGCCGAATCCCCCGGGGATGGCGGCCTTGCCCCCCAGGGCGAGGGGAAAGAGGTAGTCGATGATTCGGGTCCCTGTTACGAGAAGGTTTACCGGATCGAGCCGACGCTTGTAGATGCGGGGTTTTCTCGCGGGCCACCGCTGCATCAGGGTGAGGGGCTTCCGGTCCCCGTTTTCCTCGAGGACGGCGATCGTGTCGAGGACGGTGAATCTCCCCTTGTGGATCTCCAGGATCTTCCCGCCCCTGCCGATGGGCACCATGATCCGGTGTTCGATGAGTCCCGTTTCGGGGACCGTTCCGATGATGTCCCCCTCCTGGACCGTGTCTCCCGCCTTCACGGTGGGGTTGAACTCCCACTTCTTGTTCCGGTCCAGGGCGTCGGTGCGGATCCCCCGGAGGAGGAAATCCCCGACATCCTCGATCATCGTGACGAGCGACCGCTGGACCCCGTCGTAGATGTTTCCCACCATGCCGGGTCCAAGTTCGCACATGAGGATTTCACCGGTCCCCACGACGGGTTCCCCCACACGGAGCCCCACCGTGTCCTCGTAGACCTGGATCACCGCCTTGTCCTGCTCGAGGCCGATGATCTCACCGGTGAGCCGCTCCTCCCCCACATCCACCACCTCGTAGACCTGGGAACCCCGCATCTCCTCGGCGATAACGACGGGACCTGAAACTCTCCAAATCCTTCCCATAGCGAGCGCCTCTCTTCCCTTGGTTTTAGATTTCCACGTTGAACCCGATGAGGCTCCTTGTCAACCGGCTGTAGAACCGCCGGACATCCGGCTTCTCCTCCCGGTACCTGGCGGGATACTCGATGACCACCGTCCGGACCCGCTTCCCCGTCCGGAGTTTCCTCACCATGTCCCGGACGAAGTCCATCCACTCGTCGGGGATGAGGATCAGTCCGACGGAAGGATCCCCGGTCAGTTCGGAGAAGGCCGTCCGGAGTTTTTCCCGGAGCGCCCGGTCGTCCTCGTCGAAAACCACGTACTTCCGGATGCCCGTCAGGCGGAGGAGGTTCACCTCGTCCCGGCTCCCGATGACGGCGATCTGAAAATCGTCCATTCCTCTCATGCGGCCACCACCATGAAATCCCGGATTTCCCCCAGGGGAACCCCGTCGTGGAGAACCTTGAAGATCATCCTCAGGTTCCTGATTTCCTGTTCCTTGACGATGAGATACCACAGGAGCGCGCAGGGGGACATGACCCTCGGGGCGAGGAGCTGCCGCACGGTCCGGTACAGGTTGCGGTTCAGGGTCTGATCGATGATGCCGAAGGACTTCCCCTTCTCGAACCCCCTGGCCAGGTCCTGAGCGGCATATTCGTATTCCGTGCCCGCCAGCCTCGCGATGATCTCCCCCGGGGCCAGCGACAGGAACTCCCGGAGGGAACCTTCGTCGAGGAGATGGCCGCCCTTCAGGAAAACGCCCTCGGCGACCGCCCCCGTCCCCCCGGTCACCAGCCGGAAGGCCGTGCGCAGGTTTTCATAGTCGATGAAAATCCCCTGGACCCGGGCCAGAAGAACCCCCTCGTCCATCCCCCGGAGCGTCTTCATCCATTTTTCGTTGTAGCTCCGGTCGAGCACCCGCCCCATGTCGAGGATCACCCTTTCGTCCAGTTCCCGGATCTCGGCAAGGAGATCGGCGTAGTCCCCGAGTCCCGCCGCCCGGAGAAGCGCGGCGAGTTCGGCGATCGACTTCACCCGGGACAGCTCCTCCGTGAGCCCCTCGTCGCGGAGGGGCCCCACCGGCACCGGGGTGAAGGACTTCTCCCCGTGGACGGCCCGAAGCGCCAGTTTGACGTTGAGAAGATCGAACCGCTGGAGGAAGACCCGGAGCATTTCCCCGATTCCCCGGGGAAGGGAGAAACGGCGGATCCGGTCCAGTTTGCCGGCGAGGGACTTCCAGAGCCGTTCCTCGACTTCGGGAAAGGTTTTCCACGGCTCTTCCCGGAGGGCCTCCCCCACATCCGTGTCGCGGATTGCTTCCAGGGCGTCCTGGGGCGTTTTCGCCCGCTGGAGAATGACGGAAAGATGGTCCCCCTGGACTCCCCGGGCCTCTTCCCCCTTCACGTAGGCCGACAGAAAGGCGTAACGGGTGCTGGTCAGGTTCAATGGTCCCCTTCTCCAAAGAGTCTTTTCGCCATTTCCGGCATCATGCCCGGCAGGAGCATGGAAAGGCGGATTTCAAAGGTGTTGTCGATGCTCACCATGCCGTTTTCCGTCTCCGCGAGGATGCCCCCGAGACCCTCTCTTTCCCGGACTTCGAGGACCCTTTTCCCGAGACCGCCGTCTTCCTTCAGGATCTCCTCGAGGGTGGGCAGGTCCCTGGGTGTCGCATACAGGCGGATCGGAACGTCCGATTGAAAGGCGTCGAGGGTTTCCCGGACCAGGCCGTGAAGGGCCCCCTTCTCCAGGGAGGTCTTCCGGAGTTCCTTCCGGACGTTCTCGAGAATCTCCCCGATGATCCGGTCCTTTTCCCTGAGAACGGCCTGCCTCCCCTCCAGGGAGGCCTGGGCAAGCCGTTTCGCCGACTCCCGGCGCGCCTCCGACAGGAGCTTCTTTCGCTCCGCCTCCGTTTTCTCCTTGAACTGGTCCCCGGCCTTTCCGATCATTTCGCCCGCTTTCGTCCCGGCGTCGGCAAGGATCCCGTTCGCCTCGGCCCGCGCCTTTTCGAGGATTGCCTCTCTCAGTCTGCTCGGATCCATGGTCATCCCCTTTTACATGAGCCGCAGGATGCTGAGGGCCATGATCGTGAAAACGAGGCCGAGCACGCCGATCAGTTCGACGAAGACGGCGAGCATCATCGATGCCGTCAGAATCCTCCCCTTGGTTTTCGGAAGGAGCGCGATGCCGGAAGCGCAAACGGCCCCCTGGTATATGGCGGAGAATAACTCGGCGCATCCGGCCATGAAACCGATTCCGACCATGGCGATTCCCGTTCCCCCCGCCTCGGGCAGTTTGGGCAGGGAAACGGTCAGGATGATGATCAGGATGATGAGGCCGTAAAAGGTCTGCGTCATGGGAAGGGACGCGAGGACGATCACGTTCCTAAGTTGTCCCGCATCCTCGGACAGCGTCGCCGCGCCCGCCGAACCGGCATTGGCGATCCCCATGGCCGAACCCGCCAGTCCACCCGCCAGTGCAAGCGCACCGCCAAACGTCGCCAGGGCTTGAATCGTCGTCATATCTCACCTCTCCTTAAGATTTTTTGCCCAAAATGATTCTCTTGCGAAGCCTCCACTGAAGGGGGCTGTATTCCCTGCCCCCGCCCTCGAAAAACTTGAGAAGAAACTCGACGAAGCAAAGCCGGAGGGAATGGATGAACGCCGCCAGGATGCTGAGCAGAAGATTGAACACATGAAAGATTACGAGGAGCACGAGCCCCAGGAGGAACCCGACGGCGACGCCGACGACTCCCGGCAGCGCGGAGGAGACCCCCCTGGACACCCAGTCGGCAAGCAGGTTGAAGGAGGACGCCAGGTAAAAGGTGGCCAGCCCCACGCCGGCGAGCCGGGAATAGGACATGACGTCCCCCAGGATGCCCGTGACGTCGAAGAGCCAGAAAACGGCGCCCAGGGCTCCCATCTGAAGGACGCTTCCGACAATGACGAGAACCAGCCCGAAATACATGGGGTACGCGAACATCCCGAAGACGGCCCCGCTCACCGGAACCAGGTCGATCTGGAGCATCCCGTGGAAGAGGTAGGGGATGCCGAAAATCTGAATGAGGAAAAGTCCTATCTTGTTCAGGACGATTCCCCGGTTCCTTTCCTGGATGCCCCTGATGAGGCCGAGCAGATGGGCCAGGTTCAGATGGACGAGCCCGATGATGAGGGCGAGAACGATGAACGATATGGGATCGGAGAGTCTCTGCTGGATCCCCCGGGAGAGGGCGACCGTGTCCAGGGGAATGCCGAAGTACCGGTTCAGGAAATCTCCCAGGTAGGTTCCCGAAAGGATGCCGAAGACCAGGGAAACGACACCCCCGATGTAGAGGACCCTCCGGAAAAGGGTCGTTCCCTCGCTCGTCGGATCTTCCACGAGCCTGTCAAGGAAGAACCGGGCCAGGATGAGGAGTCCCACCGCGTAGACCATGTCGTTCAGCATGATCCCGAAGAAGAAGGCGAAGAAATAGGCCACCACGGGCGTGGGGTCCCATTCCCTGTACCGGGGGACGCTGAAGAGCTTCACCACAACCTCGAAGGGACGGATCCCCTTCGGATTCCGGAGCCTGGTGGGCGGCTCCTCCCCTTCTTCAGGGCGCCTCGAATCGATGAAACTGTACGGGACCGCCTCCCGGAGGCGGGCGCTCACGGTATCGAGTGCCCCTTCCGGAACCCATCCTTCCATCAGGGTCACGTACGACGTTCCGGAGGCCCAGTCCAGCGCCGAAAGACGGTCGTATTCCGCTGTCAGGACTTCCCGGTACAGGGCCAGGTCGGCAAGGCTGTCCCGGATGAATCCCTGTAGGTTTCTCTGCAGGCCGGCGAGGTCCCGTTCCCGTTCCTCCCGCCGTTTCCCCTCCTCAGCCAGAAAGGCCGAAAGGGTGTCGTCCCGGTCCGGGACGTCCAGGAGGACGGCGCCGAGGGTGGAAACGATTTCCTCCAGGGCCTTCCGGTCCTCCTTCCGGGCGATGACGTACGCAACGATCTCGCCGCCCGACGAGGCATGAACCTCCTCGATGATCCTGGAGGCCGCCCGGTCCCCGAAGGTCCTGAAGCCCTCCTCGGAAAATACGTAAACGGCCGTGAACAGGTACGTCCCGGAATGGCGGAAATCCCTGAGGGACATCCCGGCGCTCCCGGGGAGAAGGGTGAGGTATCGCTCGAGACCGCGGGAAAGGGCGATCTTCCGTTCCTGTTCCTGGATCTCCGAAAGCAGGCGGGCATGGCCGGCCTGGATCTTCCGGACCCCCTCCAGGGCGTCGTCGACGGAAAGGGGAACGTCCTCGACGAACACTTCCCGCTCCCCCGGGAGGGAGGCGAGAACGTCCTGAACGGCCGTGAGCGCCCTCCTGACCTGCGCCCGGCGCTCCTCGACGGCCTCCCTTTCGACAGGGGACAATTCCTTGGCTTCCTCGATGTGAAGAACCCCCGTTTCCTGGAGAACGGAAAGGGCTTTTTCGAAGGAATCCTTCACCGTCACGACTTTCAGCTTGAACATGGGTTCAGGAAGGTTGACAATAAGGGGCATTATACCCTCCGGGCACTTTCTGTGTTGTTCGGATGTTTCATGAGTTCGTCACGGTACGGACCGCCGGATGCCGGGGGAAACCGGCCCGGAACGTCCGCCTGCGGAGGTGTTCCTTCCGACGGGGAAAGGCGCACACGATGGTGACCCCCCTCCCCCCCCGGTGGGGTTTCGATCTGATGTGTGCATGTCCGGGTAAATCCGAAAAAACGCAACCTTTTCAAGACGGCCCTTTCCTGTTGGCATCCGGTGAACCGGTCTTCCGATGCGATGCTTCAAGCGAACCGGTAGATATCCGGACCGTTTCCTTCGAAAGAGAAACCCCGTACGGCCTATCCCTGATTGGGTGCGCACCCCCCTTAGATGACAACTACTATAACGGGCAGTTACAGTATACATAAAATAAATTGTAACGCAACTGATTTTAAAAAAAGGTTCAAAAAAAAAGGAAGGATGAAGACGGGACGCCGAAACAGCCGGTTGCGGCGGGATCAGCCTGGGTGAAACCCTCTTTTTCTCATGAACGGCGGCCCTCCCGATCATGGTATAAAAAAAGAACGGCCCCCACGGAGAAAAAGAAGAAGTCCCGGACAAGGTTGAGCCAGGACACCTTTCCCTCCCCCGTCGAGGAAAAACACCCGCAGGAAATGTCGAGACCCCGGGCGACGGTGATCGCAAGAGCGATAAAAAAGACGAACATGAGCGCCGACAGGAGGAGGGAGGCCCCGCCGGTCCACCACCGCATGACGAGGGCCGTCCCCGCCACGACTTCAACCCAGGGAAGGATGATGGCCGCCGGATGCACCAGGACCACCGGAAGGATCTGATAGTTGTGGATGGACTGGGCGAATCCCGCGGGATCGATGATCTTGGTGACCCCCGCGTACAGGAAGACCCCCCCGAGGATGAAGCGCATCACCAGAAGGACCGAGGTCCAGAACCGCGGCGATCCGGTCATGTCCCCTCCCTTTTCTCCGGAAGAATCTCTCCCGGCGGGCCCCTTCTTTTCTCCCACCGGAAGACCCGGAACGCGGAAAACCCGTTTTTCCGGAGCGTCGCCGCCAACTCCGCCCCGAGGGCGCACCGTTCGCTCTCGCACAGGACGACGAGAACCATTCCCGCGTCGGAAAGGACCCTGAGTTCCCCGATCCTGGGCGGGACGTCCCCGGGGGAGAGGTTCAGTGAGCCCGGGGAGGGCGTCGCACCGGAAAGCCGCAGACCCCTTGGATCCAGGAGGACCAGCCGCCCCTCCCGCTCCATGGCCTCGTACTCTCCCCGGGTGATGCTGTCGAAACCCCGGAGGGAGAGTTCCCTCTGGGCCTGGGCCGACCAGTCTCCCTTCCAGGGAAGCCCGCCGGGTCTCAGGAAGTTCGTCACCGCCGCCACCACGACCCCCGCAAGAACGAGGAGAATCGCATGGGAAACGGATCTCGTGAAAGACGGCATGGAAAGAAAATCCCCTTTTGTCCCATCATGGCTGACAAACTCGTAAAAAACAAATCAACACTTTTTCGAACGGCAACGCAACAGGCTCCCGGGACGCGTCGCCCGAATCGCGACGCCCGGGGCACCCGTAAGGTGCGCCGGGGGTGCGAGGGACGAAGGGCGACACAGCCCGTGGACTTTTTGCGAAGCCGTCAGGGCTGATCCAGTCCCTCCTTCTTGAGCCTGTGGACGACCATCGCATCGTCGGGAAGATCGCTTTCCATGGGAACGAGGGACCACAGGAATTTTCCCGTTTCGGTGCTGCAGGAACAGACTCTCACCAGTTCCCCCTCGACGGCCTTTTTCCTGTCTTCCAGCTCGGCGATCATTTTTTCCAGGGCGGGACCTCCCCTGTTTTCCCGGGCTTGCTTCATCACGGCGATGCGCTGTTCCAGGCCCTGCAGATCGAGGTGCAGCCTGGCCTCTTCTCCGGCATCCAGGAATCCCGGTTTCCCCTCGACGCAGGTGAGATCGAGCCTGCCCACGTACATGCCGTCCCTTCCCGAACGAAGTACCGGCGTTCCCGATTTCTGCAGCGGCCTCACGGTGGTGCCCCCGTCGCCGCCGCCGAGGATGAAGCAGATCCCGGGATTTTCCGATGCGAGCCTGTCCACCTCGTCCGGGGACAGCGAGGACAGGAGCAGGATCACGTCCGCCTGCCCCAGCAGTTCCCGGACGGCCTTTTTCGCGGAAAGAAGCGGATCCGCAAAGGAGGCGCCGTTGCCCCACCTTTGCCGGACAACGGCGTTTCCCTTCGCGCTGGCAAGCCCGATGACCCCGATTCTCACGTTTCCCAGCGTGTGGACAACCGAGGTCTTGAAAATGGGTTTCCCATCGCCGTCCAGGAGGTTCGAGGAAATCCAGGGAAGCTTCTTCACCTCCGGCCTGGCGAAGAAATCCCTTCCCATGGCCGTTTCGCGGTGACCGATATTCAGGGCGTGCATTCCCATCCGGTTGTATGCCTCGACAATGATATCGGCGGTTTTCAGCTCCCCGTCCGTCGGCCGGGTGCCCTCCGGCACGGCGAAGAGATTCCCCGAATCGACCACCAGAACGTTTCCGGTCCGGGACTTCTCCGCGAGGATGAAGGCGGTGCGCCGGGCGAGACCGCCCAGTTTGGAGTACTGGCAGGTCGGACAGGGAATGAGGTTGCCTTCCGCATTGCTCGTGTGAAGGACCCGGATGCCCACCTTCCCCGGCGCCGGCTCCCCCCAGGCGGCCGCGGCGAGAACAAGCATGCAAAGGACCGCCGCAAGAAGGGGCGTCACTCCGGCGCCGGCCCTACCGGGGGCCGTTCCGCCCGCTCCGGCGTTCCTTCCCCCTTCCCGGGATCTCCCTCGTTTCTTCATGATCCGCCTTTCACCCCCGTTTCCGGGTTTTCACTGCTTCTTCTGCAGGAAGGGGTTTCCCGCCGGCATGGCGGTCTCCTTCCCCCCTCCCTTCTTCATCTCCAGCTCCAGGTATTCCCGGGGCGAGAGCTTCCACAATTCCTTCGCTTCCTTCAAAACCTGGGACTCCTCCGCCGCGGAGCGCTCCCGGGCGAGCTTGGCCAGCTTCTCCTCGAAATCGGGACCGATCAGGGCGGCCACGGCCGGGTCCTCGGGAATGTCGGGGGCGCTGCAGTCCACGTCGATCTTCTTCCTCTCCCGGAGAA
>Ga0209604_1000369_pt1 | contig 42969 bp, 34 predicted proteins | sample AD_UKC097_MetaG_FD_184405 | JGI IMG/M metagenome (GOLD analysis project Ga0209604, IMG submission 184405) | Active sludge microbial communities of municipal wastewater-treating anaerobic digesters from USA - AD_UKC097_MetaG (SPAdes) (version 2) | ecosystem: Engineered > Bioreactor > Anaerobic >...
GGAGCCAACAAATTCTATTCCCTGCTCTACCCCGATCAATTCGAAGCCACACAAACACTGCTGTCTTCGCTCACATGGAACAAACCACTGAACAGGTACAAAGCAAGCGCTTCAGCTTATTTCAGGTTGCACAGCGACCGTTTTGAACTGTTTCGTCAAACAACTGCGGCCCCCGCCTGGTACAGATCACACAATCATCATTTGAGCGATGTAAGCGGTCTGGATTTGAACCTGAGCCGTTACGGCCCTGCGGGAAAATCGATGATCGGTTTCAATATACGCAACGAACACATTCTGAGCACCGTTTTGGGGCAACCTTTGGAAAAAAGCCGCAGATCGGCCTTTCTGCCCGATTCCGTTGTTTATACCAACAGCGCCGGACGTCTTGGCCTAACCCTTTTTGCCGAACAACAATTCAACGGCCCCAATTTCAACTCTTCCTTAGGGTTATCGGTCAACAAGTATGCGGGATACGGCGCCCGGATCTGTGCAGAAGCCGCCTTTGCCTATTTATTTTCGGATCGCAGCCGTCTTTTTGTCAATGCACAACGCAGCCTGAGGTATCCGAGTTTTACCGATCTCTATTACAAAAGTCCGGTACAAGTCAGCAATCCCAACCTCAAACCCGAAACCGCCTACAGTGCCGAAACGGGTTTCAGTTACAACGAACAACGATTACAGGCCGGAATAAGCCTTTTTGGCCGCCTGGGCAGCAACATCATCGACTGGGTGAAACAAGCCGGCGAAGAAGTTTGGCACAGCATGAACCACAGCCGTGTAAATGCTGCCGGCGCCGAAGCTCTGATCAGCTGGAAACCGCAAAAACACCTTCGTTTATTAGAAAGTTCCTACACCTTTACCATACTGAACAAAGAGTCCGGAGAGCTGATGTCGAAATACGCCCTCGATTACCTGAAACATAAATTCAACACCCGACTGGAACACTCTATCTACAAAGACTTTGCCGCAAGCTGGCACTTCAGCGCCCAACAACGTATGGGCACCTACAACGATCCGGAAGGAAATCTGCAGCACTACCGCCCCTTCTGCCTGCTGGACGGCCGCTTATTTTGGAGCAGAAAAGAACTGACCCTCTACCTGGAAGCCGGCAACCTGTTCAACACAAGCTATTACGATTACGGAGGCATCCTTCAGCCCGGACGATGGTTGAGGGCGGGCATACGGATTCAACTGGACCGGGATTTGTTATCAAATCATTAAGGAGATTTTCGGGCAAAGCCTACTAAACAGAGACAAAAAGCCTACTAAACAGAGATAAAAAGCCTACCAAACAGAGATAATCAGCCTTTGCGTCGGGGGCGATTTCTTTTTATAAGCGGCATAAAAATGGGCATAACAAATACCAGGGCCACTATAGAGAAAAGCAAACCGCCGGTGGTGCCCACAGCGAAAGAAAACCAAAAATCGTCTGTTTCGCTGTCAATAAAGAAAGGCACCAAGCCCAGGACGGTAGAAAGTACGGTCAGAAAAACAGGAATGATCTTGTGATTATATGCTTTCAGATACATTTTGAGCCTGCTTACCCCCAAGCCTCTCTCCTGGTTTCTCAGTCTGGTGTCTTTGTATTCGTTCACTACATAAATACCCGAATTGACCACTATCCCACACAACAACACCAGCGAAGCAAAACCGCCGGTGCCGAAATTTATACCCGAAAAATAGAAGGTCAGGAAAGTACCTATAAACGATACCGGAATCAACGAAATGATTACAAGAGGCAAGCCTAAAGACTCGAACAAAATCGCACACAAAAAGAAAATGATCACCACTATCAATAAAATCAGCCAATATTGCGTACCATCGTCTTTGTACCACCCATAACTGCTGTTTTCGCAATGATAACCGACGGGAAAAACTTTCTCGTTGTAATGTTCAATAACTTCGTTGACGTATTTATTGCGTGATTCATACGAACCTATATAATTGAAAGAAACCGTCAAGGTGTATTCCTGGTTTTTTTTAGGAATGCTGTTTTTGGCTGTTCGCTGGCCGATTTGACCGAATGCCGAAAGAGGAAAATTGCGATCACCTGCTTTGACGTAGGAGTTCAACAAATGCCAAACATCAAAACGATCCATTTGAGAGGATTTCAACACCAGATCGCCGGTAATGAAATCGCTGGTAAAACGACCCAGGTTTCTTTCCGTCAAAAGCTCCTGCAAAGCCCTGTACCCGGTGCCAACATTGAATTGATACAATGCAATGCGATGACGATCAAAATCCAGATACATTTCTTCCACCTCTTTACCTTGTACATTCTCGATAATCAGGTCGTTAACTCTTCTGTTTTGAGACAAGGTGGCCGAAATTTCCTCTGCATATTTGTACAGACGCAAGTAGTTGTATCCGGAAAGAATAATCCGGTCGCTCCGGTGACCCAAATTCAATGAATTACTGAATCCCCGCGGACTTACTCCGCTTGTACTCCAGTCGGCGCCACCTATAGACAAGACTTCGCCAATAACCAGATTTTCGAGGTAATACGGGAAATACGTTTTTTCGTGCTCATCCTTGAACTCCACCGTTACTCTGGCCCCGGTGCTTTCGACTCTGGTCTCGAAACGTTTAATCTCATCGAAACGGGCTAAGAATTTTTCCAATCGTGCCACCTTTTCGTTTAGATGATGAATGCTGCCACCCAAGGGCATTTGAGCTCTGACGGTTAAAATGACGTCTCTTTCCTTTTCGGCATAGGTGCGGGAATCGAGTTTGGAGGCAAACAAACGCATACTGCCGCCAAAGATTTTACTGATGGGCTCTTTGAGCGTGTTTTGGAAAAAGAGGCTCCCAAAGGTCGCATTATAGGCTGCCTGATACCAGGGGATTTTCTCACTTCCGGCCAAGTAATACGCTTGCTTTTTTTCCCATTTACCGGGTAAAGCATAAAAGGGAATGCCAAAAGCCAGGATCAAAATCGCAAAATAAATTCCCTTTCTCTTTTGTGTAAATCGGATATAACGTTCGTAAAACTTACTCCATCGGATCAAACCTCGCCGCCGGTATAATTGACCTATGCTTTTGCGGCTGAAGAAATGCATCCGTTCCACCAAGGCGGGAACAAATAACAAAGCCACCAGCAATGAAACACTTAAATTGATTATTATGATCCTCGAGAAATCGTATAAATCGCGCTGTATATATTCCGGCATGAAGAAAATGACGATCAGCGAACCTATGGTTGTCAACAAAGCTGCCAGGATGGCCAAAAATGATTTCCGGTCGTGGTAATAGCTGTAATGATCAACCATAATAATAGACGAATCAATAATCATACCCAGAGAAACCGTGATACCGGCCAGCGAAAAAATATGCAGTCGAATATCCAGCAAATAATACGCAATCACCGCTGTTGCCAAATTGGCCAACAAGGTAATGGCTATGATCATCAAATACTTCCATTTGCGGCTGACCAACCATACAAACAACAACAATATCAGCAACGAGAGCAAAGTACGCTTTATCAACTTATTAAATTCTGTTTGCATTTCCGACGAAGCGTCGTTGGTGAGTGTTAGGAAAACGCCGCTTTTCAGATTGGGTTTGATACGTTCTATTTCCGCACGCAGTATTTCGGACAGTTTAATCAAATTGGCTCCCGCATCTACGGCGACGGTCATATTGACGGTATTCAATCCGTTAACGCGGAAATAGCGCGAAGGCAACTTGTCTTTGTATTCGTAGGTAGCTAAGTTATTCAGGTAAATAGTTTTACCGTTTACCGAGGTTAAGGGTATTTCGCCAATGTCTTTGGTAAACTTACCGGTGGCAAAATACAAGGTAATACGTCTGCGTTCCTGATCACTGTCGATAAAATCAATATCGCCTACGATGTTGTTTTTGCCGATAAAATTTTTAATTCCGTCGGCTATGGCAGAAGCCGTCAGTCCGTAATTGGAGAGTACGGCCGGATCGTAAACGACTTCAATGTACTTGTTGCTGCCTCCGCTTACACTAACCTCCTTTACATCCTCGTAAGCACTTAATACGGGAACTAAGGTAAATTCAATATACTCCCTGATCTGATCGCCCTCCATATCGGCATTGATGCGATACGTCAGCAAATTGACACTAACCGGTTTGGCCGAAGACTCGTTGACAATGTTGCCTCCCGACAATTGAGGATACGACACTCCTTCGGGCAACTTGCCGGCCACTTGTTTCAGCAGAGAAGAAATCTCAAAACGCACCGCCGATACGTTAACATCTTCCTTTAAGGTCAAACTCACACTGCCACTACCCAGATTGGAAACGGACGAAACCTCTTCCACCCCTTTGACAGCCGAAAGCAAACCCTCAATTTTGGAGGTCACTTCTTGCTCAACTACTCTGGGAGCTGTATTAGGCCAGCTGAAGCTGACATTCAGCGTTTTGCCCTGTCTGGGTCTGGGTGCACTCCCCACATCGAGCAAAGGAATTAGAGCAAGACCCAAAACGATAAAAATCACCATGATCAGTACCAACGAAAAAGTAGGTATCCGGTCTAAAAAGTTTTTATGTTTCAAGGGGGCATCCATCAGGCTTTCTTTCGATAAATGACGTAATAAATCAGGGGGATAAAAAACAAGCTGACCAAAGTGCCGAAAAACATACCGATGATTATCGACAAAGAAAGCGGAAACTGCAAGGCCGAACCCATATCTACCCGATAAAGAAAAGGCGTAATGGCCAGGATGGTGGTAAGCGAAGTCATCAAAATCGGCTTCAGGCGACTGCGTCCTCCGGTCATAATGGCCCGCAACAAGGACATCCCTCCCCGTCTTAAACGGTTGATGGTGTCCACTTTTAAAATCGAGTCGTTTATAACAATACCGCTCATCACCACCATACCAATCAACGACATAATATTGATGGATTCGCCCAAAAGGTACAGGCCTGTCAAAACGAAAAATAAATCGATGGTGATTTCGGATAAAATAATCAAAGGCTGAATCAGACTTTCGAATTGGGCAGCCATAATAAAATAAAGCAAGGCAATGGCCACCAGCAAAATCAACGCCAATTCCCCTATCATTTGCCGACTCGAATAATACTCTCCGGCAAAAGTGGCGTAAAAAGTATCCTGTTGTTTTGTAAAATTACGTACAAAATCAACCATTTCACGCACAGTAGCATCGTTGGCCGTCACCTCAACGGGGTAATAATCGCCTCCGCTGCCCGAATACAATTTCTTAAAATCTTCACCCTTTGATTCTTTAATGATGTAAGACAGAGGTATTTCTACGCCGTTTTTGTTTTTAACCTTACTCATCAACAAATCGCGACTTTCTTTGCGTCCGCTTCCCAGAGTGACGGGAATGGAAGAGCCACTGTGACTTATTTTGTACAAATCGCGTTGATTGACCAATTGCCTTAAACGGCCGAAAACCGCCTCGTACGAAACGCCATAAAAAGACATCAGTTCAATGTCGGCTTCGTAACGGATGTTTTCTTCGGTAAGCAAGGGTGGAATATACACTCCCTCAAAACGGGCTGTCAGCGTATCTATAAAATAGCGTAAGTCTTTTACCGTAGGACATTCACCGTTTTTATCCTGAAGCATAATGAGTAAATCGGCCTCGTTTCCCGAAAAAATCATGTCGAAAATATTACCCGACACTTCAAATTCCACGACGGCTTTAGGATAACGGTACTTGACGTATTCCGTTATTTCTGTTTTGATTTTGTCTAACTCTTCCATCGAAGAAGTTTTCAGATAGACCACCGCTTCCGAGGCTGTTATTTCTTTGGTATGAGCCAACAGAAAGTCCTGTACACCAACCATTGTAGTGCTGGTCGTCAACTTATCGCGCACCTTGCTCAATAATTCATCCACTCGCCGGTCGTTTTCTTCTACAGAAATCCCCGCATTCCAATCGATTATCATAAGGGCATCGTCGTATTCTATATAGGGTAATCTACTCTTTTCTATCTGAGTATACACCACAAAAGACAAAGGAATCAGAACGATAAAAGCCCCCAATACTACGTATTGATGACGCATTATCCATCTCAATATACGCTCATATGGTTTGTAAATGCTAAAATGGCGATGTTTAACTCTTGATTTATTGCCCCACAATCCATGCCACCAACGACGAATGCCCTCGGTCATGGCCTCGTTCGTGTCTACTCCCTCTTTGTTTTTAAAAAACAGATAATAATACACCGGGATAACCAACACGGCTATCAACAAAGAAGCGAACAAACCTAAAGTTACGGCCATCGCCTGATCATAGAACAAAGCGCCCGATATGCCGCTCAGAAAAACCAGGGGTATAAAAACGGAACAAGTCGTCAGGACAGAACTCAACATGGGCGAAAACACTTCCCTAACCGCCGGCGGAATAACCTCTTTCAGGTTAGCACCCTTCTTCCACCTCTGGGTAATATTGTCAATAACAATTATCGAATTGTCCACCATCATACCCAGGCCCAAAATCAGACCCGAAAGAGATATAATATTTAAGGTAATACCCAGCAGATGAAAGCACAACAAAGTCAGCACTAGCGACAGGGGAATTGTTATGATGATCAAAAACGGTAAACGGAAATTGCGTATGAACAAAAACAAGACAAGGCAAGCCAACAACGCACCTATCAACAAGTTGTCTTTCAGGTTTTCGATGGAATAAGTCAGCAATTGGGTTTGATCGCGGGTCAATTGAAAACGCACATTGGGATATTCCTCTTCCAAATCTTTGATCAGATTGGCAATGCTATGCTGCAAATCTTCCATTTGCGCGTCGTTTTGCTTAATTATTGCCATGCTTACGGCATTGTTTCTGCCGTTTCTCACCAGACCCTTGCGCTTAGCCGGTTTTTCGATTACCTGGCATAAATCTTTGAATTGAAAAATCCGGCCGTTGTGGTTGATGTAGATATTTTCGATATCCTCGCGTGTCATCAGTTGCGAGTCAAAATGAATATTGTAACGATATAAACCGTCTGCGATGCTCAGCACCCCCAGCGTAATGTTATTGTCACTGATCGCTTTTTCCAGAACGTCTGTACTGATCCCCATGGTCTTCATTTTCTTTTCGTCGGGAACGCACAAAAGTTCGGAACTCACAACACCGCTGATATCTACCATAGCTGTTTGAGGTAACTGCTCGATACGTTTACTCACAATATTCCTGGCGAAATCGCCCAATTGGGCAAATTCCACACCGGCTGCAGGCAAAATCCCGTGCTTACCTGTCGTTTCATCTTTTATTGTCAAATCGAGGTAAAAGGCAGGAATATCCGTTGCGCTGGCTTTCAACACTTTGGGCCTTTCCATTTCCTTAGGCATAGCATTTACCGCCCTGTCCATTTTTTCGTTTACTTCGATAAACAGCAGATCAATGTTACTGCCGGGTTCAAAACTCATAAAAACAGCTCCCGCATCCGTACGAGATTCACTACGGATACTTTTCAGTCCGTTCACCTGCATCAGTTGATTGCGTAAAGGCCTCAACACTTTGCTTTCCATTTCCCTGACAGAAGCACCCGGGTAAGAAACCTGCACGGTAATCTGAGGAATGTCAATATCCGGCATCAGCGATATGGGGATATATTTAAAGGATACTATTCCCACCACCATAAGGGCAACGATAAACATACTTACCGCTACAGGCCGATCGATTAAGTTTCTTACTATCATCGTTTAATTCAACTAAGGTCTGTTGCTTTTGGGAGCGCGGGGAATTACCGGGGTGCCGTCGGCCAGGTTTAGGTTGCCTGAAGTTATTATAACATCACCCTCGTTGATCCGGGTTTGCTTTGCTTTGCATCCCGAAATCGCATATGAATCTATATTGGCGTACAGCACGTCCACATAAGTCCAAATAGCCGTACTATCCTGATACCTGAACACCACATAAAAGCCATCGCGCGATACCACCGCATCTTTGGGCACAACAAACATATCTTTCATGTCGCTTTCCACCACAACCCGCACATTCATACCCTCCACCAGCCAGGCATCGTGATTTTTGATTCTGGCCCTGATGGTTATTTGCCCGTAGGCGTCAATCAGAGGATTGACTTCGGTAATTTTGCCTATATAACGTTTTTGTTCATCAATAAAAGGGCTCACGACAACTCGTTGTCCAAAAGTGCCAATAGTCATTTCCGCCTCGAGAATATTGAACTCTACATCAAAATAGCTGTCGTCAATCAAGGTGCAAAACACATCGGCACGTTGGTACAATTTAGCATTCATATTTGCCACACGACCGGTAAATGGAGCGTACAAAAAGCATTTGTCCAATCTTCTCCGGGCTGTTTCGAGCCTTTCCTGAGCAGAAAGGTAACCCGATTTGATCTTGGCTCGTTCCAACACCACTTCAGGCACATCAGACATGTCTTGACTGTACCCCTGCCCGATCAAATTGTCTAAGAGTTCGATTTCTGCCAGTTTTAGGTCTTGACGAGCTTTTCGCAATTCCAGTTCGGCATCTTCCTTGTCGGAAACTGCCAGTAAATCGCCCTTTTTTACCACACTCCCGTTGTGCACGGAAATGGTATGCAACACACCGCTCCCGGGCATCGTCAACTCGGATTTGGCCACCGCCCTTAGTTTTCCGTTGCAATTGACCTGTTTGCTGAAAGTTGATTTTTTCAGAATCAAAGTATCCACATAATTATTAGTCAATTGTTGACGGGTCATATCCATCGACTCTTCCTCTGTTTTATCCTCTTTTTTATCCTGGCATGCAAATACAGGCAAAAGCAAAGCCAAGAGTAAAATGTTCCAACTTCTCATCCTGTGGTTATTTAAGGTTATCAACTATCTTATTAAAATCCGCACTCAGGTCTATTTTATGAATAAAATCGTACAATGCAATTTTTTGCAATTCGTAATAAGCCGACCAAAACACTTGCAACTGATTGATGTACTGGCTTAAGGCAGCATCGTACTCATTCTGGGCGGTATTCAGTTCGGTCACAGTCAACATGCCGTTCTCGAAACGGTTTTTGCTGATCTTGTAACGCTCTTCGGCGATACTTTTGGCCCGAGCCGATATTTCGCATTGACGTAATTGATTATTAAAGCGAACCACCTTGGTGGTGATATCCTGCCGAAATTCCAAGTCGGCTTGCTCTATTTCGGTCTGTGTAACTGCCAGATCGGCCTGAGCCATTTTAACCTTGCCCTTGCTCATTTCCCAATCGTAGATGGGCAACCTGAAAGAAATTCCAACCACTTCCCGTTCGCGTAAATTTTGGTAAGCCTCTCCTATCCTGTCTCCTGTTTGCGAAAACCCCAGATGTGCACTCAAAGTTGCCTGCAAGCCCTTGGCTGATTTTGCTTGCGCCAGGGCCCGTTGAGATTGCTGCAATTTCAGGTTTTGCTTCAGTGCATGAGTGGAATTGGTTAAGGCTTTGTTCAACACGAGATCGGCAGAAATACTCAACTGCGGCACTTCGGATGGTTGCACCAATTCAACCCGGGTATGGCTGGTCATACCCAGGTAAAGACATAGATTAAACAATTGCGTTTCCATATTCAATTTCGAAGTATTCACACTCATCTCCGCATTCAGTAAAGAAAGCTCCAATTGGAGAATTTCGCTCCGCATCACTGTTCCCAGCAACTCAAACCGATTTTGGGCATTGTTGAACAAATCTTTGCGATCGTTGTACGTAGCCAGACTTTTTTCGTAGTTCGATTGAGCCGATAAAGCCGAAAAAAACAAAGTAGTGGTCTGTATCGCAATGGTCTGCATGGATTCCAGGTAAGCCCTTTTGGCTTGCTCGTAAACCAAGGGGGCCGTTTTCATATCCCATTTCAAGGAATTATAGGTTCTGAGAGGCTGCCTGTAGCTCAAGGCCAAAGGATTGGTATTGAAAGTCGTTTTGTCGTAATCGAATTGTTCCAGGTGAGACAAATACGATTCCAAAGACAAAGTGCCACCCAAAAAAGGAATATTCTGATCTATCGAAAGTAAAACAGTATTGGCCAAGGAATTGTTGCTGACATAAGAGATTTGCCCGGTTCCGGCATCGCGCACATCTACAATGGACCGGTTGTAATTGAGTGCGTTGCCCGACAAATTCAACGAAGGAAGTAATTCCGCCTTATACGAACGGTGATTCCAATATTGCCTCATCAAGGTAAAACGAGCCATTTGCGCCCAGGGCGATCGTTCTTTTGCTATTAAAATGGCTCGCTCGAGCGATAAAAACGTTTTGTCAGCCTGCGCATAACCAATGCCCGATATGCCCCAGAGTCCTGTTAAAACAAGCCAAATCAAATGAATAGGTTTTTTTTTCATAGTTATATTAGCAAAGTTCCGGATGCTGTTTCCAGCTTAAAAATTATAATATCGACAGTATAGTTCAACGAAGATTTTTGTTTGTAACAACTTTAAAAGAAGCATGATTCTAAATTATAATTTCATATAGTGTCCGTTTTCGAGTGTAAAGAAAAATAAAATAAACTTAGTGTGGCCGTCTTTTGTTTACTTTTTTTGAATACAATTGACTCCATTTTCTATTTGATGCGCTTCATAAAACGATTCTTAATGTAACGGCCGGTGGTTTGGTCTTTGGAATAGGAAATTCGATCAGCTACCCCAATTATAAAATCTTCCGGTACAAAACCCCAATTCCTGCTGTCGTTGGAGTTGGCAATGTTGTCTCCGCAGAAATAATAATAGTTATGACGGAAAGTATAACTTTCCAAGTGATGTCCTTCCAACCGAACAGAATCGTTTTTATAACGGCAACGATATCCTGTCTCGTACTCAATGATATAACCGTAAATTAAATAATGGTAACGGTCCATAATAATTGTGTCGCCTTTGCGAGGTATATACAAAGGTCCCATGTCGTGAGTGTTCCATCTTGTATCAATGTAGCTCAGCCAGCTTGTTTTCCATGCTCTTGAATCACATATGTTTTCTGTAATTTTTGAAAAGGCTTGTTGCTGACCGCTATTTCCAATAACATCCCCATACCTTTTGTTTAAATAATAACCATTGTTTATGCTCACCGTGTCCCCGGGAGTCCCTATACAGCGTTTAGCACAGACGTAATTTATTCGAAAACCAATCTTGCGTTTTTGATTGCCGTAGGGATGATTAAAGACGACTACATCGTTTACCTGAACCTTGCGCCTTCCTTTTGTACGTTTGCAGATCAACGGAGCACCCGGAGAAAAATCAAATTCCTTGTAGATGCGCGCCCCAATAATTAATTTGTTGACTATGATTCTGTCACCAGGAATCAAGGTGGGTTCCATCGAAGAAGTGGGTATAATGAATTGATCGAAAACATAGATACGTCGTAATGTATGGAGAATGACTATTCCCGCAAATATCAATATAACACAAGAAGTTATAAATAATAAATTCGATATTTTATCTTTCATTTGAGGGCGATTGTTTTGATTTATTAGCAACAAGAATCTTCTTCACCTCCAGTCGCATTTCGTTGATGGCTGTGCTAGGCACTTTGGGTTCAAATTCCAACACCTGACGGGCTGCCTCAAGGAGCTTATCTTCCTTGTAGTTATTTGGTTCGGCGTATAGATTTACAAGTAGGAAATAGGGGTACATACGGCCGGGAATCATATGTGTTGAACGGATAAAATAATGTTCGGCTTTTTCGTATTGCTCTAATCCTTGATGGTTTTTGCCGATGATATTAAGTATCATTGGATCGCAACTTTTTTGAGCCGCTTCCATAAGAATAGTATTGGATTCTTCGTACCGTTTCAATTTATGCAAGCTGTGGCCGTATTCAAAAAGAAATTTAACGTTGTTCTTTAGATCGGCATGGTATTCTTCATAGGCCCTGACAGCCTCTTCATAGGCCTCGTTTTGATAGAAAACACGAAATTTGTTCCAGGAACGGCAGGAAGGGTATTCCTGACAAGTATCCAACCATAGAAAACTTCCGATTAGAGCGGTTGCCACACTTAATGTCATATAATGAGAGCGCTTGTTTTCAATAAGACAGGCAACTAACATCAGTAACAGCACAACCCAAAAAGCCGGTATCTGAAAAGGATAGGACGAAAAAGAAAAGACGGCCAGAGACAATATTCCACCGCAAATGCCGGTCAATCCTTTTCGGTAGCCACGATAGAAAATAAGACTGATGATCGCCAACAAAAGTATGGTAAATGGAATGCCGTATTCAACAGCCGTATAAAGGTATTCATTAAAAGCGTATTGGGGACAGCCGGCTACACGAACTTCTGTTTCGGAGAAACCTCCCGATGAAAAATAAGCTTCCTGAGCCGCACCGTATGCCGCCGGAAAACCTCCGCTTCCATAGCCTGTCAAGGGTTTTTCAACAATAGCTTTCAACGATATTTTCCACATAAACAAACGACCATTGGCCGAATCTTTTTTCATATAAAACATTCCGACAGCCAACACCAACAGTATCAACAGTCCAAAACAGAGACATAAACGAAAGACGCGGGGGTGTTTCTTCCGGTAACTTATCACTTTCTTATTCCAGCGGCCATCTGTCCATAACACAAAAAAACAGGATACAACTGCCGCTAACCAGGCCGAACGACTCATTCCTGCCGGCAGAACGCATACGACCAGTAGAACCACGATAAGGGCCGTATAACGGACTATATGTTTCCAACGACTTTGTATCCATGGTATCGTAAAATTCTTTTCACAGTCAATATTATTGTGCTCTCCGGATAAAGGTGCTTGACGTAAATATTCATGCAGGGCTATCGGTAATACTAATGCAAGAAAGCCCGAATACGGCCCCGGATTATAAAACGATCCGCTAAGGACATACATCGCATGACGGGAATAAAATGCGCCATAGACCTGCCCTATTCCCCAAATGACCTCCACCACGACGCAAAACATCAGACACCAGCTCAAAATGATTGAGAAGTTATTCTCCTGACCCGGATTATGACTGTTGCAAGATTCCTTTTCACCACTTACGGTTTCTGCCTTCCATTCTCTTAACAATATCCATACTAAGAGGCATACAGCAACAATCGCACAAGCTCCTGCCAGGTAGAATTGCTGTCCGATGCTCTCGTCGCTGCTGAGTTCCGGGAAGGTCTTGAAGACAACCGATAGCGGAATAAGAAGTATTATAAATAATAGAATAGTCACCGGTGAATAAGTCTTTAGTTTATATGGTGGTTGATTTCAGAAATAAGATGTATTCGTTAAAAACGGAGAGTATATTGTCCTGAATTAAAAGTTTATTTTGAGGAGTTTAATCATGCAGAAATCCGATGTCGTATACCCGAATTTTATTTTCATTTTCTTCCCCCAGGGATATCGTGTACAATTTTTGTCTTTTTTCATCAATAGTGAAACGAAAAAAAGAATGCTCAAGTGTAAGAAGGGCAATAGGTTGTCCTTCCCAATCCCAAACCTGAATTTTATCTGAAAAACAAGGAGCGTATATGAATTCTTCGGATGAATAAGGTTTTTTGTAATAGTTTTTACGGTTTTCCCGGTCTGCCTTGAAAGGAATTGCTTCTATAAAAATTTCTTTTTCTAATTCGAGGTCTTTGAATATTCTGATATAATTGAAGTAGCCATAAAAGGCTGCAAATTTATTCTCTTTAGCATTAGCTACCAGATATTTATAATACAACTGACATCTTTCATCGCCCTTTTCTTCAAAGTTGAATAACACCGGATATTCGCTGAATTTGCTCTCCTTGTTTGTATTTTGATTCTTTATGCGATACTCAAAATCGCTCTCAGTACCCGTTGCACAGTCAGCAAAAGCACAGTATAATGAATCGTTCAAACGGACAAAACCATTGATCGGACGCAGATCAAAGATGCTTTCCGTTTTAAGCACATTCAAGATACCGTCTTTTGACACTTCGATGGTTTTCAGAAAGGAATTGTCCAACATGGTAAAAGTATGCTCGTTGATAAGTTGTATAGTCATGAAACCGGGATGAATGAATTCGTTGGAGGAATGGCCCTTGTAACCGGTGCTATACAAAAAATTACCTTTATCCAGGCTGTAGACCCAAAACAATGGATTATTACGGCTTTGTAAAATCCACAATTGGTCGTTGAGTATAAACATTTCACTTGGAGCCAGAATGGCTGTATCCGTCTCCAGGGTTTTGGCTTCCAATTCAATAGTTGATGGGAAACCGGCCACTGTTATTGTTGTTACCGATTTTTCCCGACAGGAAAAAAGCAGTAATAGAGGTAGTAAGTAAATCAAGTTCTTCATCATAATAATTTTTTATGTAATACGCAGAAAATATTGTCTGCGTATTACGTTACTTTTATACGAATATAGCGCCGGTCTTTTTAGTGCAAGTTCCCTTGTCTCTATATTCAAATGCATTTACTTCTTCACATCCGTTACAATCAGTAATTACCCAAACATCTTCTTCAGGATCGTTAGATGTAATTCTAAAAGTACTGTAACAGGTAATCTCATTTAAACCTGGTTCATCTTCTGTCAATGCTTCAATATTTGCGAATGCTAATGGATTAATATGTTTCTTCGCTTCTGAGTTAATTAATAAACTTGTCCCCAAAGCAAAGCAAACAAGTGCTATTGATAAAAAAATTGTTTTTTTCATAGTTCAACTAATTTAAAGATTTACAAATTTAAAAATAAGTGTATTGGTTTAATCAATACTTGTGGCTGTATCTATCCTTTCAACAGCCCAAAACCGCGTAGGTCCTTTAATTTTAGCTTCTGCGCTCACTTTCGCTACATTTTTAGGGTTCTCCTTAGAATGTAGCTTCGTTCGGGAAAAGCAAAATTCTTTTTCTTTTCCGCTCACTTTCGCTACATTTGTTACCTCCTTTCTTTTTTAGGAGGACGTCGGGGAGTAAAGCCTTTGCAGTTTGAACTTGTGCGGCGGGCTTTGCTCCCCTTCCTTCCTCAGAGTTATATTCTAAAATTAGAATTACTATTATCAAAATTAATTGGTTAACCTCATTACCAGTACACTATCCTATCGAACTCACTATCGTAAGTAAAGATGCGTTCTTCTCTGCCTTCGGTCAAATTGCGAAGCCAAAACAAAGCGCCGGCGGGAAGACTATCAAAAACAAGGCTGTCGGCTACAGCCGTCTGTCGGCCGGCAGAAATCCATTGTCGGTCAAAATACATCAACTCGTATTCCATCCCCGGAATAATACCATTGGCATCGGTACGGGAGATATAACGAATCTTACTCACTTTTTCGGGTCGTTCAAAATCTTTACCCAGCCAGGCATATACGTTGGTATATGTCAACTCATCATTATCGAAAGCATTTTCGGGAGTTTCTCCTTTATCTTCGGGATGATATATGGTACGACCTGAAAGTTTCTCGCCCTCTTTGCTGTAAAAGGCTAATTCGCCCAACCATATCCGTTTGGGGCCAATGATACGCCAACAGCGAAAAGCTCCAATACTGTCGGGCACAAACACTTCTACATAGTTCAGATTAGGGTCCGGTCGGGAAATATGAAAGACCACAGTCGAGTCCCTGAATGTAGAATCGTCGCCGGCTTCGAAACGACAATCAAGCATATTGCGACTCCATTGTGTCTTAGAATAAGTCAACGGATATTTACGTGTCAGTGTCAGAGAGAAACGCTCTGATTTTGGATTTAATTCCACCGTGCTTCCGTCGCTTTTCAAGAGAATAGGATTGCCTGCACTGCACAGTTGCTCTTTTTTATAACAGACAGGCAGGTAAACTACACTACGCCCCATCTCCTTAAACAAGGCTCTTCCTCCTCTGATTTTTGCCCAGGCAACGGGTTTCCAGCTCATTTCGTTGAATACGGCCAGATAGGCATGCCTTTGCCGAAATAAAGGAAATGAAAGCTTTACATCGGAAACCTTTACATATTCGGCTGTGACATCCTTGTTAAACGGGTTGAGAAATTGTTCAGGGATATATTCATTCTTTCCCGGACGCGGTACAGGATGATGTGAATAGGTTTGTCGAAGCACCTTGGCAGCACGAGGGTTTTGGGTATCGCTATAGGTATTATGCATACACAAGGGATCAATCAACACCCACCAATAATGAGTACCGTTGCGGGTAGGCCACGCGGGAACGTAGTCAATGGCACAGGGTATGCCGGCAGAACGGAGAGTGGACAGATTGTAATAACACTTGTCAAGACAATCGAAAGTATGTTTTCCCTTGGACATTGGAAGTTCAAAATCCTGCATATAGGGGTCGTCCTGGCGATCGATAATGCCGTGCAGGAAGTGGCGCAGTTCCATAGGAGATGGAGGAAGATGTTTATAATATTCGGTCCGGGCCTTTATTTCCTGCCACCAGTAGGTGGTGGAATCGAACCGAGTTAATAGCGGTTCGCGAGCAAACCGATAAGGCAACAAATATTCGCAAAATTCTTCAAAACTGTAATCCTTCAACCATGAACATTTGCGCCACATTTCTACTATATTGTCGATATGAGCAATCAGATAATCAGCGCTTAGGGTTTCAAGATCGTAGCGTTTTTCCGCATTAGCGACAAATTCATCCTTGCGATAGGGTACTTGATAGACGACCCTTTTTATTACATTCGACATTTGGGGATACATAGTATCCAAAGCCTGTCTAAATTCAGACAAAGAAGAATTTTCCAAACTGTGATGCCCGGGCATTTCAGAAATAAGAAATTTTGCAGCTTGTAACGATAAATCATCGCCTTTTTCTCTATAAAAATCCAGTACCCTTTCTAATTCGCTGCGATTCCTGCCACTTTGCCGCAAGGCCTCCTCTACTGGCCCGGAGTATTGACACGACAGAAAAAGAAGAGTGCCGGTGAACAGCATAATTTTTGTGACAATTTGCATAAAAGGAAAATCTTGACAATCTCCATACCTGTTATAACTCATACAGAATCACGCAGGCACGAAAATATTTTCAATTGCTTTTGATTTTTAGTCTTTCAATCGATACAACAACAATACCGGATTGTCGTTTTCTTTTAGATTATTGAGTAGTATTTGAAGCTTCGCCGGTATGGTTTTTCTACCCTTGACATCCGAATAAATACCTGTAGCGGTGGCTGTTCCAATCAGAGTGTTCCCAAAATTACCTACGAATTTATTCGGAGAAATAGGATCCTGATCCTCTTTTTTTCGAGGAGCAAAAGAATATAAATAACCATTCTTTTTCTCTATACTCCACAAAAGTATCGTCATTTGGTATTGACTTATGTGCTCAAACATATAGTAATTATCAAGCGCAACAAAATTCAGCAGACGGGAATATTTTTGTTCTTTCAACTGTGTAAACAACTCTTCTAGCTTTTGTCCTTTGAATGAATAGCCGGGGGGGATGGTTTTAATGCTGCTCAGCACACATACCGGCTCCGGTCTCCCCTTATTTAATGCAAAAACAGTATCACAAAATTCACGCATCAAATAACATTTCTCTTTGTTTACACTAATATAATTACTCATAGTTGGATATATCCCATCGAAATAAATGTTTCGATGCTCCCACAATATAACTTTACTTTTAAAATCTTTTGTGTATAAAATACAATCGTCTTCCTTTTTCCAGTTGATGGCATATTTAGCAAGAATATCCCCAGATGAGAGGTATTGATATTGAGCGACGCAGGTAAAGTCATCCTTTAAATGAATTGCCTTCAAGTATTTTCCGGAATAATCGTAATATTTAATACTGAAATTCGCATCAATAATGGAAACAAAGTTTTCAAAGGGATTGATTGTCCATGAGCGGACATAAATATATTCACCCTCTCCATTTCCCCTCTGCCCTACTTGAGTAATAAATTTCCCGGATTGATCAAAAACTAATATTCTGTTTATCTTTCCGTCAATCTTATCGGAGACAAAAAACAAGCCATCATCGAAACAAACAGACGAAATATCCCCCAAAAGAGATTCTTCTGTCGTCTCCAAGGCGACATAATCGTACGATTCTATAATGCTACTATCCGTGTACAGATATTTATCCGTTGCATGACAATTGGAAGCATTAATCTCCATCAGTGTCGAATGGCTGACAGTTGTCTTTCTCTGATTACAAGAACCGAAGGAAATTAATAAAAGGGCTAAAGTCCCATAATAATAATAATAATTGTTTTTTTTATACTTCAACCGATTTAAAGATTTACAAATTTCAAAATAAGTGTATTAGTTTAATCAATAGTTATGGCTGTATCTATCCTTTCAACAGCCCTGAACCACGGAAGTTCTTTCATTTTGGCTTCTGCTCTCACTTTCGCTACATTTTCCGGGTTCTCCTTAGAATGTAGCTGCGCTCGGCATAATCCAACAAAATTTGGCTTCTGCTCTCACTTTCGCTACATTTGCCACCTCCTTTCTTTTTTAGGAGGACGTCGGGGGAGTAAGGCCTTCGCTGTTTAAAGTTGTGCGGCGGGCTTTGCTCCCTTTCTTTCCTCAGGGTTTACTTCTTTTTTCTATTACTACTCCGGTTAAGGTCAGCATCAAGGGTGAAACCGGCATATTACCGTAAATCGATACTGTGCGCATAAAGTCGCCCGCTTGTTCTGCTTTATAACGAATGTTCAATTTTCGGCTCTTGCCTTTTGGAATCATACTTCGTTCACATTCAGCCTCCGTACAATCGCAAGAGGTGGTGATGCCCTGAAATACAAAATCACCGGAGCCTGTATTATAAAGTTTTATCCGAATTTCTTTGGTGGTTTCCGTTTCTACTTCGCCTAAATCGATCTCTGTGTTTTTTACAGCCAATACGGTTGGCGGGAGGTCAGATTCCTTTCCTTTGTTTCGACTAATCTCCTGAATATACAAGTCCTTTATAGCGGCATTGTGAACGGGATTCCCAATGACTAACACACGGTTGTCCTTGTTTAACAGGAAGGTTTGAAAAGCCATATTCGAAGGAAAACCGTTCAACAAATTCAGACTGTCTTCTTTGTCTATACAGACCGGTCTGTCAAACTGACCTCTTAAAAGGGCACTCTTTGTATCCTTCACTTTGGCCGGATGAAAATAGAATAAAAAAGGAATCTCATCTTCAGTTATAGTATCGATTTCTTCCATCAACAGCATCCATTTATCCATTTGCAGTTTACAACTCAGGCAACCCAAACTGTCTACATAAATCAACACTTTGTAAGGGACATCCTGTGGTATAACAAAATCAACAGTATCTTTGGCGTAGCGCGTAAACACACTTTGTTGAGGGAAAATGATTTCCCGCCCCTGCCAGGTTTCAACCAGGCGGGTAATTTCTTTCTTCCTGCGAATGTCGTTACAAGAAAGAGCAATGACAGAGAGCAACAAGAAAAGAATACTCGATCGCGTATTTTTTATCTTTATCATAGAAACGGAGTGAAAAAAGTGTAAAGCCAAATTAGTTAACGCATGTTTCGGCCCTTTGCTGCATTGATTCTTAAAATCAGGAATGACTGTTTGTTATTTAAGCACTTAGACCAACTCATTTAAATCCAGATAAGCAAATTGGGGTTCTTCATCCAAAACCAATCTAATCTATCGTTGATTTTTCTATTATTTCAAAAAATAGTGATTCAACCTTTTTATTTCTTATTGGATTGCCTATTAGTATTACTTTGTTATCCTTATCTAATAAAAAGCAATGCATTCTTTTGTTTTTAGGAATAGTTGGATTTTGCTCTTCAAAAATTCTATTCTCATCAACATATATCGGATATTCAAAAAATATTTCATTAAACGATTTAAGAACCTCTTCAAGTTTGCCAACTCGAGGAGAGAATATAAAATAAAATCCTAATTTATCGGGATGTTCTTGTGCATAGTATATGTACTTTAACCAACCTGTCAATTGATTCATATAACATGAACCACACTCTATAGAATCTGAATAAACAATAAATTTAAATTCAGCATTTTGAATGTTATTTTCCTTTATTGTTGCGTTTTTTAGATGATCTTTGATATATACAGTTAATGATTCCGTTGGAATAATGATTTTCTGTGATTTTAACAATGTCATTTCATCCATAAGTATTTGATTCTGCTTATTTACACAAGAACAAAGAAAAAAAATAAACAATAGTGATGCTAATGTTTTCTTTATATTTTCTCTAATTATTCCTTTTTTTTGTTTAATCATTTTTGGTAATAAATATTTTTATTATCAGTTCGGAATCCAGAAACAGTTCGTAACAATGCTCATTTCCAATGGCATAAGGTTCGCAAAGGATTTTGTGTTTAATGTGCTGTCCATTCAGGTGTAAATATCCTCCTTTTAGTTTATAAGTGAAAAGAGAGTCTTTAAAATAACCAAAGTTAAAATCAGGAAAAACACACAACGTTCCTCCTTTCCTAAACTCGAAAACAGGCAAAACACAATCATAGATAATCTTAAAGTCGGCCAACGGTGTTTTCGTTATACCACTGATCTGATAGTTGCCCGGTCTGATGGTATCTCTGTTTCTGCAGGAAGACAGAAGACAAAGACATGCAATTAATAATCCTGTCGTACAATTTTTCATTTTCATTTACTTTGACGATTTTAGTCATTTTGTATATACGACCATAAGGATAGGATTTGAACTTTCGTCAATGTCAGGAAATTCCTCTCTGAGGCCTGGAAAGGATAATATATAGGAACAATCCAATACTCCAATGAGTGCTTTATTGTATGATGATTGAAACCATGTATGAAGCTTGATATCCTCCACCAAGTCTTTTTCCGATTGTATCAACCAATGACAACTGTCTGTTTTGTGGTAAAAAAGCAGTATGCGCCTTTTAAGGTTTGAAACAGCTATTGTCATAAGTTTTTCCGTTTCAAAATAATCGTTCTTGGTGTATACCTTACCTTTGTAATTCTCAAAATTCAAAATAGCACGCTTCTTTATTTCATCGGGAATCTTTATATCAACCTTTAGTTGATATTTTACGACAATAGTATCAGCGGTAATGTGATAAATATAATCATGATCTTCCCCCCCCTTCAATCCTATGGTGCTGTCGTTTATTCTGCAAAAACACGTTGGATAGAGGCCCCCGTAGAGAAAATCATCCGACATGCTTACCAATTGTTTTTTGAATACACCCGAAGAATCGGTTTGCCAGGCACCCCGACGATTTTTACCTTTCAGGTAATCTGGTGTATAAAACACATAATCTCCGTTTCCCAAAACGGCAAAATCACGAATGACATCTTTCAGGGATAGATTATCTAAAAATGTTCCGTTTTTACTGAATCGTTTAATTTTCCTTGAGGGGGAATCAAACAACGAGATTTCTTCATTTCTTGGATTAACATCAAATCCACCTATCAAAATATGTTCATTCGAAGCATTTCCGATGTGAGAAATCTCTTGCAAATAATTGCCCTTATTATCAAAAACATATAGCGCATTTGCTTTATTATCCCAGATATAAAAGCGATTGTGCACAAACTTAATATCTTTGATCCCCCCAATTATTATACCTGAATCGTTCTTCAACGGGATATATGATACCGAGTCAAAAATTTGAGAAAGAGACAATGGAGATGTTTTATCTCCATTGTCAAAAGTGATATCAAAAACAAGGCTATTATTTGTCGATACTCCATCTGAACTTTCATATTTGCAACTTATAAGAAATGGTAATATTGACAATAAGACAAGATGATATTTTGAAATACACATACCCTTAAGATTATTTCAACAAGCTGGTCTGATTACTCTCGCAGAACATTCACTATTTTCTTCATCCATATCACATGCATCCATATCAGTGCCTTGGACACAGCACACCATTGATACCCAGTTCTGTGTTATTTGTAACCATAGACTTGGCTCAGTTAATGTCACTCCCATGGAAGCACTCCAACTCTCTCTATACCAAACTGTTGAAGACTTAAAATTTTGACACCATGCTCCCGGTAATTCTCCGTATGCCAATGCTTCTAAATTGGCCCTATTTATTGACTTAAAAATTTTCTTACTCGTACTCATCTGAATGACAGATAATATTACCATTGCTATTACAAACATTAAAATGATTGTCCATTTTCTTTTCATAATAAAAAATTTTTGAGATTAAAAATCATAATTAACAACTGTAACAATTACTTTGGTTGTAAAACCTCTTTAGTTATTTGCATTTTCTATTACCCTCTCTTTCGCTACATTTTCAGGCTTTTCCTTAGAATGTGGCTGCGTTTGGGAAAACCACTTATTTTGTTTTTCATCTCTTTTTTAACTTCATTTGCCACCTCCTTTCTTTTTTGGGAGGACGTCGGGGGAGTAAGGCCTTTGCAGTTTGAAGTTGTGCGGCGGGCTTTGCTCCCCTTCCTTCCTCAGGGTTTACTTGGTTTTTCTATTTTTTTCTATTCCAATTCATATTTAACAATCGGCAACTCCTCCTCGAGAGTCAAGCCATACAAAACACCTTCCTTTTCCGTTATGCAGAATCTGCGGATAGTTGTATCCAGAATATAGGTTCTGAGTGTGTTCCCTTCCAAATCGAACACATAAATACAACTGTGATTGGATTGATCGGGGTTTGCTGAGGAACCGGGGCAAAGGGCATAAATGTGGTTACCGCGGATGCTTACATCTAAGCAGTGCTCCATCTGTACACAGGTCTTTAAAAGAGACGAACCGACCTCTATTATATCGATGCGATGAGGAAAGACAATGGCCAACACGTCGTTTACAGCATTGTATTCCATACAGGAGGCTGCATCGTCGTTCTTTTCGGTACGTAAGCCACCGTTACTTACTACTTCTCCGTCCCTATTTACCAGGCGGTACACATACTCACTGTTGTCTGCTACAAGAAACATATCTCGTTCGTAAAGAACAAAACACTTATAATCAAATGACTTGGGCAAATAAATATGTTGAGACCGGCCGCTTTTTAAGGTGTATTGCATAATAGACGGATTATCCGTCAACAGAGCATAGACCTTCTCTTCATCGATATCCACGGGCGCTTTGGAACATCCGGGCAAAGTAAACACATCTGTGATTTCCCTGCTCTGCCTATCCAATTTATAGCAGGACCGGTCGCTGTCAAACAAATACAAAAAATCGCCACAAGTCAGCAACTCATAAGGACAATAGACTTCGAACAAGTCCAAATTGTACAACAAAGTGCCCTTGAGAAAGACCGAATCTCTCCCGCCGGAAGAAAAAGAGACCGGCGTATACATCATAAGAATGCTTGCCAGGGTCAGCAAAATACCGGGTCGTTTGAGCATGATTAAGTGTTTTTTATGAGTATGCTGCTTTATTTGAACTCAAGGACAATGAAACGCGACAAATGTAGAAACAACTTTCCCTACATGTTTACCTTATATTTACCTTTTTTGGCTGTTTCTTGAACATTTTTCTATTATATCCATTATTTCCCCGTATATTTGCAAGTCTTCACAAAAGATATGTTTAATGCCAACATTATGAACCGCACCATTCTTCATGTCGAAAACGACTTCGATTATGCAAAATTGATCGGCGGAATATTGAAAAAAAAAGGCCATAACGTCGTACACGCTTCCTGTGGTAGAAAAGGACTTAAACTGCTCAAACACTGTTCACCCGACATCGTATTACTTGGGATCATAATGCCCGATATAGACGGTTTTACCTTCGCCGGAATAGCGCGGGAATCCGATCCGACTCTTCCCATAGTGTTTCTTACTTCTCTGTCTGATCCGAAAAATGAAATCAAAGGCCTTAAATTGGGAGCCTGCGATTACATTTGCAAGGAAGCCGATTTAGACGTTGTACTTGCTCGCATCGAAAAAGAGTTGAAAAGATGCCACAAAAGATATATCTCCATACAACTTACGCCGGATACTTCCATTGATACTAAAAACAAAATGCTGATTATTAGAGAGAAAAGACATAAATTGGGAATGCGCGATTTTGATCTGCTGATGCTTTTATGCGACAATATAAACATGGTTCAGCACAGAAAAATTATTGAGCAAACCATCTGGGGCGAAAACGCCAACTCAACGCAGTACCTCTACAAAGCGACCTACAATTTGAGGAAAATACTGCAATACGATCCTACTCTCTCCATCGATACTTTTCGAAACGGCGACATCGTCTTGAACAACACGTCCGCATCCCGCATCCCTTATCACGTAAAATAAGTTTAAAATACGGTTGATATCTTGTTTTTTTTGAAAAGGCTTCGCTTTTGGTAAAAAAATCCGTTATTTTTGTGGAAAATATTTTCATTACTAACGGTGGCTTATGACCGCCCTTTAATCCTTATATTATCATGAAAATCGGTAAATATTCTTTTGGCACAGGCGACCGCTTTGCCCATCAGGGCGAGGCCCAACTGAAAGCATTGTTGAAAGCCCGCAAGGAGCTTGGTTTGGACATCACTCCCGTTTGGAACAAATCGAACCGCGAACATATGATCGTAAATTCTTCGCCGGCAGACACCCGCATCGAAGCCGATGCTGCCGTAAAAGCCCTGGGCTACACAGGTCCTTATTTTGTAGATGCAGACCACATCAACATGTCTAATGTCGAAAAATTTGTAGATTCTTCCGACTTTTTCACCATCGATTTGGCTGATTTTATCGGCAAGAAAGCCGCACAAAGCGACATCGACGCCTTCATTAAACGCAACGCCAAATACTTGGGTAAATTAAATATCCCCGGCATCCCCGAAGCTTTTGTCATTACCGATGCCGTACTGAAAGCAGCCGCCGAAAAATTTCTTTTTGCCGCCCAGGAAGCAGGTCGCATTTACCGCTACATTGCCGGACGAAAAGGTGCCGACAACTTCATTCCCGAAGTATCGATGGACGAAGTCAACGACGCCCAGACTCCGGTAGAAATGTTTTTTATTCTGAGCGCCCTGGCAGCCGAAAAGGTGCCTGCCCAAACAATTGCGCCTAAATTCACCGGCCGCTTCAACAAAGGAGTCGATTACGTAGGCGATGTAGCTCAATTTGCCAAGGAATTTGAACAAGACCTCCTGGTGATTGATTTTGCCGTCAAGGAATTCGGTTTGCCCGACAACCTGAAACTGAGCATTCACTCCGGCAGCGACAAATTCTCCATTTATCCCGTTATGGGCGAGCTGATTCGCAAATACGACAAAGGGATTCACGTCAAGACAGCCGGAACCACCTGGCTCGAAGAAATCATCGGCCTGGCCATGGCCGACGAAGAGGCGCTGGATCTGGCCAAGGCCATTTACGAAAGCGCGCTGGGACGTTTCGATGAGCTCTGCGGTCCATACGCCACTGTTATTGACATCGACAAAAAACAACTGCCTACGCCCAAAGAGGTTGAAAAATGGACTGGCGAAAAGTTTGCCAACACGCTGCGTCATATTCCGGATAATCCCGATTACAACCCCCATTTCCGTCAGCTGATTCACGTAGGCTATAAAGTTGCTGCCGAGTACGGCAAGGAATACACCGATGCCCTCAAACGCAACAAAGCCGTGGTAGCAGAACAAGTCATTGCCAACATTTACGATCGGCATATTTTGCGCATGTTCGCTTAATTGCCATAAAAACACTATATTATGAACAAATTCACATTCGAAGACCTTAAAGGTAAGGTCTGTGTCCTGACCGGAGGTGCCGGTGTTATTGGCGCATCATTGGCAAGAGGCCTGGCCTCTGCCGGTGTTAAAACCGCCATAGTAGATATCAACGAAGAAGCTGCCGTAAAACTGGCCGCTCAAGTCGAGAAAGAATCCGGCGTGAAATGCATAGGTATTTCGGCCAATGTTTTGGACAAAGAGTCGCTCGAAGCAGCTAAGTCCGTTATCAACCAAAAGTTGGGTAAGATTGATATTCTGATCAATGGAGCCGGAGGCAATTCTCCCAAAGCAACCACCGCGGTTGAGCAAATGCAAAAAGAAGACTTAACCGATTTAAGCAAAACTTTTTACGGTTTAGGTATGGAGGGTTTCCAAAGAGTGTACGATCTTAACTTCAAAGGCACCTTGCTTCCTACCATGGTCTTTACTTTAGACATGCTCGAAAGCGGTAAAGGTTGTGTGCTGAACATTTCCTCGATGAATGCTTATCGCCCGCTGACCAAAATTCCGGCTTATTCGGCTGCCAAGGCTTCTGTCAACAACCTTACCCAGTGGATGTCGGTTCACCTGGCCAAAGTGGGTATCCGTGTCAACGCCATTGCTCCCGGCTTTTTCCTGACCAACCAGAACCGTTTCCTGCTCACCGACGAAAAAACGGGAGAAGCCACCCCCCGCGGTCACAAGATTATTTCCAATACTCCCATGGGAAAATACGGCGAACCCGAAGACCTGATCGGCGCCATGTTGTACCTGTTGAGCGATATTTCTTCTTTTGTTACCGGTGTTATTATTCCGGTGGACGGAGGCTACAGTGCTTTCGGCGGAGTTTAGTATTAAAAGCATATAAGTATGTTGTATTATAGCAGAGGCTCCAAAAACGACAACATCGGTCCGGAAGAATTGAGAAAGATCCTGTACGAGGTTTTTAAGCGTTTAGGCCCCAAAAAGCGGGTGTTGGCACTTCCGCCCGATTTCACCCGCTTCCATTCCTTCGCCGGACAGATTACCGAAATGGTCTGGGATTATTACGGAAAAACCCTGACCGATGTGATGCCGGCTCTGGGAACTCATGTGCCGATGACCGAAAAGGAAATAAAAACCATGTTCGGCAATATTCCTTTAGAGTTGTTCCGTGTACACGATTGGCGCAACGACGTGGTAACCGTGGGCGAAGTGCCTGCTTCCTACGTACACGAGGTGTCCGAAGGCAAATTGAACTACGCCTGGCCGGCTCAGGTAAACAAGCTCTTACTGGATCCGGAATTTGACCTGATTTTGTCCGTCGGACAAGTGGTACCGCACGAAGTGGTGGGCATGGCCAATTACAATAAAAACATTTTCGTGGGAACCGGCGGTTCCGAAGGCATCAACAAGAGCCACTACATCGGCGCCACCTACGGAATGGAACGTCTTATGGGCAGGGCCGATTCGCCGGTGCGCAAAGTGCTCGAATACGCTTCTAAAAACTTCACCGCCCATCTGCCGCTGATTTATATCCAAACCGTTGTATCCAAAAACGAAGAGGGCAACTTAGTGATCAGGGGTATTTTTATCGGTGACGATTTTGAATGTTTCCAAAAGGCCTCCGATCTCTCTATGGAAGTCAATTTCCTGATGGTAGAGAAGCCCATTCGCAAATGCGTCGTTTGGCTCGATCCCTCGGAATTCAAAAGCACCTGGTTGGGTAACAAGAGCATTTACCGTACCCGTATGGCCCTGGCCGACGGAGCGGAACTGATTGTGCTGGCCCCGGCCCTGAAGGAATTCGGCGAGGACAAAACCATCGACGGACTCATACGCAAATACGGTTATGCCGGCACCCCCGCCATACTCAAGGCCGTGGAAGAAAACGAAGACCTGCGCGACAACCTGGGCGCTCCTTCTCACCTGATTCACGGATCGAGCGAAGGGCGATTTACCATCACCTATTGTCCGGGCCACCTGAGCCGCGAAGAAATCGAAAGCGTTTACTTCAATTACGGCGATTTGCAAGAGATGATGAAACGCTACAATCCCGAAGAGCTGAAAGACGGCATCAATATTATGCCCGACGGAGAAGAAATTTTCTATATCTCCAATCCGGCTTTGGGTTTGTGGGCACATAAGGACAGATTCAACTAAGGGGATGAAGATAGTATGCGATCATAAGATTCCTTTCCTCAAAGGTGCATTGGAACCTTATGCTGAAGTCGTTTACCTGCCCGGCAACCGGATTGCGGCTGCAGATGTAAAAGACGCAGACGCCCTGATTACCCGTACGCGAACCAAATGCAATGCCGCCTTGCTGGAGCATTCTGCGGTTAAAATGATCGCTACCGCCACCATCGGTTACGATCATATCGATACCGAATGGTGTGAACAAAAGGGCATAGCCTGGACCAATGCCCCGGGTTGTAACTCAGGGTCCGTGCAACAGTATATCGCTTCGGTACTGGCCGGTCTGGCACAAGAGCCGGGCTTCCGTTTCGAAGATAAAACCCTGGGCGTGGTGGGTGTTGGCAATGTGGGTAAAAAAGTGGCGCGTCTGGCCGAAATCCTGGGCTTCAGGGTGCTGTTGAACGACCCGCCCCGTGCCCGCGCCGAAGGCCCCGAGGCTTTTGTTTCGCTCGAACAGCTTATCCGGGAGAGCGACATCATCACTCTGCATGTGCCCCTCGAAACAAAAGGCCCGGATGCCACTTATCACCTGTTCGACGCCAAACGCCTGCAGGGCTTGTCGCCGCGTCAGATACTCATCAATTCCTCGAGAGGAGAAGTGGTCGACAACCAGGCCCTGAAAACCTGCCTGAAGCAAGTCGGAATAAAAGCGGCGGTGCTCGATGTCTGGGAAAAGGAGCCGGCCGTCGATCTGGAACTGCTGGACCTGGTGCTTTACGGAACACCCCATATAGCGGGTTATTCCGCCGACGGCAAAGGCAACGGCACCACCATGAGTGTAAGGGCCATCGCCAAAAAGTTCAATCTGCCGCTCCAAGACTGGCAGGCCGTCCACTTGCCCCTGCCCGCGCAAAGCATCTATCCCGAGCTTAATGGCAGAGGCAAGAGCCCGCAGGAAGTGTTGTGCAAGGCTATTTTGCATACCTACAGGGTGGAAGACGAAAGTCGTGTGCTAAAACAAAACCCCGGCACCTTCGAACAACAACGGGCCGACTACGCAGTTCGCAGAGAATTCGGCTGCTATACCCTTCGCTTGCGAGGAGTGGAAAAGCCTGTCGCAGAGAAGCTTGCTGCCTTAGGTTTCAAATTGGAAATCCTTCCTGAATAAAAACAAATTATAATAACTATTTAAATAACACGAACATGAAACAACTATCAGACATTGGATTAGTAGGACTGGCCGTTATGGGCGAGAACCTCGTATTGAACATGGAAAGCAAAGGCTTTACCGTCAGCGTATTCAACCGCACTGTGGCCAAAGTAGATAATTTTGTCAACGGACGCGGCAAGGGTAAAAACATCATCGGCACCCGGAGCATCGAAGAATTGGTGGCTTCGATCAAACGCCCCCGCAAAGTAATGCTCATGGTTAAGGCAGGCAAGGCAGTAGACGATTTTATCGAATTGCTGCTTCCCCATTTGGAGCCCGGCGATATTATTATCGACGGAGGTAACACCCATTACCCCGATACCAACCGTAGGACAGCCTACTTGGAAAGCAAAGGATTTTTGTACATCGGCACCGGTGTTTCGGGCGGAGAAGAAGGCGCTCTTACCGGTCCTTCCATCATGCCCGGCGGATCGAAGGCTGCCTGGCCCCATGTTAAACCGATTTTCCAGGCTATTGCCGCCAAGGTCGAAGACGGCCCCTGCTGCGACTGGGTTGGTGAAAACGGAGCCGGTCATTTTGTCAAGATGGTACACAACGGCATCGAATACGGCGATATGCAGCTTATCTGCGAAGCCTATCATATCATGAAAGACATGCTGGGCATGAATACCGACGAAATGCACGAAGTCTTTGCCGAATGGAACAAGGGCGATCTGGATAGCTACCTGATCGAAATCACCCGGGATATTCTGGCTTACAAGGACGAAAACAATCAACCGGTTGTGGAATACATCCTCGATACCGCCGGCCAAAAAGGCACCGGCAAATGGACCGGCATTGCCGCCCTCGAGCACGGTGTGCCTCTCACCTTGATCGGCGAAGCTGTTTTCTCCCGTTGTTTGTCTGCTCAAAAGGACGAACGCGTTGCTGCTTCCAAAATTTTGCAAGGCCCCAAACCTGCTTTCAAGGGCGATAAAAAAGCCTTTATTGAGGACTTGCGCAAAGCTTTGTTTGCCTCCAAGGTGGTTTCGTATGCCCAGGGTTACACCCTGATGCGTTCGGCTGCCGAAGAATACGGATGGGATCTGAATTACGGCGGTATTGCCCTGATGTGGCGAGGCGGCTGTATTATCCGCTCGGTCTTCCTGGGCAAAATCAAAGAAGCCTTCGACAAAGACCACAATATTCCCAATATCCTGATTGCTCCCTATTTTACCGAAAAATTGAAAGAAGCTCAAAACAGTTGGCGTAACGTTGTAGCCCAAACGGCTCTGAACGGTATCCCCGCTCCCGCCCTGAGTTCTGCTCTGGCTTATTACGACGGTTATCGCTGCGAGCGCCTTCCGGCCAATCTCTTGCAGGCACAACGCGACTATTTCGGCGCACACACCTACGAACGCATCGACAAGCCCCGCGGTGAATTTTTCCACACCAACTGGACCGGTCGTGGCGGCGATACGGTAGCTACCACTTACATCGCTTAACTTTTCCAAACGATAGCCGAATTAATCGGCAATTGTTTTAACATTTTATGAGAATCCCAAAAGTCTGAATGGAACTTTTGGGATTCTTTTTTTGGGCTTACTTCTAACATTTTGTTTTGGGAGCTTTACTTACTGTTTTGCTTTTGTCGTCGTTTTTTTGGTAATTTTGCCGCCTGATGTCCGATTTGCCTCTATGAAACAACAAATAAACAGCTTTGCCCTGCCGTTCGCCATGTTGACGGGAGGTATCTTTCATACCTTTTTTAATCAGTTGAATTTCCTCACCCCTTACCTGATTTTTTTCATGCTCTTTTTCCCTTATTGCCGCATTCAGCTCAAAGATATGCGCCTGAGGAGTTTTCACCTTTGGCTCATTCTGTACCAGGTGGCCGTCAGTCTGCTGGCCTATCTGCTATTGAGTCTGTTCAGTGAAGAGCTTGGCCAGGGGGTTTTAATCTGCATACTGGCTCCCACGGCTACCGCGGCGATCGTGGTAGGTGGCATGCTGGGCGCCAATATTGCCCTGATGGCCAGCTATACCTTGTTTTGCAATCTGGTAGTGGCGATTATGGCTCCCATTCTGTTCTCTTTTGTGGGCATACAGGCGGAATTGTATTTCTGGACTTCGTTTTGGCTGATTTTTAAAAGGGTCTTCCCCTTGTTGGTGCTCCCCTTTGTGGCAGCTTTGCTTTTGCGAAAATTCGCTCCCGGCTTTAATAGTAAAATTCAAAAAATGAGTTCTGTTTCGTTTTATTTGTGGATATTTGCCCTGGCGATTGTGAGCGGACGCATTGTGCACTTTATGCTCGACCAGCAAAAATCGGATTACAGGATGGCTGCCGTGCTGGCAGCGGCGGCTTTGATAATTTGTGTGTTTCAGTTTCTGTTCGGACGCTTTATAGGCCGGCGTTACGGCGAAACCGTCAGCGGAGGTCAGTCGCTGGGACAAAAAAACACCATCCTGGCCATCTGGATGGCTCAGACTTACCTGAATCCTATTGCAGCTATCGCTCCTGCCTCTTACGTGTTGTGGCAGAATTTAGTGAACAGCTATCAATTGTGGCGTAAAAACAGAAAAACGTCTTAATTTTTTGGCTCTATGAAGAAGAACATCAAGATTGCCCTGATTCAAACCGCCGTTTCGGCCGATCCGGAACAAAACAAATCTATGCTGGCGCAAAAAATCGCCGATTGCCGGCGACGAGGTGCGGAATTGGTGGTTTTGCAAGAATTGCATAATACTCTGTATTTCTGCCAGGAGGAATCCACCGACCTGTTTGACCTGGCCGAAAGCATTCCCGGTCCCTCTACCGCGTTTTACTCGAAGTTGGCGGCACAGCACCGACTGGTGCTGGTTTGTTCTTTGTTCGAGCGCAGGGCGGCGGGCTTGTACCACAATACGGCGGTGGTATTCGAACGGGACGGTTCTTTTGCCGGCACCTACCGAAAGATGCATATCCCCGATGATCCGGGCTTTTACGAAAAGTTTTATTTTACTCCCGGCGATCTGGGCTTCAAGCCTATAGAAACTTCGCTGGGGAAATTGGGCGTCCTGATCTGCTGGGATCAGTGGTTTCCCGAAGCGGCACGTCTTATGACCCTGAAGGGAGCTGATTTGCTTATTTACCCCACAGCCATCGGCTGGGATTTGCGCGACGACGAGCAGGAAAAAGCGCGTCAGCTCGATGCCTGGATAACGGTTCAACGGGGACATGCCGTGGCCAACGGCCTGCCGGTGGTCGCTGTAAACAGGTCGGGTTATGAACAAAGCCGGGCCGATTCCCAACAAGGCATCTTGTTTTGGGGCAACAGCTTTGTTGCCGGGCCTCAGGGGGAAATACAGGCCAGGGCCGGCGAAAAAGATGAAATTCTCCTGACGGATATCAACCTGGATCGCAACGAAGAGGTACGACGCTGGTGGCCCTTCTTGCGCGACCGCCGCATAGACGCCTATCAAAATTTGCTGAAACGTTTTGTGGATTAAATCTTCTGAAGTTATTGACCAAAAAACGCTTTGACCAAAAACCGATTTAATTGACCAGCACCCAGGATTTGGCGTACTTTTGATTACCGGCCCTGAATTTAGCTAAATAACTCAAAGCTGCCTCGCGTTGGTCAAAACCCAGAACATAGACCCGTGTTCTGCCCTCCTTGCTGACCAGTCCGGCCTGAGGGTATTCCTTTTTGAGTTGTTTCTGTTCCAGCCAGCGTTGGGCATCGGCTTCGTTGGTGAAGCTGGCTACCACTATACAGTATTTGGGAGTGAATGGAGACGGGAAAACTTTTGCCGGTTCGGACGCTTTGGAAACTTCGGCAACACCTACAGCATCAGCAACTTGGGCAATCCGGGCAGTTTCGGCAAGCCCGGCAACTTCAGCAATCCCGGCAGTTTCTGCGAATCTGGCGGTTTCGGCTATCTCGACAGTTTTAACAATCTCACCGGCTTCAACAATCTCACCGGCTTCGGTAAGCTTGGTGACAGAGCTTGCCGGTGTGGCTGAGTCTTTTACCGGGATGTTGGCGGCTGGCTCATTGAGGAGGCTGCAGGCGGACATGACCGAGGCCTCCTGCAAGACCGGGTTCTTGTTGTTCAGCCGATGTTGCACAGGGTTCAACAGCAACATCAACAACAAACAAGCGGCCACTGCCACCAACCAGCGACCCAAATCGTGCGTTCTTTCCGGAGCAGCCTTTTGCGCAATTACATTGCAGTACAAAGGCCTCAGGCCATAGGCCGAAGGGACAAAGGGATTGTTTTTACCGGGACGAAAGACAATCTGCCCTTCTTCGCTGCGGTGCATGTAGCCGATTCGCCCCAGGGTAAGGTATTTACCCTGAGATAGATAGCCTTGAAGCTCCTGCACCCTGTCCCTGATTCTGTCCCTGGCCTCCTCGAAGTCGATGTCGTAATCCTGCTGGTAAGATTGAGCCAGCAGACCGTCGTTGAAATGCAAACGGGCATTGAATCCGATTTGTTTGGAAGGAGGATAAAAAAGTTGATCTTTGTAATCGAAATGCGCCTCCGTTTCGTTTTGCACAAAACCACCCAGGCCCGGAACGATAACACAATCGTGTTCCGTCAGCAAGTGTTCGATACGTCGTACAAAATCGTGCATAGAGCCGGGTGAGGTATTTTCGGATGTGATGCAGACAAAATTACACAGGATATTCAAGTTTTACAAGCAGAAAATTCGATTGTCAAAAACTTTTCTTTTCTTTGCACCTCTTTATGGGTGTTTTTCAAACAGACCTTACAATCCTTGTGATATTCCGAGGCCAATGTAAATTTTAAAACTAACGAGTCATGAGAGTTATTATTCAACCCGACTACGCCAAAATGTCCGAATGGACTGCTTATTATATCGCTTCACGCATCAATCGGTTTAAGCCGAATGCCGGCAAACCTTTTGTGTTGGGGCTGCCTACCGGCTCCTCGCCGCTCGGCACCTATAAAAAACTGATAGAATTGCATCAGCAAGGCCGACTATCGTTTGATCATGTTATCACTTTCAATATGGACGAATACATCGGCATACCCAAATCACACCCCGAGAGTTACTATTCGTTTATGTGGAACAACTTTTTCAATCACATCGACATACCCAAAAAGAATGTACACATGCTCGACGGGAATGCCCCCGACCTGGAGGCGGAATGTGCCCTGTACGAACAAGCCATACAGGATTTTGGCGGAATAGAGCTGTTTTTGGGCGGCATTGGCCCCGACGGCCATTTAGCCTTTAACGAACCCTTTTCGTCGCTGAGATCCAAAACCAGAGTCAAAACCCTGGCCACTGATACCATCATCGCCAATTCGCGCTTTTTCGGGAACGACCTTAATTTGGTTCCCAAAACAACCCTGACCGTAGGAATACAAACCATTATGTCTGCCCGTGAAGTGGTGGTAGTGGTGAGCGGACACAGCAAAGCCAGAGCCGTGCGCCATGCCATCGAGGAACCCATTAACCACGTCTGGACAATCAGTATTCTGCAAACGCATCCCAAAGGCATGATTGTCTGCGATGAAGATGCCACCGACGAACTCAAGCACGGTACCTACAAATACTTCAAATACATCGAAAAAGACAATCTCGACCCCGAGACTTTGATTTAAGTCTCAGGTCAGCAGAGCTTATGGGGCTGCTGTGATTAGCGTTACGGTTGCAGTTGTGGCCGTTACAAGTTGGAACGACACAGGCGCAGGGTATTCGAGCGCTGTGATTACCATTACGGTCGCGGTTGTGGCCTTAATAAATCAAAACCAAACGGAAATACATGGTTTCGGTGGGCCGATCAACCACAAAATCGGAATTGGTCACAAAGAGATTCACTTTGCCCTGGGAATATTCAAAATCGACCGTTCTGGTTCACTGTGCACCTTCCAGGTCTTCGTAATGCCTTACATAAGGCAAGATTTGCTGAGCTCCGTCTAAATCGACGTAACACAATACAGCACCGTAGTTGTACACATTGTGATCGATTTCGGGCACGTTGTACGAACAGGAATAATAACGGTTTTTGCCGTCGTTGTCTACGTATTCCTGCCAATCGGAAGGTTTGGCTTTCAGTTCGACAAAGGTCCATTGGGTGGTATCACGCTCAAATACAGTAGTATTGCAAGAATAAAAGAAGAGACTGATTATTGCCGGTAATAAAAGTTTTTTCATAGCGTTCACAATTAATCGGTTAAGGCTTGTTCTATGTCCGAAATGAGATCGTCAATATGTTCAATTCCAACTGAGAAACGAATTAGATCGTGCGGAATGCCTGCTTCTTTAAGCTGAGCTTCCGTCAATTGCCGGTGCGTATGACTGGCCGGATGCAGCACACTGCTGCGAACATCCGCCACATGGGTAACTATAGCTACCAGGCGGAGTCTGTCCATAAAAGCAACGGCCTCTGCCCTGCCGCCTTTGAGACCAAAAGTAAGTACGCCGCAACTGCCCTCGGGCAGGTATTTGGCAGCCAGATCGTGGTAGCGGTCACCCGGCAGACCGGGATAATTTACCCAGGCCACTTTAGGGTGTTTTTGCAGATAACGAGCCATTTCCAGGGCGTTGGCACAATGCCTGGGCATGCGCAGATGCAGCGTTTCCAGCCCCAGATTCAGCAAAAACGAATTGTGGGGAGAAGGCACAGAGCCCAAATCGCGCATCAATTGTGCGGTTGCTTTGGTGATGTAAGCTTCTTTGCCAAAAGTGGCAGTATAAACGATGCCGTGATAGGAAGCATCGGGAGTTGTCAGACCCGGAAATTTATTGGCTTGAGCTTCCCAATCAAAACGCCCGCTGTCTACAATGGCTCCGCCCACGCTGGTGGCATGCCCGTCCATATATTTGGTGGTGGAATGGGTCACGATATCGGCCCCCCATTCAAAAGGCCTGCAATTGATGGGGGTGGCAAAGGTGTTGTCGACAATGAGAGGGACTCCCTGCTTGTGGGCAATCCGTGCAAATTTTTCTATGTCAAGCACTTTAAGTCCCGTATTGGAAATGGTTTCACCAAATAGAGCTTTGGTATTGGGTTTAAAGGCCCGGGCAATTTCGGCTTCGGAGGCGTCCTGATCGACAAAGCCAACCTCAATCCCCTGCTTTTTCATAGTCACCGAAAAGAGATTGTAGGTGCCTCCATAGATCGAAGTGGCGCTGACCAAGTGATCGCCGGCCTGACAAATATTGAAAAGGGCGTAATAATTGGCCGCCTGACCCGAAGAGGTCAGTATGGCCGCTACTCCACCTTCGAGGGCATTTATTTTAGCAGCAACGGCGTCGTTGGTAGGATTTTGCAGACGGGTGTAGAAATAACCGCTTTCTTCCAAATCGAACAAACGCCCCATCTGCTCACTACTGGCGTATTTAAAGGTAGTGCTCTGTACGATGGGTAACACACGGGGCTCTCCGCCGGCGGGTTGCCAACCGGCTTGAACACAAAGTGTTTCTGGCCTTTGCTTTTTATCCATAGCCGCTCAAATTATTTTCTCGAGCTTGTCGAAATTCTTTTGTAACTCTTCCTCGCTCAAAATGTAATTCTCCAGGTCACCGGCCAGGTAGCGGTCGTACGAAGACATGTCTATCAGGCCGTGACCGCTCAAGTTGAACAAAATAGTTTTTTTAACGCCTTCTTCCTTACACTTGAGGGCTTCGCGTACAGTAGCCGCAATGGCGTGGGAAGATTCAGGCGCCGGGATGATGCCTTCGACTTTGGCAAACAACAAAGCAGCATCAAAAGCTTCCAGTTGTTTAATATCGGCAGCTTCCATACGTCCCTGGCGCAACAGTTCGCTGACAATGGCCCCGGCTCCGTGGTAACGCAGACCGCCGGCGTGAATGTTGGCCGGCGCAAACGTATGGCCCAGAGTGTACATAGGAATCAAAGGTGTATAGCCGGTTTCGTCGCCAAAATCGTATTGGAAAATACCCTTGCTCATTTTAGGACAGGAAGCCGGTTCGGCAGCAATAAAACGTGTCTTGAGCGAATCGTCCCTGAGGCTGTTTTTCATAAAAGGAAAAGCAATACCCGCAAAATTGGAGCCACCCCCGAAACAGGCAATCACCATATCGGGGTATTCGCCGGCCATTTCCATTTGCTTTTCGGCCTCGAGGCCAATAACGGTCTGATGCAGGAAAACATGATTGAGCACACTACCCAGCGAATACTTGCAATTAGTAGTCTGGGTGGCCAGTTCTATAGCTTCGGAGATGGCGGTACCCAGGCTGCCCTGATAATTGGGATTGCGGGTGATGATATCGCGACCGGCTCTGGTAGACATGGAGGGCGAAGCAATGACGGTTGCCCCGTAACTTTGCATAATGGAGCGGCGATAAGGTTTTTGTTCGTAGCTAATCTTAACCATATACACTGCCAGTTCCAGTCCGTAGAGGCTGCAAGCGTACGAAAGAGCAGTTCCCCACTGACCGGCTCCCGTTTCGGTGGTCACATTGGTCACTCCTTCTTTTTTGCAATAATAGGCCTGAGGAATGGCTGTATTGAGTTTGTGCGAGCCTACGGGGCTGACGCTTTCGTTTTTGAAATAGATGTGAGCAGGCGTATCTAAAGCTTTTTCCAAACCATAGGCCCTGACTAAGGGCGTTGAACGATAGTATTTGTATTTTTCACGCACTTCTTCCGGTATATCGATAAATCTGTCTGTTTGATTAAGTTCCAGACGGGAAGCTTCTTTCGAAAAAATGGGATGCAAATCTTCTTCCTTAATAGGTTGCTTGGTCCCGGGGTGCAACATAGGTATGGGTTTCACTTTCATGTCCGCTACAATATTGTACCACTGCCGGGGCAACTGCTCCTCTTGCAGAATAAAACGCTTGGTCTTGCTCATAAAATTCAGAATAAAATAGTATTGGTAAATATAAGCCGCCGATTCTCAGTCCGGACAATAACCATTCATTGCTATCGCGGCTTTAAAAATTTTCAAAAAATCGGGACAAAGTAAAGAAAAATAATTTGCATTAAGTGTTTTTTTCCGGCTTATTCCAATCCGCTGCGCAGAAAGCGCAGAAAATTATCCACATTATCGTCAAAAGCATAATGGGGCGCCATCGGTTTGCCTTCGGGACTCAGCAGAACGTAAAAAGGCTGGGCGTTGGCTCCGAATTTAAAACGTTGCAAATAACTCCATTTATCGCCGATGGTTCTGAGTTTGCGGACCTTCCCGTATTCTTCGATCTCGATAATTTCGGGCAAGGCGGTTTTGTCGTCCACCATCAGAGTGATAAGTACGTATTCCTTCTCGATGATGTTTTTCACCCGGATATCCTGCCATACGGCGTTTTCCATTTTACGGCAATTTACACAACCATAGCCCGAAAAATCGAGCAATACCGGTTTGTTTTGTTGTTGAGCAAACTGCATACCGCTTTCAAAATGCATAAAATCGGGATGCACTTCCTGATCGTAAAGATTGAAATCCTGGGTAAACATGGGCGGGGCAAAAGCGCTGATGGCTTTGAGCGGAGCTCCCCAGAGGCCGGGTATCATATAAACGCTGAAAGCCAGGGGAATAATGGCCAGGAAAAGCCTGGGTACGGTAACATGTTCCAATTTTTCGTCGTACTTGAAACGTATTTTTCCCAGCAAATAGAAGCCCAGAAGGGCAAATATCACAATCCAGAGTACCAAAAAGACTTCGCGATCCAGAATACCCCAACCATAGGCCAGATCGGCAACCGAAAGGAATTTCAGTGCCAAGGCCAATTCGAGAAAAGCGAGCACCACTTTGACCGTATTGAGCCAACCGCCCGATTGCGGCATGGAACGCATCATGTTCGGGAAAATGGCGAAGAGGCTGAAAGGCAGAGCCAGGGCCAGGGCAAAACCAAACATACCGATGGCCGGCCCTATAAAGGAGCCTTTGGAAGCCGCTTCCACCAACAAGGTGCCTATAATGGGCCCGGTACAGGAGAAAGACACCAGTACCAAGGTAAAAGCCATAAAAAAGATACTCAGCAAACCACTGGTGCTATCGGCTTTGGCATCCATTTTGGTAGACCAGGACGAAGGCAATACAATATCGAAGGCACCAAAAAAGGAAACGGCAAAAAGAACCAGAATGGCAAAAAACAGAATATTAAACACCGCATTGGTGGCCATATTATTAAGGGCACTGGCTCCAAAAATAAGCGTTATGGCCATGCCCAGAACCAAATAAATAACGACGATGGAGGCTCCGTACATCAGTGCATCGCTGACGGCTTTTTTCCTGCTCTGGGAACGCTTCAGGAAGAAACTCACCGTCATGGGAATAATAGGCCACACACAGGGAGTAAACAGAGCCAGCAAGCCTCCTATGAATCCGAAAACAAACAGATATCCCCACGAAGAATCGCCGATTCTGCCTTTGGTCTCGAAAGCCTGAAGCTCATCAATTACCGGGCTCCAAAACTCAGGATTGTTGGTAACCTCCCCCAGCCGACTGTCTGGTGCAGGATTCACTCCGGCCGCCTGACCGGAGACTGCAGAGCTGTCCGCAGCCAATTGACTCCCGTCCGTCACATCGCTGCCTCTGATCAGACGGGCTACCGCCAGTTTGGCCTGATCTTTGGTTTCCTGTTCTTTACTGCGTACAATGCGAGTCATAGGCACCGATGCCACTTTTTTCACAGCTGCCGGGGCCAATTTGAATTCCACCTGTTCGGGAGGCAGGCAGTTCTCGTTGTTACAAGCCATAAACTCAATGTAACCTTCTATCAGATAGTTCTCTGGATCGCTAAGACGAATTCTCTGAGCAAAAATGCCTGTTTTTTCGTGTTTACGTAAATTCATTTCGAAAACGGCTTCGTAATACGGCTTGGGCTTGGTGATGTTGCGCAATACGCCTTCCAGACTGCACCCCCGGAGCTTTTCGAAATGCACGGCTGTTGACACCGGGCCTCCCTCGGGCAGGTTGATGTCGTAGAGATACCAGGAACCTTCTATTGTGGCTGTAAATACCGCATCGAGCAAGTTCTCTTCTATTTTGTTCAATTCAAAACTCCATTGCACAGGGTGCTTGTCTTGTGCCTGCAACTCATTATTCAACCCCAAAAGCAAAACAAACTGCATCAAAAGCGACAACGTAATTACTCGGCGGTGACCTATCCTGTTGGTTCTCATTTTTTGTAAATCGAGAGGGTTATGTTTCCTTATGTTATTCAAAAAATTGATCTTGTTTTTGCATTGACGACTCAATATTGCTCTTTTTCGTTGGGGAAATCGCGACTCTTTACATCTTTGACGTAAAGGTTCACTGCTTTTACGATAGTATCCTGCAAATTGGCATACCGCCGCAAAAATCGAGGCGAGAAGTCTTGGGTAATGCCCAGCATATCGTGCATCACCAGTACCTGTCCGTCTACATGAGGCCCTGCTCCTATTCCGATAATGGGGATTTTGAGCTCCTCGGTAATTAATTGAGCGAGCATAGCAGGAATTTTTTCCAGCACAATACCAAAACAGCCGGCTTCTTGCAACAAACGGGCATCTTCGATGAGTTTTTTGGCTTCGGATTCTTCTCTGGCACGCACCGTATAAGTGCCAAACTTATTGATAGATTGAGGTGTCAGCCCCAAATGACCCATGATGGGAATGCCGGCGCTGAGAATACGTTGCACCGATTCGATAATTTCGGAACCGCCTTCGAGTTTGAGAGCGTCGGCGTGGGTTTCTTTCATTATGCGTATGGCGCTCGAGATGGCTTCCATGGAATTGCCCTGATAGCTTCCAAAAGGCATGTCTACCACCACCAAAGCCCGTTTGGTGGCTTTAGTCACGGATTTGCCGTGGTAAATCATCTGATCCAGGGTGATGGGCAGAGTGGTAACATTGCCGGCCATTACGTTAGAAGCGGAATCTCCGACGAGTATGACATCCATACCGGCCTGATCTATCAATTTTGCCATGGAATAATCGTAGGCTGTGAGCATGGCAATTTTTTCGCCCCGCTGTTTCATTTCCATCAGACGATGCGTCGTGACTTTGCGGGAATCTTCATTATGTACTGACATGATAGCTATGTATTTTGAATTAAACCGACAAAGATAAAGCTTAAATTTAATAATGCCGCAAAATTTCCGACCCTTATCAACTTTACGATTCTGGGTAAAATGTTTACTTTTGCGCAATTATTGCAAGAAAAGTACAGGATATGACAAAAGACCGCTACGTGATCTTCGATTTTGACGGCACGCTGGTCAATACAACCGATTTGGCTCTGAGCATCTACAACAGAGTGGCGACAACTTACCGCTGCAAGCCCATTCCTCCCGAAGACCGGCATTTGTTATTTTCGACCAAGCTCAAAGAGCTCATGGATCGTTTCAAGGTAAATTCCTTTAAATTATTTTTATTGCAATTCCGCATCCGGAAGGAATTGCGCAAACACATCGAAGATTTTGAACCTGTACCCCATATAGAAGCAGCTTTGACCCAACTCAAAGAGGCCGGCTACAAATGCGGAATACTCACCTCGAACGCAAAAAAGAACGTAGAACATTTTCTGGATATCAAAGGCCTGTCGGGCTTATTCGATTTTGTGTACCAAAGCAAACATTTTTTTGGCAAAGATTTGGCCCTGCATCAATTGATCAAACTCGAAAAATTAAAAAAGGAACAAGTGGTTTACGTGGGCGACGAAATCCGCGATTTGGTGGCTTCACAAAAAGCCGGTATTCCTATGGTGGCCGTAGGCTGGGGCTTTACCCCTCCCTCCGTTTTCGAAAAGCAAACCGCCGACAAACTGGCTTATTCACCTGCTGAACTCAAACTTTGTATCGACGAACTTTTCCGGCTATGATTACCACACTCAACAAGCACAACAAGGCAGAATATCCGCCCATGCACACGGCTGAACATATTTTAAACCAAACCATGGTGCGGATGTTTGGCTGCCCCCGCTCGGTGAATGCACATATAGAGCGCAAAAAATCAAAATGCGACTACTTGCTTCCAAGGGCTCCCTCGCCCGAGGAAGTGACAGAAATAGAGCTCAGAGTCAACCAAATCATCGGTTTGAACCTTCCCGTCCATATAGAAATAGTCAGCCTCGAAGCAGCCTCAAAACTGGCCGATTTGAGCAAATTGCCCGAAGATGCCTCTTCCAACATCCGGTTGGTTCGGGTGGGTGATTACGACACCTGTGCCTGCATAGGAGATCACGTGGAAAACACCTCGCAAATAGGCCGGTTCAAAATAATCAGCCACGACTACAACGAGGGTCGCTGGCGGCTGAGATTCCGTTTGGAAAACTCTCCGTATGGGAACGATTGAAGTCTTTTTGATAGCCCTGGGCCTGGCCATGGATTGTTTTGCCGTATCCATAGCCTGTGGCTTGGTAATGAATAAATTCCGTTTTGCACCGGTCTTCAGCATTGCCTTCCTTTTCGGTCTTTTTCAAGCCCTGATGCCCCTGATTGGCTGGCTTATGGGCAAGCAGTTTCAGGAATACATCTGCCATCTGGATCACTGGATCGCTTTTGTCTTACTGACGTTTTTGGGGGGACGAATGATCTATGCCGATTTGTGCAAGAGAAAAAATCGAACGGCATGCAAATCCATCAATCCCTATAAACTTAAAGTGGTGCTCGGCCTGGCGGTGGCCACCAGCATCGATGCTTTAGCAGTAGGTTTATCGTTTTCCCTGTTAAAAATCAGTTTGTGGCAAACCGTGCTGATAATCGGCGTGGTTTCTTTTGCTTTATCCTGGCTGGGCATTTTGCTGGCTCTGCGATACGGCTGCCGGTTTAAGATAAAGGCTGAACTGATAGGAGGAATCATTCTGATAGTCATAGGAAGCAAGATTTTGATTGAACATTTGCTCACGCATTCGATGCAGGTGTAGCAAAAATTCCTTACATTTGCGGCTCAGACACGCTCTGAAAAGTAATAATCAATTTATCCGGACTTATGAATGAACAAATCAGGCAAATTGCCGAACGAATGCGGGGTTTGCGCGATGCACTCGACCTGACAAGCAGCCAGGTTGCCCAGGCATGCGAACTCAGCCTGGAGGAATACGAAAAATACGAAAGCGGCCAAGCCGACATCCCCATGAGTGTATTAAGTAAAATGGCAGCTGCTTTCAATGTGGAGATCTCAGCTCTGATTACGGGCGATGAACCCTATATGAGCTCTTATTTTCTCACCCGCAAAGACAAAGGAAAGACTGTTGAGCGACGAAAAGCCTACAAATACCAGGCCTTGGCCATGGGTTTCAAAAACGCTAAAGCCGAGCCTTTTATTGTCACGGTCGAGCCCAACGAGTTGGATAAATCCCAATTGCAT
>Ga0209604_1000375_pt1 | contig 42486 bp, 36 predicted proteins | sample AD_UKC097_MetaG_FD_184405 | JGI IMG/M metagenome (GOLD analysis project Ga0209604, IMG submission 184405) | Active sludge microbial communities of municipal wastewater-treating anaerobic digesters from USA - AD_UKC097_MetaG (SPAdes) (version 2) | ecosystem: Engineered > Bioreactor > Anaerobic >...
CAGGTTGTTGGTGTTGGCCGACACCATCTGCACGCTGACAGTGCCGTCGGACTTGGTGTCGCGCCGGGTGTTGGCATGGTGAACGGCGGCCGAGGCCTTGGCGCCGAAAGATTCGCGGCCAACCGAGCCAGAGGCCGAAACATCGAGGGTGAGCTGCTCGGCGTCCGTGCTGGCCTTCTTGTTGCTGGTGATGCGCAGTACGGTTTTTTGCTGCGAACGGGTGGTGTCCACGTTCAGCCGGCCGTCTTCCTTGAGCCGGCCCAGGTCGAAGATGGGGCGCAGGTTGTAGGTGGACTGGGCCGAGTTGATGCTGGAGCCGACCGAGAGCGACTTGATGGTCTCGGGCGTGATGGGGGTGCCCTTGCCAGCGGTCAGCAGGTAGCGCTCGAAGTCTTCGTCGTCCATGGCGGCGTGCGCGGCCAGGGCGGGGTATTGCGCGGTATAGGTCGGCTCCGGCTCGGACGAGCCGCCGCCGCAACTGGCCAGGAAAGCGAGGCAAGCCAGCGCGGATGGCAGCCGCGCCAGCTGGGCGGGCAGCGGGTGTCGATGACTGGCGAGATGGCAACGGAGCATTGGAAGGATTCCTTGTGGTCGGGTTGCGGTCAGGCGCCTGTCACGCTGCAGCGGGCTGGCGTCTGACACAGGGTTGGGTGTTCATGGCGTGAAGCGCGCGCTCAGCGCCGAGCAGGTCCCGCGTCGCGCCGACGCCGCAGCGCAGCGGCGCCGAGCAGGGCAGACAGGGCGAGCGCGCCCCACTGGCCCAGCGTGGGCACGGGCTGCACCGACTCGCTGTAGGTGATGGTGACGGCGCCGTCGCCCCCGTCGGTGGGGTCGTCGATGATCTCGTATTCTTCGTCGCGCCGGGCGGCCTGGCCGCCGTTGCTGCCGGGGCTGCAGGCGCCGCCGGTGCTGCCGCCGCCCCCGCCGCCGCCGTCGGTGTAGTCGCTCGACCCGCCGCCGCCACCGCCGCCCCAGCCGCCGCCGCCGCCCGCCCCGCCGCTGAGTTGCGGCGTGTACAGGCCACCGGCGCCGCCCACGCCGGCGCCGGCGCCCCAGCCGCCGTTGTTGGCCAGATCCGTGCCCTGGGCGGCAGAGCCGCCCGCGCCCCCGTTGCCGGCCTGTCCGGCCGAGCCGGCCTGACCACCGCCGCCCGCCAGGCCGCCCGCACCGCCGGTGCCGCCGGCGCCGCCCTGGCCGCCGCCGCCGTCCTGACCGGTGTCGCCGCCGGGCCAACCGCTGCCGCCGCAGCCGTGGCCGCCCTGGCCCCAGCCGCCGGTATCGGAGACGCTGTTGTCGTTGTAGTAGGAGCCACCACCGCCGCCGCCGGCGACGATCCAGGTGCTGCCCACCTGTACGCTGCTGGCTCCCCCGCCGCCGCCGCCTTGACCCATGCCTTCCAGCTCGCCGCTGGCGCCGCCGCCACCGCCCACGACGATGGTGAGGGTCTGGCCGGGCGTGACGGAAAGGTTGCCGCTGGTCACCAGACCGCCGGGGCCGCCCGACGCGGATTGACCGTCATTTGCCACGCCGTCGCCGCCGCCACCACCACCGCCCAGCGCCTGCACGCGGATGTGGGTGACGCCGGGCGGCACCGTCCACGAGTGGCTGCCGGGTGTGGTGAAGGTCTGGGTGGCCGCCTGGGCTGCCAGCGGCAGTGCCAGGGCCGCCACGGCGGCCAGGCCAATGCTTGTTCTTTTCATCTTATGCTCCTGAATCGATAGCTGCCATCGATTGCCTATCAATGGCTGAAAGCGTTTTTGTCTTTACGCATCTCCCCCGGAGGGGGGATGCGCCGTGCAGGGTCACGGCAGCCACTTCACCGGCTTCGGGTAGCTCAGGTGGTTCTTGACCACCGCCTGTTCGTTGTCGCGCGCCTGGTTGGGGTTGGCGTTGGCGCACCAGGTGTCGGACTGCGGGTGCTTGGTGCCCTGCGGGGTGATGACGCTGCACGCGGCCTTGTCCACGATCTGCGCGCGGTTGCTGGGGCAGGCCGACAGCGGGCCGGTGCACTTGGCGAATTTCTCGCGCACCAACACGGTGTAGACGTTGTCTTCCATGTCGGTGAAGCGCACCTTCAAAGGGTACGAGGCCACGGTGCCGACGCGAAAGCCGCTGACCAGCCGGCCCACGGGCATGATCATGTCCTGCTTGTTCTGCTCGCAATTGGGGTCGGCCGGCTCGGCGCCCAGCGAGCACACGCCGTACTTCTTGATCATCTGGATGTTGAGCTTGCCGTCGATCTCCAGCGGCACGCCCAGGCCCAGCGAGAAGCCGTCGGCGTAGTTGAACGCCTGGTCGTTTTCCAACCCCTCGGTGCCGCCGACGGTGAACACCAGGCCGTCGCCCTGCTCGCTCATGAAGCCCACGGCGTCATCGACCGAGAAGCCATAGGCGCTCATGCCCAGGTCGTCGTGGATCAGCTTGACGTAGGGGTTGAAGGCCAGTTTGGGGTTGGCCTGCACGGCGGCCTGCCTGTAGTTGTATTGCAGGTCTTCGATGTAGAGCGTCTGCACGTAGGCATGGTCGCGGCCGTGGACGGTGGTCTTGGCCAGCGGGTTGGCATCTGCGCCGCAGCCTTCGTTGAAGGGCACCCAGCCGTAGATGTGCTTGATGGCCTCCCAGTACTTGAACTCGGCCACGTGCGCCGGAATCTTGCGCGAGCCCTCGGGGTCGCCCACGCACTGCTGATTGGCGTACATCGCCAGGTACTGTTTGTGGTTCTGGGCGAAGAAGTCTTTGATGAGCGCCAGCTCCTCGCGCATGGCCTGCGGCGCGGGGCAGTCCTGCGGGTACTTCTTGCGGGTGTACTGCGAGATGTCCTCGCTGCCCCAATCGACGCACGAGCCCCACAGGTCCTGGATGTTCTGCACCGCCTGGCCCCATTGCATGTTGCGCTGGGCCTCGGGCGTGGCGCAGTCGACGTCTTTTTCCAGGCATTTCAGCACCGTCAGCACGGGCGGGTTCTTGCCGTCGGCGGGCTTGACGGGCACGTCCGGGTCTTCCAGCAGGTAGCCACCGCGCTGGGCAAAGATGTTGTAGCCGCCGGGCAGGCGCAGCTCGCTCATGTTGTAGAGCGGCCAGCCTTCGCCCAGGCTGCCAGGCTGGACGAAGCTGCGCAGCGTGGCGCGGAAGTCGCTCAGCTTCCTGGCCGAGCCGCTGTAGCCGATGTAGGGGTTGCCCCGCACGCCGATGGCCACCGGCATGTAGACGTGATCGACGTAGGAGATGTTGTAGCCCACGTTCTCGGGCTTGAGCAGCCGAGTGCTCTGCCCGGGCGGGATGATGGAGTCGCCGAAGGTGTATTCGGACAGCTGCGCAAACACGTCCTCCTGGAACTGCACCGGGCTGGTGTAGGTGCTGAGGTTGCAGGTGGTGCCTGTGCCCTTGCAGTCCACGCTGGGGGGCGTGTTGGTGGGCTTGTCCACGCTGCCGCGCAGGCGCTTGTTGCGGTCGGCCAGCAGCACGCGCCCGCCGTTCCACCAGGTGACGTATTTGCCGGGCGAGAGTTCGCTGTACAGCGGCAGCGTCAAGGTCACTTCAGAGCCGGGCGGGATGCCCTGGCCGTCGTTGACGTAGAGCTTGTAGACCGCGTCGGTGGCGATCAGCTCGTTGGTGCGCTGGCAGGCCATGACCCACTCGTTCTTGAGGTTCATGCTGGTGGCCAGCACGGGGTAAATGGGGCCTTCGGAGTTGTTGCGGATGGTGATGGTCTTGGGCTTGACCAGCACGTCCTGGTTGTCATAGTCCTTGCAGACGATGGATTTGTTGGCCGCGGGATCACCACTGCCCGGTGGGGGCGTGCCCGAAATGGGGTCGTCGTCGCCGCCGCAGGCAGTCAGGGCAAGGGTGAGCGCCAGCGCCAGCGCGGCTGCTACGGGGGTTGGGCGACAGCAGTGGGCAGAAGAGATGGGCATTTCAGAGGTTCCTTGTGTTGTTTGACGGTCGTGGTGGGTTGTCGGTCGTGGTGGGTTGTCGGTCGATTGGGCTCGGTCAGGGGGTGTCGGCGTCGCGGTCGAAACGCCCGCGTGTCAGGTCTTCGGCGTAGTACTCGATCTGCATGTACGCGCGTTCGTCCGGCGCGAAACGGACGGCCGAGACGGAGCCCGGCGGGGCGTTTTCTCCCTGCAGCTCGAACACGAACGAGTCGCCGCTCCAGTGGCGCAGCCGGTGGAGCACCTTTGCCGGCCCGAGCACAAGGTCCAGGGTTTTGCCATCGGCGTTGGGGGTCACCTGGGCGCTGCCGTAGTACGCGTTGGTGTAGCGCCCGGCATAGCGGGCCAGGGGCTGGGGCGGTGCGGGCGTTTCGGGCGGCGGTTGTCCGGCGTACTGACCCAGCGGCTGGTACAACCCGCGCATCCTGCCCTGCATCACGGCCAGCCAGTCGGCGGTCAGCACGCCGTCCGCCGCGTCGCCCAGGGCCAGTTCGCCAAAGGCCAGGGCGATCGCCTCGGCCAGGCCGCGCGGCTGGGCGTTGGTGAGCACGGTGATGCCCAGCTTGGCCTCGGGCCACAGGATGAAGGCGGTGTGCGCCCCCAGCAGGAAGGCGCCCGAATGGGATACGCTGGGGTGGCCATGCGGGTCGGGCCCGACGTTGAAGCCGTAGCCGTAAGTGCCGCCGGGGCGTGCCGCCAGGGCCGCCTGCAGCGCGACCGGATCAAGCAACTGCTGGCCCTGCCAGCGCCCCCCGGCCAGCACCAGCGCCATCCAGCGCGCCATGTCGGCCGCGCTGGCGCTGGCGCCGCCGGCGGGCGACTGGGCGTCCGGCTGGCGCTGGGGCTGCTGCACGACATAGCGGGCGGGCTGGGTGCCGTAGCTGTCGTAGCTCAGATTGGCCTGCACATGGCCCCAGGCGCGGTTGCTGCGCGCTTGCAGGTCGGCGTGGCGCGAGCTGGTGTGCGTCATGCCCAGTGGCTGGTACAAGGCCTGTTCGGACAGCGTGGCCCAGTCGGTGCCCAGGGACCGGGCCAGCGCCTCGGCGGCGGCGGTCAGGCCAAAGTTGGTGTAGGCGTAGCTGCCGTAGGGGTTGAGGCGGGCGTGGCGCAGACGCGCCAGCACCTCGGTGCGTCCATAACCCAGGTCTTCAAGCTGATCGCCCGCGTGGTCGGGCAGGCCGCTGCGGTGGGCGAACAGATCGCCCAGCGTCAGACGGGCGTTGTCCTGCGCGTCGGGGTAGGCCAGCCCGAATGTGGGCAGAAGCTGCTGGATAGGCGTGTCCCAACCCGCATCGGGTGGTATGCGCGCGGCCATGACGGTGGCAGCGAGCGACTTGGAAACGGAAGCCAGAGGGAACGCCGTGTCGGCATCCACCCGAGCTGCTTCATCCACCCGGCGCACGCCGAAGCCGCGTGCGTAGACCGTGCGCCCGCCATGCACCACCGACACGGCCACACCGGGCACGCCGGTGCGCGCCATCCACTGCGGCACCAGGGTGTCGAGCTGCGCGGCGGCCTGGCGCACGGAGGCATCGGCGGCATCGCCGCCGCCGCAGGCAACCGCGGCCGCCGTGGCCAGGGCTGCGGCAGCGAGGCGAAGCAGCCGGGCCAGACCGGGACGCATGGTTTGGTCGCGCTTCATGCCTTGTCGAACAGCTCGTCCAGCCAGTCCATCGACACGGCGGCGGAGTAGGCCAGGTTGCCGGTCTGGCAGTGGCCGTCGGCGCCTTCTTCGGCGGTGAAGACGTGTCGCGTCACCGGGCCACCGACGGTCTGCACGAAGCGTTCGGCCTGCGCCAACGGTTCAGCGCCTTCGCCGGTGCCAACCAGGGCCAGCGCGGGGCAGCGGATGCGGCGCAGGCCGTCGTCGTCTACGCGAAATTCGCGCAGGCGCTGATAAGTTTGCTTGAAACTGCCCTGCCCCATGCGCAACATCAGGCTGCGCATCATTTCGCGGGTTTGCGGGGGAATGGCCGCGTCCGGAATCTGATCGATGTCGGCCAGGCGCACGTCCTGGTCGTCAGGCATGTCGGACGGGTCAAAACCGACGAATGAGGTCATGTAGGCGTGCAGGTCGATGATGGGCGAGTTGGCGATCAGGGCGCGCACGCGCGGCTCGTGCGCCGCGATGCGGGTGGCGAAGTAGCCGCCGTAGCTGATGCCCATCAGCGCGATGCGGTCCGGGTCGGTTTCCGGGCGCTTGAGCACGTGCTCCAGTGCCAGCCGGCCAATCCGCTCGTAGTCCGGCACGAAAGCCATGCGGGGATGAAAGCGCAGCGTGTCCATCTGCCCGGGGCCGGCGAACAGCATCAGGTGGTAGCCGCGCTCCAGCGCGGCGCGGCCGTAGGACAGCCAGGTTTCTTCCAGCGTGCCGTCATAGCCGCTGATGATCATCAGCGTCTTGCCGACGCGGCCTCGGGTGGCGCCAGAGCGCACGTAGTACGCCGGCAGCGGCGTGTCGCCCCAGGGCAGCGAGACTTCTTCCACCCCTGCATCCGCCCCGCGCAGGGCGGCCAGAAAGCATTCGCGGCTCTTGAGCCCCAGGCGCGCGTGTTCGGGGCTGTGCACGCCGCTGTAGTACTCGGCGGCGCGGTAGCTGTTGCACGCCACCAGGTATTGCTCGCGCGCGCTGAGGGCGTGGCCGCGCTGTGCGCGTTGGCGCGCGTCGGCCTCCTGGCGCGCGGCGGCGGCGCTGAACGCCGCCACCCAGCTGGCCGGCATGCCGCTCTGTATGCGCCGCGCCAGCGCGAAGCACTCGCCCACCGACGCGCCGCCGTAGCGCGCCGTTCCCAGCTGGCGCATCAGCTGGAAGTCCATTTCGGCATCGGCAAATCCGGCCACGCGGGTGCTGCCGCGCTCCAGCTTGCTGGCGGGCTTGTCCTGCGCGGCCACGGGCAGGGCCAGGCTGGCGGCGATGGCCATGAAGTGGCGACGGTGCGGGGTGTGCAGGCTGGGGTCTTGCATGGCAGGTCTCGAATTGCTCTTAATGTGATAGCTGTTGGCGCTGACTGGTAGGGCGCTTCAGCCGTAAATGGTTCAGAAACCTGCGGCGCGTGGCGACCCGCGCCAGCAGGGCTCCGAGCACAACCAGGCCCCACCAGGGCAGCGTCGGAACGGCCACCGGCGCGGGCGGGCCGGGCGGAGTGGGCGGCACGGCGCTGGCATCGCAGGCACCCGTGAAGGGCAGTGGCGCTTGCCAGCGGCCAGGGGTCATCTGCACGCCGCCGCCGGGGCCGGTGCCGTCGTCGAAGCTGCCGCCGCCTCCGTTCGCCATGAGTCCAAAGACCTGCGGGTTGCCATCGGCAAACCAGCCGATGGCCGAGCCCGCAGGCAGGCCGCTGACGTCGTAGTCGGCCCAGGCCAGCGGGCCGCCGGTATCGACCGAGGCATACACCGCCGTCAACTCCCCGGCTGCGTTGGTGCTGACGCTGCCTGCACCCTGCGCCAGGCCACCGCTCATGTCCAGCGCCACGGTCACGCTGCGGGTGTCGTCCACGCGCCAGCGCCAGAAGCCGCAAGTCAACTGGCCGATGTCCCAGTTCTGGCTGGCGGCGCTACTGCCGCCGTTGTCAAACACCAGGGTGAGGGTGAAGGCCGCGCCATCGGGCGCATTGGCGGTGATCTGCGAGTTGGCGATGGCGCCGGTGTAGGTGGTGGCGTAGGGTGCCGCCGCCGCATGCGCCCCAGCCAGCAGCGCGACCGAGGCCGTCAGGGTGCGCAGAAATCGCCGCGTGGACATCCAGTTCGTTCCGTCAGAGCCCGCTCGCGCACACGGCTGCCTGCGCCGGCCAATCCGGCGACGGAGCCTTTGACATGCATTGCCGAGATCCGGCGCCGGTTGCAATAAAAGGGGTGTGGAAAAGTCTAGTTACGGACCGATGCGCCGCCACGGCGACCTTGGGTGCAGGCGTCCCAGGTGTGGGAAATGCGTCCCGCGTTCATACAATGGAGGCCATGTCCCTGTCTGTGCCGCCTGCCCAGCTGGTCCACTTCAGCACCCGCGATGTCGAGCCCGGCCTGCGTCGGCAGGCCTGGCACGAGATCGCCCACCGCTGGGTGGATTTCAGGCCTGCGCCGGATGTGCCGCTGGACGCCGAGCTGACCATCCTGTCCAGCGATGTGTGTACCCTCGGGGCCACCCGCTCGTCGGCCTACGAAATGCGCACCGGCTCGCGTCGCGCCGAACGCGATGACATGGTGGTGCTGACGCTGATGCAGTCGGGCGAACTGGTGCCCGAAGCCTTTTCCCGCAAGGGTGCGGGCGCCCTGAGTCTGTGCGTGCCGCGCGAGATGGGCGCGTTTCTCTGGGGGCAGGATGCGCGTCAGGCCTTTCTGACGCTGCCGCGCAGCGATGTGGTCGCCGCGCTCGGGCACGAGCCACGCACCGCGCTGCTGACCACGCACTGCGCGCTCGCTCCGGCGCTGGCCAGCCAGATGAACCACGTGGCCTTGCTGCTGGGGCAAAGCGGCCGGGTGGATGCCGAAGAGTACGCCGGCCTGCTGGACGCCACGCGCGCGCTGGCGCTGCTGGCGCTGCGCAACCTGGGTCGCCAGGGCGCCGTCGTCGACCTGCCCGACCGGACCGAAAGCCTGCACGCCGGCCGCCGTGCTGCTGCGCTGCGCTTCATGGAATTGCATGCCCACCGCCATGAACTGGACGCCGCCGCCATCGCGCGCGGCGCGGGCTGCTCGCGCACCCGCCTCTATGAAGCGTTTGCCGCGCAGGACCAGACCGTGATGGGCGTGCTGCGCGAGCTGCGCCTGCAGCGCGCCCGGACGCTGGTGGAACGAGGGGCGCAGCTGCATGTGGGCGCGCTGTCCTGGCGCTGCGGCTTCGCTGACCAGTCGGCCTTCAGCAAGCTGTTTCGCGCCCGCTTTGGCCTGACGCCGACCGAGTGGCGCGTGCGCAGGGCTGGTCAGGGATAGGCGCCGTGACGGACACGCCGCCGCCCTGCGTGCTGGAGCGCTGGTCTTCTGCCGAGGTCGATGCCGCGATTCGGCTCGACTATTGGCGCGACGTGGCGCACAACTGGGTGGAGGTGCAGCCGCTGTCGTCGGGTGACCGGCTGAATGCGTCGTGGTCACTGCTGCGCGGCGAGAGCAGTTTTTTCGGCACCAAGCGCTCCACCGCCTACGAGATGCGCACCCATGCTCGCCACGTACCGCCGGGCGAGGACATGGTGGTGCTGTCGCTGCTGGAAGTCGGCGAGATGCGGCTGAATGCGGCGCCCGGCGAGCACCAGCGCGTGACGGCGGGCATGCTGGGTATGTACGCGCCGCGCCAGGACGCCTGTTACCGCTGGGGCGACGGCGCGCGCCAGACCTATCTGGCGCTGCCGCGCAGTGTGGTGTTCGACGCGCTGGGCTCCGAGCCGCGCAATCTGCTGCTGGCGCCGCAGCGTTGTGCACTGGCGCCCATGCTGACCAGCCAGCTCGTGCACCTGGGGCGACTGGCGCGTCAGCCCGGTCACGTCGGTGCCGACGAATACGCCAGCCTGCTGGCCGCCACGCGCGCCCTGGCGTTGCTGACGCTGCGCAACCTGGGGCGCCAGGGCGACGCGGGCGATCTGCCCGATGTGACCGAAAGCCTGCACGCCGGCCGTCGCGCCGCGGCACTGCGCTTCATGGAAAGCCATGCACACCGGCACGATCTGGATGCCGGCGCCATTGCGCGCGGCGCGGGTTGTTCGCGCACGCGCCTGTATGAGGCGTTCGCCGAACAGGATCGGTCGGTGATGGACACGCTGCGCGAGATCCGCTTGCAACGCGCACGCACCCTGATCGAGCGCACCGTGCGCCTGCATGTGGGCCTGGTAGCCTGGCGCTGCGGCTTTGCCGACCAGTCGGGGTTCAGCAAGCTGTTCAAGGCGCGCTTCGGCATCACGCCGTCGGAGTGGCACCGCTGGGCGCAGGGCAGGCGCGGCGGTTGAGGCCTGGGCCGCGCCCGATGGTTATCAGTTCATGAAAAAATGGCCCCAGCCGGGACCATTCCTGCGCGGTCAGCTATCAATCAAATAGCTGACCGCGCGGCGCTCAGATCACCTTGGCGATCGCCTGGCACACGTAGTCGATGTTGTGCTCGTTCAGCGCCGCCACGCACATGCGGCCGGTGTCCGTGCCGTACACGCCAAACTCGTTGCGCAGGCGCACCATCTGCTCCTTGGACAGGCCCGAATAGCTGAACATGCCGACCTGGGTGGTGATGAAGCTCATGTCCTGCTTCACGCCCGCGGCCTTCAGGCCATCGACCAGCTTGCGGCGCATGGCCTTGATGCGGGTGCGCATGCCGGCCAGTTCCTGCTCCCATTGCGCGCGCAGCTTGGGGTCGCCCAGCACCATGGCCACCACCGCGCCGCCGTGCGTGGGCGGGTTGCTGTAGTTGGTGCGGATCATGATCTTGAGCTGGCTGAGCACGCGCGCGGCTTCGTCCTTGCTGGCGCACAGCACCGACAGCGCGCCCACGCGCTCGCCGTAGAGCGAAAAGCTCTTGGAAAACGAGGTCGAGACAAAGAAGGTCAGGCCGGCGGCGACGAACTTACCGATCACCGCGCCGTCCTCGGCGATGCCCTCGGCAAAGCCCTGGTAGGCCATGTCGAGGAAGGGTGTGAGGCCGCGCGCCTTGACCGCGGCGATCACCTGATCCCACTGCGCGGGGGTGATGTCGTAGCCGGTGGGGTTGTGGCAGCAGGCGTGCAGCACCACGATGGTGCCGGCGGCGGCAGCCTGCAGGTCGGCCAGCATGCCGTCAAAGTTCAGGCTGCGCGTGGCGGCGTCGTAGTAGCGGTAGGTGCCTACCTCGAAGCCGGCCTGGGTGAACAGGGCGCGGTGGTTTTCCCAGCTCGGGTCGCTGATCAGCACCCGGGCGGCGGGGTTGAGGTGCTTGAGGAAGTCCGCGCCGATCTTCAGCGCGCCGGTGCCGCCCAGGCCCTGCACGGTGGCGATGCGGCCGGACTGGTAGGGCTCGGAATCGGCGCCGAACACCAGCTTTTTCACGCCGTCGTCGTAGGCGGCGATGCCGTCGATGGGCAGGTAGCCGCGCGGCTTGGGTGTGGCCATCATGGCATTTTCGGCCGCCTGCACGCAGGCCAGCAGCGGCAGCTTGCCGTTTTCGTCGAAGTACACGCCCACGCCCAGGTTGACCTTGTTCGGGTTGGCGTCGGCGGCAAATTGTTCGTTCAGGCCCAGGATGGGGTCGCGCGGGGCCAGTTCGACGGAAGAAAACAGCGACATGAAGGAAGTCCTTGGGAAGAAGTGCCACCGGGTGGCAAAGACGTGCCGGCTCGGGTAGGCTTGCCGGTTCGCCCGAAATTTTAAGGGCCACAGGGTTTTCCCATGAGTGCCAGTGTGCAAGCCGTGCAGACGCCCAGTCCGGCGGGGCAGTTCGTCAGTTTTCCCGATTCGCCGTTCCAGCTGTTTCAGCCTTATCCCCCCGCCGGTGACCAGCCGACGGCCATCGCGCAGCTGGTGGAAGGGGTGCGCGACGGCGAGGCCTTCCAGACCCTGCTGGGCGTCACCGGCTCGGGCAAGACCTTCACCATGGCCAACGTGATCGCGCGGCTGGGCCGCCCGGCCATCGTGTTCGCGCCCAACAAGACGCTGGCGGCGCAGCTCTACAGCGAGTTTCGCGAGTTCTTCCCCAAGAACGCGGTCGAGTACTTCGTCAGCTACTACGACTACTACCAGCCCGAGGCCTATGTGCCGCAGCGCGACCTGTTCATCGAAAAGGACAGCGCCATCAACGAGCACATCGAGCAGATGCGCCTGTCGGCCACCAAGAGCGTGCTCGAGCGGCGCGACGTGGTGATCGTGGCCACCGTGAGCGCCATCTACGGCATCGGCGCGCCCGACGACTACCTGCAGATGCGGATGATCCTGAAGGTGGGCGGCAAGCAGGGCCAGCGCGAGGCGATACAGCAGCTGGTGCGCATGCAGTACCAGCGCCAGGACATCGACTTTGCGCGCGGCACCTTTCGCGTGCGCGGCGACACCATCGACGTATTCCCGGCCGAGCATTCGGAGCTGGCGGTGCGCATCGAGCTGTTCGACGACGAGGTTGAGTCCATCAGCCTGTTCGACCCGCTCACGGGCCACATCCAGCAGAAAGTGCCGCGCTTTGTCATCTACCCCAGCAGCCACTACGTCACGCCGCGCGAGAAGACGCTGGCCGCGGTCGAGACCATCAAGCTGGAGCTGGCCGAGCGGCTGAAATTTTTCGTCGCCGAGGGCAAGCTGGTCGAGGCCCAGCGGCTGGAGCAGCGCACCCGGTTCGATCTGGAGATGCTGGCCGAGCTGGGCCACTGCAAGGGCATCGAGAACTACACCCGCCACCTGTCGGGCGCCGCGCCGGGCGAGCCACCGGCCACGCTGACCGACTACCTGCCGCGCGACGCCCTCATGTTCCTGGACGAAAGCCACCAGATGATCGGCCAGCTCAACGCCATGTACAACGGCGACCGCTCGCGCAAGACCACCCTGGTGGAATACGGCTTTCGCCTGCCCAGCGCGCTGGACAACCGCCCGCTCAAGTTCGCCGAGTTCGAGCGGCGCATGCACCAGGTGATCTTCGTCAGCGCCACGCCGGCCGATTACGAGAACCAGCACGCCGGCCAGGTGGTCGAGCAGGTGGTGCGCCCCACCGGCCTGGTCGACCCCGAGGTCGAGGTGCGCCCGGCCACCCATCAGGTCGATGACGTGCTGCAGGAAATACGCATCCGCGTGCAGCAGCACGAGCGCGTGCTCATCACGACGCTCACCAAGCGCATGGCCGAGCAGCTGACCGAGTACCTGACCGACAACGGCGTCAAGGTGCGCTACCTGCACAGCGATGTGGACACCGTCGAGCGCGTGGAGATCATCCGCGACCTGCGCCTGGGCGCCTTCGACGTGCTGGTGGGCATCAACCTGCTGCGCGAAGGCCTGGACATTCCCGAGGTCTCGCTGGTGGCGATTCTGGACGCCGACAAGGAGGGCTTTCTGCGCGCCGAGCGCAGCCTGATCCAGACCATCGGCCGCGCCGCGCGCAACGTCAACGGCAAGGCCATCCTGTACGCCGACCGCATCACCGATTCGATGAAGAAGGCCATGGGCGAGACCGAGCGCCGCCGCGCCAAGCAGATCGCCTTCAACGCCGAGCAAGGCATCACCCCGCGCGGCATCGTCAAGCAGGTGCGCGACCTGATCGACGGCGTCTACGGCGAACGGGGTGAACGGCAGGTGCTGGCGCAGGGCAGGCCGGCGGTGCAGGAAATCGCCCTGTCGGAAAAAGACCTGGCGCGCGAAATCAAGCGGCTGGAAAAGCAGATGCTGGAGCACGCGCGCAACCTGGAGTTCGAGCAGGCGGCGCGGGTGCGCGACCAGTTGCATGCCCTCAAGCAGGGCGCCTTCGGCGCTCCCGGCACCGACTCGCCGAGCGGGTGAACCCGGCACAGCTGCCGTGCCATGCCCATGGCCAAAACCCCACGATTCGTCGGGAAATGGTGTATACTTGATTAAATCACTCGGAATTGATCGCCGGTGCCACGGGGTAATCCCGACCACTGGCCCCGAGTGCCAGACCCTCATCGACCGAAGGAACCCACGATGCGCCTCACCACCAAAGGGCGGTTTGCCGTCACCGCCATGATCGATCTGGCGCTGCGCCAGGACAGCGGCCCGGTCACGCTGGCGGCCATCAGCCAGCGCCAGCGGATATCGCTGTCGTACCTGGAGCAGTTGTTCGGCAAGCTGCGGCGGCACGAGCTGGTCGAATCCACGCGCGGGCCGGGCGGTGGCTATTCGCTGGGCCGCAAGGCGGACGACATCACGGTGGCCGACATCATCGTGTCGGTCGACGAGCCGCTGGACGCCACCCACTGCGCTGGCAAGCAGAACTGCCAGGGCGGTGACGGGCCGTGCATGACGCACGACCTGTGGACGGCGCTGAACGACCGCATGCTGGACTTCCTGCAGTCCGTCACCCTGCAGAAGCTGGTGGACGACCAGCACGCCAAGGGCATCGAGATCGAGGGCAAGCCGGCCACCAAGCGGGCCATCTCCAGCGCGCCGGTGGTCAAGCCGATCCGCGTCAACGCCCCCAATTCGGTCTTCGCGCTGGGCGGCCTGACCAACAAATAGCGAAACGAACCGCTGGCGCTCGCCCGTCGAGGGCCAGCGGCCCCTCCGGATCCGTTTCCCGCATGCCTTCGAGAACCCCACGGCCATGAGCCAGACCCCGCATTTCCCGATCTACATGGACTATGGCGCCACCACGCCGGTCGATCCGCGCGTGGTGGACGCCATGGTGCCCTGGCTGCGTGAGCATTTCGGCAACCCGGCCAGCCGCAGCCACGCCTGGGGCTGGGAGGCCGAACAGGCCGTCGAGACCGCGCGCGAGCAGGTGGCGGCGCTGATCGGCGCCGACCCGCGCGAGATCGTCTGGACCAGCGGTGCCACCGAGTCCGACAACCTCGCCATCAAGGGCGCGGCGCAGTTCTACAAGGGCAAGGGCAGGCACCTGATCACCGTCAGGACCGAGCACAAGGCGGTGCTGGACGTGATGCGCGAACTGGAGCGCCAGGGCTTCGAAGTCACCTACCTGGAGGTGCAGCCCGACGGCCTGCTGGACCTCGAAGCCTTGCGCGCCGCCATTCGCCCCGACACCATCCTGGCCAGCGTGATGCTGGTCAACAACGAGATCGGCGTGATCCAGGACGTGCAGGCCATCGGCCGCCTGTGCCGCGAACAGGGCGTGCTCTTGCACGTCGATGCCGCCCAGGCCACCGGCAAGGTGGCGATCGATCTGGCCACGCTGCCGGTCGACCTGATGAGCCTGGCCAGCCACAAGACCTACGGCCCCAAGGGCATCGGCGCGCTCTACGTGCGGCGCAAGCCGCGCGTGCGGCTGGAAGCGCAGATGCACGGCGGCGGTCACGAGCGGGGCATGCGCTCGGGCACGCTGCCCACGCACCAGATCGTCGGCATGGGCGAGGCGTTCCGCATCGCCCGCGAAGAAATGGCGCGCGACAGCGAAAAGGCCCGCGCCCTGCATCGGCGTCTGGTCGATGGCCTGAAGGACATCGAGGAGGCGTACCTCAACGGTCACCCGACGCAGCGCGTGCCCCACAACGTCAACATGAGCTTCAACTACGTCGAGGGCGAATCGCTCATGATGGGCATCAAGGGGCTGGCGGTGTCCAGCGGCTCGGCCTGCACCTCGGCCAGCCTGGAGCCCAGCTACGTGCTGCGCGCGCTGGGCCGCAGCGACGAGCTGGCGCACTCCTCGCTGCGCATCACCATCGGCCGCTTCACCACCGAGCAGGAGATCGACTACGCCATCCGCGCGATCCGCGACAACGTGGCGCGGCTGCGCGAGCTGTCGCCGCTGTGGGAGATGCACCAGGACGGCATCGACCTCAGCACCATCTCGTGGGCGGCGCATTGAAATTTGGATCAAATATGCCATTGCGGCGCTTGCAGAAAGCGCCGGCAGCTATGAATTCAGGAGTAAACCATGGCCTATTCCCAACAGGTGATTGACCACTACGAAAACCCCCGCAACGTCGGCAGCTTCGACAAGGGCGACGCCAGCGTGGGCACCGGCATGGTGGGTGCGCCGGCCTGCGGCGACGTGATGCGCCTGCAGATCAAGGTCAACCCGGACACCGGCGTGATCGAGGACGCGCGCTTCAAAACCTACGGCTGCGGCTCGGCGATTGCCTCCAGCTCGCTGGTGACCGAATGGGTCAAGGGCAAGACGCTGGCGCAGGCCACCGAGCTGAAGAACAGTCAGATTGCCGACGAACTGGCGCTGCCGCCGGTCAAAATCCATTGCTCGATCCTGGCCGAGGACGCCATCAAGGCGGCGGTCGAGGACTACCGCAAGAAGCACGCCTGAAACCGGGGTGAGCGTTCGGCGTGCGCCTGGCACGCCTGACGCAAGCCTTCCACCTGAACCTGCAAACTCCAACGTATGACCGTCACCCTGACCGAAGCCGCGGCCCGGCATGTCAGCAAATACCTCGCCCAACGCGGCAAGGGCGTGGGCGTGCGCCTGGGCGTCAAGACCACCGGCTGCTCCGGCCTGGCCTATCAGCTCGAATACGTCGATGAAGTGGCGCCCGAAGACGCGCTGTTCGAGCAGCACGGCGTCAAGCTCATGGTCGATCCCAAGAGCCTGGCCTACATCGATGGCACCGAACTCGACTACGTGCGCGAGGGGTTGAACGAAGGCTTTCGCTTTAACAACCCCAACGAGCGCGACCGCTGCGGCTGCGGGGAATCGTTCCGCATCTGACGGTCTTCGCGGGACGCTGCGCGCCCGCCCGGCCGTGCTCGCTTCGATGATCCAGCTGCATTCCACCGACTTCGAGCTGTTCGACCTGCCGCCCCGCTTCGCGCAGGACGGCGCGGTGCTGGAGGCGCGCTGGAAGGCGCTGCAGCGCGAGGTGCATCCGGACCGCTTTGCCGCCCAGGGCGCGGCCGCCCAGCGCGTGGCGGCGCAGTGGTCGGCGCGCATCAACGAGGCCCACCGGCGGCTGAAGGACCCGCAGCGCCGCGCCGCCTACCTGTGCGAACTGCACGGCGTGCCGGTCGACGCCGAGCGCCACACCGCCATGCCGCCGGAGTTCCTGATGCAGCAGATGGCGCTGCGCGAGCAGCTCGACGAGGCCGGCGGCGCGCCGGCGCTGGACGCCATCGCGGCGCAGGTGGCCGGGCTGCGCCACGAGCTGCTGCAGGCTCTGGCGCAGCAACAGGACGTGGAGCGCGACTGGAGCGCCGCCGCCCGATCGGTGCGTGCGCTGATGTTTCTGGACAAGCTGGCGGCCGACGTCGATCGGCGGCGTGACACACTCGCCTGACCCCGTCGCCCCACCGGGCGCCCACCGACCTTCGCTGTATGGCGCTGCTGCAGATTTCCGAACCCGGTCAATCGCCCGACCCGCACCAGCGGCGCATCGCCGTCGGCATCGACCTGGGCACCACCCATTCGCTGGTGGCCGCCGTGCGCCACGGCGTGGCCGAATGCCTGCCCGACGCGCAGGGCCGCGTGCTGCTGCCTTCGGTGGTGCGCTACCCCGCCGAGGGCGGGCGCCAGATCGGCCATGCCGCAGCGTCCGACGTGCCGGCCGAGGCCGCGCACACCATCGGCTCCTTCAAGCGCCTGATGGGCCGCGGCCTGGGCGACATCGCCGGCCATGAGCGGCTGCCCTACCCACTGCTGGACCGTCCCGGCATGGTGGCGGTCGGCACGCCCCAGGGCGAGAAATCGCCGGTCGAGCTGAGCGCCGAGATTCTGGCCATCCTGCGCCAGCGCGCCGAAGACAGCCTCGGCGGCCAGCTGCACGGCGCCGTCATCACCGTGCCGGCTTACTTTGATGACGCGCAGCGCCAGGCCACCAAGGACGCTGCACGGCTGGCCGGCATCCCGGTGCTGCGCCTCATCAACGAACCCACGGCGGCCGCCGTGGCCTACGGCCTGGATCGCGCCGCCGAGGGCGTGTATGCGGTGTTCGACCTCGGCGGTGGCACCTTCGACCTGTCCATCATGCGGCTGACGCAGGGCGTGTTCGAAGTCGTCGCCACCGGCGGCGACACGGCCCTGGGCGGCGACGACTACGACCACGCGCTGGCCGACTGGGTGCTGGCGCGCTGCGCCGTGCAGGCCCGCACGGCGGCCGACAAGGCCGCGCTGGCGCGCGCCGCACGCCAGGCCAAGGAAGCCCTGAGTGCTACTGAAACAGTAGCTTTTCGCGCACATCTGACAAGCGGGGAACTCGTTTTTGACCTGAAAGCCGACGACTTCGCCCAGGCCACCCAGGCGCTCACGCGCCGCTGCCTGGACACCGCGCGCCGTGTGCTGCGCGACGCCCGGCTGACACCGGACGACATCCAGGGGGTGGTGCTGGTGGGCGGCTCCACCCGCATGCCGGTGATCCGGCAGGCGGTGGCCGGGTTGTTCGGCCGCGCGCCGCTGACCGACCTCAACCCCGACGAGGTGGTGGCCCTGGGCGCCGCCATCCAGGCCCAGCAGCTGGCCGGTCACCGGCCGCCGGGCGATCTGCTGCTGCTGGACGTGATCCCGCTCTCGCTGGGGCTGGAAACCATGGGCGGCCTGGTCGAGCGCATCGTGCCGCGCAACCAGACCATCCCCACCGCCATGGCGCAGGACTTCACCACCTACCGCGACGGCCAGACCGCGCTGGCGCTGCACGTGGTGCAGGGCGAGCGCGACCTGGTGCAGGACTGCCGCAGCCTGGCGCGCTTCGAGCTGCGCGGCATCCCGCCGATGGCCGCCGGCGCGGCGCGCATCCGCGTCACCTTCAGCGTCGATGCCGATGGTCTGCTGTCGGTCAGCGCCCGCGAGCAGACCAGTGGCGCGCAGGCGCAGATCGAGGTCAGGCCCAGCTACGGCCTGTCCGACCGGCAGATCGCCCAGATGCTGCAGGACAGCTTTGGCACCGCCGAAGCCGACGTGCGGGCACGCGCCCTGGCTGAAGCCCGGGTCGAGGCCGAGCGCCTGCGGCTGGCCACGCAAGGCGCGCTGGACGCCGATGGCGCACTGCTGAGCGCGCCCGAGCGCCGCGCCATCGAGGCGCTGATGCAGACGCTGCGCGAGCGCGCCGCCGACGGCAGCGACGCCGCCGCCATCGCAGCGGCCACCGAGGCGCTGGCCCAGGGCACCGAAGCCTTTGCCGCGCGGCGCATGAACGCCGGCATCCGCAGGGCGCTGACCGGCAGGAACGTCCACAGCCTCTGACCCATGCCGACCATCCAGGTTCTTCCCCATCCCGAGCATTGCCCCGACGGCGCGCGCATCCAGGCCCAGGTCGGCGACTCGATCTGCGAGGCGCTGCTGGCGCACGGCATCGAGATCGAGCACGCCTGCGACATGGCGTGCGCCTGCACCACCTGCCACGTCATCGTGCGCCAGGGTTACGATTCGCTGGCGTCGCCCGAGGAAGAAGAGGAAGACCTGCTCGACCGCGCCTGGGGCCTGGAGCCGCAGTCGCGCCTGTCGTGTCAGGCCGTCGTCGCGCGCGCCGACCTGACGGTGGAAATCCCCCGCTACTCGATCAACCACGCCAGGGAAAAGCGCTGAACCGCGCCGCCTCTGCCCAGCCCACGCCGCCTGCCCGATGACCCGACAGATCGTTCTTGACACCGAAACCACCGGCCTGTCGGCCGAAAGCGGCGACCGCATCATCGAGATCGGCTGCGTCGAGCTGGTGGGCCGCAAGCTCACCGGCAACCACCTTCATTTCTACCTCAACCCGGAGCGCGACAGCCATGAGGACGCGCTCAAGGTGCACGGCATCAGCAACGAGTTCCTGCGCGACAAACCCAGGTTCGCCGAGGTGGCCGACGAGATCCTGCGCTATGTCGAAGGCACCGAGCTGATCATCCACAACGCCGCCTTCGACCTGGGTTTTCTCGACAAGGAGCTCGAGCGCCTGGGTCGGCCGCCGCTGCGCAGCTTCGTCGCTGGCGTCACCGACACCCTGGCCATGGCCAAACAGCTCTACCCGGGCAAGCGCAACAGCCTGGACGCGCTGTGCGAGCGCCTGGGGGTGGACAACTCCGGCCGCACCCTGCACGGCGCGCTGCTGGACGCCGAACTGCTGGCCGACGTCTACATCAGCCTCACGCGCGGGCAGGAGGCGCTGCTGATCGATCTGGGCGAAGTCGGCGCCGCCGGCGGCGACGCCCCGCGCATCGATCTGACCGGGCTGGAGCTGCCGGTGCTGACCGCCAATGCGCAGGAGCTGGCCGCGCACGAGGACGTGCTGGCGCAGATCGACAAAGCCAGCGGCGGCAAGACCGTGTGGCGACGGGTCGAAACCGGTCTATAATGCGCGCTTCGCCAAAACGCGAAGCGGGTGATTAGCTCAGCGGTAGAGCACTGCCTTCACACGGCAGGGGTCGCAGGTTCGAACCCTGCATCACCCACCAACATGGCAACGCCCCGCAGTCCAACGCTACGGGGCGTTTTTGTTTCCGGCGCGTCGCCCGCGGTGGCGCCGCGGCCAGCCAAGGAGCCTGTGCATGCTGCTCGACGCCGACGACTGCCAACTGGTGCTGATCGACTATCAGGCGCGCCTGATGCCCGCCATCCACGATGCCGCGGCGGTGCTGGCCAATGCGCGCCGGCTGGCGCAGATGGCGCGCTGGCTGGGCGTGCCGGTGTGGGCGACCGAGCAGAACCCCGACAAGCTGGGCGGCACCGACGCGGCGCTGGTGCCGCTGTGCGACCGCATCGTGCCCAAGATGGCGTTTGGCGGCGCCGACGCGCTGCTGCCCCTGCTGACGCCGCCGCCGGCCGCGCCGCGCGGCAATGCGCGCAGCCTGCCGCGCCACCTGCAGAAGGCTGCGCCACCCGCGCCCGAGCGCGGCACCGTGGTCATCGCCGGCTGTGAAACCCATGTCTGCCTGCTGCAGAGCGCGCTGCTGCTGCTGGAGGCCGACTGGGACGTCTGGGTGGTGCAGGACGCCTGCGGCTCGCGCACCGAGCGCAACCGCGACGCCGCCTACGACCGGCTCGCCGCCGCCGGCTGCGAGCTGGTGACCACCGAGATGGTCGGCTTCGAGTGGTTGCGCGACTGCCAGCACCCGCAGTTCAAGGCCTGGCAGGGGCTGATCAAGTGAGCGGGGAACACCGGATTGCGTGTCGCCCCGCTTTCGAGTAATTTGTGGCTCCAGCGCTTCATGGGCAAGCGCCGGCAGCTATATTTGTTGTAGCAATCACCATGTCCTCATCGTCCAAGCAACTGCGTCTTTCGCGCCGCTCCAGCGAGCTGGCGCAGGCCGTGCCCCAGGTCATGGCGCGGCGTGTCGGCCGCATGATGCAGGCCGGGCCCGTGCCCAGCATGGAGGACCAGCAGGAATTCATCCGCATGGGCATGGAAAAGCTGGAAGCCTTTGGCGAGGCCTGGTGGGCCATGGTGCTGCAGGGCTCGCAGGTGCAGCAGCAGTTTGCGCTGTGGTGGATGCAGACCTGGTGGAAGGTCGCGCTGGGCGGCTGGATGCACCCGCCCACGCTGAGCAGCCTGTCCAACGGCGCCAGCCGCAACCTGATGAACGGCTGGCTGGACGTCACCCTGTGCGGCGTGGCCCCGGTGCATCGGCGCGCGGTGGCCAATGCGCGGCGCCTGAACGGCTCGGGCGCCTGAGGCACGCCCGTCAGCCTGCCGCAAGTCCGGTTTCCCCATAATTGACCGTTTGCCGACAGGCATCGGTGACGGGTGGGCGGCGGCCGGGCGCGTGGCGCGCGTGGCGGTGCTGCCCCCGTCTTGCGACAAGGGCCGAGGAGACCAGCGCCATGACCAGCTACGCCGACTTCCATCGCCGTTCCATCGAGGATCGCGATGCCTTCTGGGCCGAACAGGCCCGTCTGATCGACTGGCAGACGCCGCCGCAGACCATCTGCGACTACAGCCAGCCGCCGTTTGCCCGCTGGTTCGTCGGTGGCCGCACCAACCTGTGCCACAACGCGGTCGACCGGCACCTGAAGGACCGCGCCGACCAGCCGGCGCTGATCTGGGTTTCCACCGAAACCGACCAGGAGCGTGTCTACAGCTTCCGCGACCTGCACGCCGAAGTGCAGCGCATGGCGGCCGCGCTGCGCGAGCTGGGGGTGAAGAAGGGCGACCGGGTGCTGATCTACATGCCCATGATCGCCGAGGCCGCCTTCGCCATGCTGGCCTGCACGCGCATCGGCGCGCTGCATTCGGTGGTGTTTGGCGGTTTTGCCTCAGGCTCGCTGGCCAGCCGCATCGAAGACGCCGAACCCGTGGTCGTGGTCAGCGCCGACGCCGGCTCGCGTGGCGGCAAGGCGATCGCCTACAAGCCGCTGCTGGACGAGGCCATCGAGCTGTCGCGCCACAAGCCATCGTCGGTGCTGCTGGTGGACCGCGGTCTGGTGCCGATGAACCTGGTGGCCGGGCGCGACCAGCTGTGGGCGACGCTGCGCGAGCGGCACCTGAACGCCCAGGTGCCCTGTGAGTGGGTCGACTCCACCCATCCGAGCTACACGCTCTACACCAGCGGCACCACCGGCAAGCCCAAGGGCGTGCAGCGCGACACCGGCGGCTATGCCGTGGCGCTGGCCGCTTCGATGAAGCACATCTTCTGCGGCAACCCGGGCGAAACCTACTTCTCCACCAGCGACATCGGCTGGGTGGTGGGCCACAGCTACATCATCTACGGCCCGCTGATTCACGGCATGGCCACGCTCATGTACGAAGGCCTGCCGACGCGGCCCGACGGCGGCATCTGGTGGCGGCTGGTCGAGAAATACAAGGTCACCGTGATGTTCAGCGCCCCCACGGCGATCCGTGTGCTCAAGAAGCAGGACCCGGCGCACCTGACGCGTCACGACCTGTCCAGCCTGCGCTCGCTGTTTCTGGCGGGCGAACCGCTGGACGAGCCGACGGCGCAGTGGATCAGCGGCGCGCTCAAGGACAAGCCGATCATCGACAACTACTGGCAGACCGAGACCGGCTGGCCGATCCTGACCATCTGCAACGGCGTCGAGCGGGCGCCCAGCAAGTTCGGCTCACCGGGCAAGGCGGTGTACGGCTACGACATCAAGCTGCTGGACGACCAGACCGGCCAGGAGCTGACGGCGCCCAACCAGAAGGGTGTGATCGCCATCGAAGGCCCGCTGCCGCCCGGCTGCATGCAGACCGTCTGGCGCGACGACGCGCGCTTCGTCAGCACCTACTGGTCCAGTGTGCCCAACCGCATGGTGTATTCCACCTTCGACTGGGGCATCCGCGACGAAGACGGCTATTTCTTCATCCTCGGGCGCACCGACGACGTCATCAACGTCGCCGGCCACCGCCTGGGCACGCGCGAGATCGAAGAAGCCATCGCCAGCCATCCCAACGTCGCCGAAGTGGCGGTGGTGGGCGTGGCCGACCAGCTCAAGGGCCAGGTCGCCATGGCCTTCGCGGTGCTCAAGGACGCCAGCATCCTGGGCGACCAAGCGGCGCTGCTGAAGCTGGAGGGCGAGGTGATGAAGATCGTCGACGGCAACCTGGGCGCGGTGGCGCGCCCGGCGCGCGTGCGCTTCGTCCACGTGCTGCCCAAGACGCGCTCGGGCAAGGTGCTGCGCCGCGCCGTGCAGGCGGTGTGCGAGGGGCGCGATCCGGGCGATCTGACCACCATGGAAGACCCGGCGGCGCTGCAGCAGATCCGGGACATGGTCACGCCGGCGTGAGTGGCGCGCCGGCGCGGCGGGCCGTCACATGCCCGTCAGTGTTCGGTGGCACAATCCGCAGCTTGCGTAGTACACGGCCCTTCCCAGCCTGTCGCGTCCGCCAACCGGTTCAGCCGTGACGCGGAAGGTTTTCCAACCAACTGAAGCTCCCTGAAGGGGGGCGAAAGGTCAGCGAAGCAATGAGCGAGACGAAATCCGTCTATCAAACCTACCAGGGCAACACCTATCTCTTCGGCGGCAATGCGCCCTACGTCGAAGAGATGTACGAAAACTACCTGGCCAACCCGGGCAGCGTGCCGGACTCCTGGCGCAGCTACTTCGATGCCCTGCAGCACGTGCCGGCGGCCGACGGCAGCGAGGCGCGTGACGTGCCGCACCTGCCGGTCATCAACGCCTTTGCCGAACGCGCCAAGGCCGGTGGCACGCGGGTGGTGGTGGCCAGTGCCGACGCCGAACTGGGACGCAAGCGCACCGCGGTGCAGCAGTTGATCGCCGCCTACCGCAACGTGGGCGCCCGCTGGGCCGACCTCGACCCCCTGAAGCGCGCCGAGCGCCCCGCCATCCCCGAGCTCGAACCGGCCTTCTACGGCTTCACCGACGCCGATCAGGAAACGGTGTTCGACACCAGCAACACCTTCTTCGGCAAGGACAAGATGCCGCTGCGCGAGCTGCTCAATGCTCTGCGCGAGACCTACTGCGGCACCGTGGGCGCCGAATACATGTACGCCACCGACCAGAACCAGAAGCGCTGGTGGCAGAGCAAGCTGGAGTCGATTCGCACCAAGCCGGTGTTTGACGTCGACAAGAAAAAGCGCATCCTCGATCGCCTGACGGCCGCCGAGGGTCTGGAGCGCTACCTGCACACCAAGTTCGTCGGTCAGAAGCGCTTTTCGCTGGAGGGCGGCGAATCCTTCATTGCCGCCATGGACGAGCTGATCCAGGCCGCCGGCGCCAAGGGCGTGCAGGAAATCGTTATCGGCATGGCCCACCGTGGCCGCCTGAACGTGCTGGTCAACACCCTGGGCAAGATGCCCAAGGAGCTGTTCGCCGAGTTCGAGCACACCGCGCCCGAAGACCTGCCTGCCGGCGACGTGAAATACCACCAGGGCTTCAGCTCCGACGTGTCCACCGCCGGTGGCCCGGTGCACCTGTCGCTGGCCTTCAACCCCTCGCACCTGGAAATCGTCAACCCGGTGGTCGAAGGCTCGGTGCGTTCGCGCATGGACCGTCGCGGCGACCCCAAGGGCAAGCAGGTGCTGCCGGTGCTGGTGCACGGTGACGCCGCCTTCGCCGGCCAGGGCGTGAACCAGGAAACGCTGGCGCTGTCCGAGACCCGTGGCTATTCCACGGGCGGTACGGTGCACATCATCATCAACAACCAGATCGGCTTCACCACCAGCGACCCGCGCGACCTGCGCTCCACGCTGTACTGCACCGACATCGTCAAGATGATCGAGTCGCCGGTGCTGCACGTCAACGGCGACGACCCCGAGTCGGTCTGCCTGGCCATGCAGCTGGCGCTGGAATACCGCATGGAGTTTTCCAAGGACGTGGTGGTGGACATCATCTGCTACCGCAAGCTGGGCCACAACGAGCAGGACACCCCCATGCTCACCCAGCCGCTGATGTACAAAAAGATCGCCCAGCACCCCGGCACGCGCAAGCTCTACGCCGACAAGCTGGCCGCCCAGGGTCTGGGACAGGACCTGGGCGACGACATGGTGCGCGCCTACCGCGCCGCCATGGACGCCGGCAAGCACACCATCGATCCGGTGCTGACCAACTTCAAGAGCAAGTACGCGGTCGACTGGTCGCCCTTCCTGGGCAAGACCTGGACCGACGCCGCCGATACCGCCATTCCGCTGACCGAGTGGAAGCGCCTGGCCGAGCGCATCACCACCATCCCCGACAGCGTTACGCCGCACGCGCTGGTCAGGAAGGTCTACGACGACCGCGCCGCCATGGGCCGGGGCGAGACGAACGTGGACTGGGGCATGGGCGAACACATGGCGTTTGCCTCCCTGGTGGCCAGCGGCTACCCCGTGCGCCTGTCCGGCGAGGACAGCGGCCGAGGCACCTTCACGCACCGCCACGCCGTGATCCACGACCAGAAGCGCGAGAAGTGGGACGAAGGCACCTACGTGCCGCTGCAGAACGTGGCCGAGCACCAGGCGCCGTTCACCGTCATCGACTCCATCCTGTCCGAAGAGGCCGTGCTGGCCTACGAATACGGTTACGCCTCCAACGACCCCAACACGCTGGTGATCTGGGAGGCGCAGTTCGGCGACTTCGCCAACGGCGCGCAGGTGGTGATCGACCAGTTCATCGCCTCGGGTGAGGTCAAGTGGGGCCGTGTGAACGGCATCACGCTGATGCTGCCGCACGGCTACGAGGGCCAGGGCCCCGAGCACAGCTCGGCACGCCTGGAGCGCTTCATGCAGCTGGCGGCCGACGCCAACATGCAGATCGTGCAGCCGACCACGGCGAGCCAGATCTTCCACGTGCTGCGCCGCCAGATGGTGCGCAATCTGCGCAAGCCCCTGGTCATCTTCACGCCCAAGAGCCTGCTGCGCAACAAGGACGCGACCTCGCCGCTGTCCGAGTTCACCAAGGGGGGCTTCCAGACCGTGCTGGGCGAGCGCGACGAGGCGATTGTCAAGAACGCCGCCAAGGTCAAGCGCGTCATCGCCTGCTCGGGCAAGGTGTACTACGACCTCGTGAAGAAGCGCAGCGAGGCCGAGCGCAGCGACGTGGCCATCGTCCGCGTCGAGCAGCTCTACCCGTTCCCGCACAAGGCCTTCGCGGCCGAGCTCAAGAAGTACCCGAACGCCACCGACATCGTGTGGTGCCAGGACGAGCCGCAGAACCAGGGCGCCTGGTTCTTCATCCAGCACAACATCCACGAGAACATGCACGAAGGTCAGAAGCTGGGCTACGCCGGCCGGGCCGCCTCGGCATCACCCGCCGTGGGTTACGCGCACCTGCACCAGGACCAGCAGAAGGCGCTGATCGATGCCGCCTTCGGCCGTCTGAAAGGCTTCGTGCTGCAGAAGTAAGGATGGAGGTTGCCGGGCCCGGGCTGTAGCGCTTCCGCCAGCTTCCGCCCTCGCGCCGGCGCCAGTCGCAACCGCATTCAAGAACACCGGAAGAATCCCAAATGGCTATCGTCGAAGTCAAAGTTCCCCAACTGTCCGAATCCGTGGCCGAGGCCACGCTGCTGCAATGGAAGAAGAAGGCCGGTGAGGCCGTCCAGGTCGATGAAATTCTGATCGAGGTCGAAACCGACAAGGTGGTGCTGGAAGTGCCCGCGCCCGCCAGCGGCGTGCTGACCGAGATCGTTCAGGCCGACGGCGCCACCGTGGTGGCCGACCAGCTGCTGGCGCGCATCGACACCGCCGCCGTGGCCGGGGCCGCCGCGCCCGCCCCGGCCGCCGCGCCGAGCGCCGCTCCTGCGCCCGCCGCCGCCCCCGCGGCCGACAAGTCCGGCGTGGCCATGCCCGCCGCCGCCAAGCTGATGGCCGACCACCAGCTGCCCGCCGGCAGCGTGGCCGGCACCGGCAAGGACGGTCGGGTGACCAAGGGCGATGTCCTGGGCGCTATTCAATCAGGAGCTGCTGGCGCAGGCGGGGCAAGCGCTGGAGCCCAAAAAGCTGCTCAGATCCCGACCGGTGTGCCAACCACCGCGCTGCCCCAGGTGGCGGCCCCGGCGGCGCCCCAGTTGGGCGACCGCCCCGAGCAGCGCGTGCCCATGACGCGCCTGCGCGCGCGCGTGGCCGAGCGCCTGCTGCAGTCGCAGGCCAGCAACGCCATCCTGACCACGTTCAATGAAGTGAACATGCAGCCGGTGATGGACATGCGCAAGCGCTTCCAGGACAAGTTCGAGAAGGAGCACGGCGTCAAGATCGGCTTCATGAGCTTCTTCGTCAAGGCGGCGGTGCATGCGCTCAAGAAGTACCCGGTGCTCAACGCCAGCGTCGACGGCAACGACATCGTCTATCACGGCTACTTCGACATCGGCATTGCCGTCGGCTCGCCGCGTGGCCTGGTGGTGCCGATCCTGCGCAACGCCGACCAGATGAGCTTTGCCGACATCGAGAAGAAGATCGCCGAGTTCGGTGCCAAGGCGCGCGATGGCAAGCTGGGCATCGAGGAAATGACCGGCGGCACCTTCTCGATCAGCAACGGCGGCGTGTTCGGCTCCATGATGTCCACCCCCATCATCAACCCGCCGCAGTCGGCCATCCTGGGCGTGCACGCCACCAAGGACCGCGCCGTGGTCGAGAACGGGCAGGTCGTGGTGCGCCCCATGAACTACCTGGCGATGAGCTACGACCACCGCATCATCGACGGCCGCGAAGCCGTGCTGGGCCTGGTGGCGATGAAGGAAGCACTGGAAGACCCGGCGCGCCTGCTGTTCGACATCTGATCGGATCACCCCACGGCCCTTGGCGGGCCGTGCCCCTGTGGCGGGCTGGGCCCGGAACGGAACAACGCACATGAGCAACCAACAATTCGACGTCATCGTCATCGGCGCCGGTCCCGGCGGCTACATCGCCGCCATCCGCGCGGCACAGCTGGGCCAGAAGGTGGCCTGCATCGACGAGTGGAAGAACGACCAGGGCGGTCCGGCCCCGGGCGGCACCTGCACCAACGTGGGCTGCATCCCGTCCAAGGCGCTGCTGCAGTCGTCCGAGCATTTCGAGCACGCCAGCAAGCACTTCGGTGAGCACGGCATCGCGGTCAGCGGCCTGAAGATGGACGTGGCCCAGATGGTGGCGCGCAAGGCCGCCGTGGTGAAGCAGAACAACGACGGCATCCTGTACCTGTTCAAGAAGAACAAGGTCAGCTTCTTCCACGGCCGCGGATCGTTCGTGCGCGCCGTGGATGGCGGCTACGAGATCGCCGTCAAGGGCGCCAAGGATGAGACCCTGGTCGGCAGGCAGATCATTGTCGCCACCGGCTCCAGCGCGCGTGCGCTGCCCGGCGTGCCGTTCGACGAGGAGCAGGTGCTCAGCAACGACGGCGCGCTGCGCATCGCTGCCGTGCCCAAGCGCCTGGGTCTGATCGGCTCGGGCGTGATCGGTCTCGAAATGGGCAGTGTGTGGCGCCGCGTGGGCGCCGAAGTCACGGTGCTGGAAGCCTTGCCGACCTTCCTGGGTGCGGTGGACGAGCAGATCGCCAAGGAAGCGCGCAAGGCCTTCGACAAGCAGGGCCTGAAGATCGAGCTGGGCGTCAAGGTGGGCGAGGTCAAGGTCGGCAAGAAGGGTGTCAGCGTCGCCTGGACCGACGCCAAGGGCGCAGCGCAGGAGCTGGTGGTCGACAAGTTGATCGTCTCCATCGGCCGCGTGCCCAACACCACCGGCTTGAACGCCGAGGCCGTGGGCCTCAGGCTCGATGAGCGCGGTGCGGTGGTGGTGGACGACGACTGCCGCACCAACCTGCCCGGCGTCTGGGCGGTGGGCGACGTGGTGCGCGGCCCCATGCTGGCGCACAAGGCCGAGGAAGAGGGCGTGGCGGTGGCCGAACGCATCGCCGGCCAGCACGGCCACGTGGACTTCAACCTGATTCCCTGGGTCATCTACACCAGCCCCGAGATCGCCTGGGTCGGCAAGACCGAGCAGCAGCTCAAGGCCGAGGGCGCGAAGTACAAGGCCGGCAGCTTCCCCTTCATGGCCAACGGCCGGGCCCGCGCGCTGGGCGACACCACCGGCCTGGTCAAGTTCCTGGCCGACGCCGCCACCGACGAAATCCTGGGCGTGCACATCGTCGGCCCCATGGCCAGCGAACTGATCGCCGAGGCCTGCGTGGCGATGGCGTTCCGCGCCAGCAGTGAAGACATCGCTCGCATCTGCCATGCCCACCCCTCGCTGGGCGAGAGCATGAAGGAAGCTGCCCTGGCGGTCGACAAGCGCACCCTCAATTTCTGATGAAATCGGCCATTGGCGCTTGTGCAGAAAGCGCGAGCAGCTATTTTTTTCATAGCATCGGTGGTCTGATCGCATGAGCGATGTGCGCCAGGCCTACGAGCTCGAGCTGAAGGCGCGTGGCTTCCAGAGCGACCCGGCGCAGCTGCGCGCCGTGCAGGCGCTGCAGCGCTGCGCCGACGACTGGGCGGCCTACAAGTCCAGCCGTTCCAACCGGCTCAAGAAGCTCTTCAACCGCCCCGAGATCCCGCGCGGCGTCTACATGTACGGCGGGGTGGGGCGCGGCAAGAGCTTCCTGATGGACTGCTTCTTCAACGCCGTGCCGATCCGGCGAAAGACGCGCCTGCACTTTCACGAATTCATGCGTGAGGTGCACCGCGAGCTGGCGGCGCTGCAGGGCACGGTCAACCCGCTCGACGAGCTGGGCCGGCGCATGGCCAAGCGCTTCAAGCTGATCTGCTTCGACGAGTTTCACGTCGCCGACATCACCGACGCCATGATCCTGCACCGCCTGCTGGTGGCGCTGTTCGACAACGGCGTAGGCTTCGTCACCACCAGCAACTTCAAGCCCGACGACCTGTACCCGGGCGGCCTGCACCGCGACCGCATCCTGCCGGCCATCGAGCTGCTGAACCAGCGCATGGAGGTGGTCAACGTCGACAACGGCACCGACTACCGCCACCGCACGCTGCAGCAGGTGCAGCTCTACCACACGCCGCTGGGCGCGGCGGCCGACGCCGCCATGCAGGCGGCCTTCGACCAGCTGGCCAGCCGCGCCGACGAAGACCCGGTGCTGCACATCGAGGCGCGCGAGATCCTGGCGCGCCGGCGCGCCGGTGGTGTGGTGTGGTTCGACTTTCGAGCGCTGTGCGGCGGCCCGCGCTCGCAGAACGACTACCTGGAAATCGCCAGCCAGTTCCACACCGTGCTGCTGTCCGGCGTGCCGCACATGCCGGTGCGCATGGCGTCGGAGGCGCGGCGCTTCACCTGGCTGGTGGACGTGCTGTACGACCGCCGGGTCAAGTTCATCCTGTCGGCCGAGGTGCCGCCCGAACAGCTCTACACCGAAGGTCCGCTGGCGCACGAGTTTCCGCGCACCGTCAGCCGCCTCAACGAGATGCAGTCGGCCGAGTACCTGGCGCTGGAGCATCGCACCGTGGACACACAACTGACATGAGCCGCCTGCCCATCAGCCTGCTGCTGTGCACCCTGCTGGCCGCCTGCGCGTCCGGCTCGCTGCACGATCAGCACCTGGCCCGGCGCGCCGCCGACGCCGCCGACGCGCAGGCCCTGGCCGCCACGGCGCCGCCGGCGGGCCAGCCGCTGGCGCCCTGGCTGCAGGCGCAGCGTGCCCGCATCGTCAGCGAGCGCGGCGCAGCCACGCGCCACTTCGAGGAGGCCGAGAAAGCCTGCTGGCAGCGCTTTGCCGTCAACGACTGCCTGCAGCAGGCGCGCGTGCAGCGGCGCACGGCGCTGGACCGGCTGCGCCAGCAGGAACTCGCCATCAACGATCTGGAGCGCCAGCGTCAGGCCGATGCGCGCCGGCTTGAACCTAGAAACGGCAGTTGACCGCTTGTCATCTTCGGGCAGGCCGCATCCCTGCAGGGTTTGGCGGCTCCGATGGCCTTCACCGCCTGGGTGAGCACGCTGCGCACCCACCCGCACCGCGCTCGGCGCGCCATGCGGCGTTGCTCATTCTTGCGGGCACGAGCCCGCGGCGTCGTTGCGTCTTGCCTGGCGCGCCGATCACGGCACGGGCGGGCGCGTCCAACTGCCGTTTCTAGGAGGCTGTCGGGCTTGGAGCGCCGAAAGCGTTCTCGAAGAGCGGCGTAGCCAAAATCGGCCCCAGCGAGACCAGTTTTTGCCGGATTTGCAGCCCAATAGCCGAGCTATTGGGCAAAAAGCCGGTGAAAAATGGGCCGCTGCGGTCGATTTGCAGCCGGCGATCTCCAAGTCCGACAGCCTCCTAGGTTGAACTGGAGCGGCAGGAGTCCGGCGCGACGCGCCGATGAGTGCATGGCGCTCAAGCCGCGAAGCACGGTGAGCACATCCGCGGCGCACCGCTGACCGAGGGGGTCAACGCGCCCATGCCGGGCGCGGGCGCGGTCAGCGCAGTGGCGAGAAGGCCGAGCCCACCACCGGCTGGTTGGTCTGAAGCGGCTCGACCTTGACGATGGCCAGCGCCAGGTTGTCGCCGCCGCCCATGGCGCGCGTGCGTGCCTTGTCGATCAGGAATTCGCTGGCCTCGCGCGGTGGCAGCGAATGCAGCACCGAACCCAGCTCTTCCGGCGTGAAGTAGTGCCACAGCCCGTCGGTGCAGGCCAGCAGGGCGTCGCCGATCTGCAGCTGGGGGATGTAGTGCACGTCGAACTTGGGCGCTTCTTCGGTGCCCAGGCAGCCCAGCAGCACGTTGGACTTGGGATGCACGGCGGCCTCGTCTTCGGTCAGCTCGCCCTGGTCGACCAGCGCCTGCACGTAGGACTGATCCTTGGTGCGACGCACCAGGCGGGCGCCACGAAAATGGTAGAGCCGCGAGTCGCCGGTGTGCGCCCAATGGCATTCGCCGCCCACGTTGATGATGAAGGCCGCCATGGTGCTGTGCGGCTCCTGCTCGGCGGCGATCGCCGTCAGCTTGATGATCAGGTGCGCTTCCTCGCCGATCTGGCGCAGCACCGCGGTGGCGTCTTCGCTGTCGGGGGCGTAGCGCTCGAACAGCTGGCGCGCCGTCAGCATCACCTGGTCGGCGGCCTTGCGCCCGCCGGTGCGCCCGCCCATGCCGTCGGCCACCACGCCCATCACGCAGCCGTTGGCGCGCGCGTGGGCGAACAGGGCCACCTGGTCCTGCTGGTAGTCGCGGTCGCCCTTGTGCAGACCGGTGGCGGCGCTGAGTCGATAGCCTTTTTCCATGGTGCCCCTTGCAGAGGCGGCGGGGTACGCCGCAAGTCGTATTATTGAATGCGGTGGCACGGAAGGCCCGGCGCCGTGTCGGCGGCAAGTGCAATCCTTGTGCTTTAGTACGCAATCTTACACATGACGGCCAACCTGCATTCCCCCGAGCGCCGGCTCATCGAGCTGCGCATGGAGCATGCCGATCTCGACGCCTCGATCGACCGGCTGGCGGGTCAGGCGCCGCTGGACGAGCTGATGCTGCAACGGCTCAAGAAGCGCCGCCTGGCGCTGCGCGACGCCATCGCGCGGCTGCAGGCGCAGCTGGAGCCCGATGAACCGGCCTGAACGCGTGTCGCCAGTGGCCACCCCCGGCGCGCCGCAAGGGCCCGAGCCCGGGGCGCTGGCGCAGGCGGTCGGGGCCGCCTTCGACGATCACGGGCCGCTGTCGCAGGCGGCCGAGGGCTTTCGCCTGCGCGAGGGCCAGACCCGGCTGGCGCTGGCGCTGGCGCGGGTGATCGAGCAGGGCGGGGTGCTGGTGGCCGAGGCCGCCACCGGCGTCGGCAAGACCTTTGCCTACCTGGTGCCGGCCCTGCTGTCGGGCGAGCGGGTGCTGCTGTCGACCGCCACCAAGACGCTGCAGGACCAGCTGTTCGGGCGCGATCTGCCGCGGCTGGCGCGCGCGCTGGGGCTGCCGGTGAGCATGGCGCTGCTCAAGGGCCGCGCCAGCTACCTGTGCCTGCACCGCCTCGAAATGGCGCATCAGACAGGGGTTTCATCGGCGCCTGGTGTGCGCCAGCAGCTATCAAAAATAGAGCGTTGGTCGAAGATCACGCGCAGTGGCGACCTGGCCGAGCTGCCTGATCTGGACGAGCGCTCGCCGGTCATCCCGCTGGTCACCAGCACGCGCGAGAACTGTCTGGGCGCCGACTGCCCGCAGTTTCGTGCCTGTCACGTGCAGCTGGCGCGGCGCCAGGCCATGGCGGCCGACGTGGTGGTGATCAACCACCACCTGTTCTTTGCCGATCTGGCGATCCGCGAATCGGGCATGGCCGAGCTGCTGCCCAGCGTGCGCGTGGCGGTGTTCGACGAAGCGCACCAGCTCAACGAAACCGGCATCCAGTTTCTCGGCCAGCAGCTGGCCAGCGGTCAGTTGCTGGACTTTGCGCGCGATCTGCTGGCCGCCGGCCTGCGGCAGGCGCGCGGCCTGTGCGACTGGCAGGCGCTGGCCAGCGCGGTCGAGGTGGCCACGCGTGAGCTGCGCCTGGCGGCCGGTGCGGGGCGCGCCGCCGGCCGGCTGCGCTGGCTGGAAGCGGTGCCCGAGGGGGTCGATGCCGCCGCCTGGCCGCCGGCGCTGCGGCAGCTGCACCAGGCGCTGGCCGACGCCGCCGCCGCGCTGGCCACGGTCAGCGAGCTGGCCCCCGACTTCGTGCGCCTGCACCAGCGCGCGCTGCTGCTGGCGCAGCGCGCCGAACGCTTCGGTCAGCCGTGCGAGCCGGCGCTGGTGCGCTGGGTAGACGTTGGTGCCTCACTGCGGCTGGTGGAGTCGCCGCTGGACATCGCCGACACCGTGCGCACCCGCCTGCTGGCCGGGCCGCAGGACGACGGCCGCGCGCGCGCCTGGGCGTTCGTGTCGGCCACGCTGGGCGACGACGAGCGCCTGTCCTGGTTCACCGAGCCCTGCGGCCTGCAGGACGCCGAGGTGCTGCGCATCGGCAGCCCGTTCGACTACGCGCGCCAGGCCGCGCTGTACGTGCCGACCCACATCGCCCGTCCGGCCGACCCGGCGCACAGCGCCGACGTGGCGCGCCTGGCGGGCGACGCGGCGGCCCGCCTGGGCGGGCGCACCATGGTGCTGACCACCACGCTGCGCGCGCTGCGCCGCATCGGCGAGCTGCTGGGCGAGCGCTTCGGCGCCGGCGCGGACATCGAGGTGCTGATGCAGGGCAGCCTGCCCAAGCGCGTGCTGGTGGAGCGCTTTCGTGCCGGTGGCAGCGCCGGTCGTCCGGGCTGCGTGCTGGTGGCCTCGGCCTCGTTTTGGGAAGGTGTCGACCTGCCGGGCCAGGCGCTGCAATTGGTGGTGATCGACAAGCTGCCGTTTCCGCCCCCGGGTGACCCGCTGGTGGAAGCGCGCTGCCGTCGCCTGCAAGCGCAGGGACGCAGCGCCTTTGCCGACCATTCGGTGCCCGAGGCGGCGGTGGCGCTCAAGCAGGGCGCGGGCCGGCTGATCCGGCGCGAAAGCGACCGCGGCGTGCTGGTGGTCTGCGACACGCGCCTGGTGCAGATGGGCTACGGTCGCCGCCTGCTGGCGGCACTGCCGCCGATGCGGCGGCTGCCGTCGCCGCAGGCCTTCGAGGCCGCGCTGGACGAGCTGGTCGCCGAAGATGCTACCAAAACGATAGCTGCTGGCGCTTGATGCGCAAGCGCTGGAGCCAGATCTGACAGCTATTCCGCGAGATCCGGGCTAGGCCGCCCGCTCACCACAGCTGCCACCAGGGCTTGTCGGCGCCGCGCAGGCCGTGCGTCAGGTAGGTGCTGTTGGGGTAGTTCCTGTCGAGCACGCGGCGCGCGTCGTCGCGCAACTCGGTCATGCCCAGACGGTCGTACGACTGGGTGAGGATGTACAGCGCCTCTTCCAGCGACGGCGCATCGCGGTAGTCGGCCAGCGCCTGCTGGGCGCGGTTGATCGCCGCCACGTAGGCGCCGCGCGTGAAGTAGTAGCGCGCCACATGTACTTCGTATTGCGCCAGCGCGTTGATCGTGTAGCGCATGCGCGCGCGCGCGTCGGGGGCGTAGCGCGAATCGGGAAAGCGCGTCACCAGTTCGTTGAACGATTCGAAGGCTTCCTTGGCCGCCTTCTGGTCGCGCTCGGACAGATCCTGGCGTGCCAGGAAAGAGAGCATGCCCAGCTCGTCGTTGAAATTGATCACGCCCTTGAGAAACAGCGCGTAGTCGATCGCCGGGCTGGCCGGGTGCAGGCGCATGAAGCGATCCAGCGTGGCTATCGCCTCGGCCTTCTGGCCGTCCTTGAACAGTGCGTAGGCCTTGTCCAGCTGCGCCTGCTGTGCCAGCGTGGTGCCGGCGGCACGGCCTTCCAGGGTTTCGTAGAGCGGGATCGCCTTGTCGTAGGCACCGGCGTTGAGCTCGTCCTTGGCCTCGGCGTGGATGCGGTTGGGGCTCCAGCCGGCGGTCCGGTCGATCGGCTTGGACGAGCAGGCCGCAAGCAGCACCGCCAGCGCCGCCGCGACGGCGCCTGCGACCGATAATCGAGCACCTTGCATGAGCGGCTACCTTCTTGAATCGAGCAACGGCAATTATATCGGGCACCCCCCCGTCGACCGCACCCGCTGACGCCGACCGGGACGCCGACGGCGAACCGCTGGAAGACGCCGGCGCCGCCGCCGAGCTGCGCCAGCTGGCGCTGCCGGCCGAGCTGCACGGCCAGCGCCTGGATCGCGCGCTGGCCGCGCTGGTGCCGGAGTTCTCGCGCAACTACCTGCGCCAGCTGATCGAAGCCGGCGTGGTGCACATGCAGGGGCAGCCGGTGGTCAAGCCGGCGCAGAAGGTGCGCGCCGGCGACCATCTGGCCATCGAGCTGCGCCCCACGCCCATGAGCCAGGCCTTCGTGCCGCAGGCCATGGCGCTGGACGTGGTGTACGAAGACCAGCATCTGGCGGTGATCGACAAACCGGCCGGCCTGGTGGTGCACCCGGCGCCCGGCCACTGGAGCGGCACCCTGCTCAACGGCCTGCTGGCGCGCGACGCCGCCGCCGCCCACCTGCCGCGCGCCGGCATCGTGCACCGGCTCGACAAGGACACCAGCGGCCTGCTGGTGGTGGCGCGCAGCCGGGCGGCCATGGACGCGCTGGTGGCGCTGATCGCCGCGCGCCAGGTGCGGCGCGAATACCTGGCGCTGGCGCACCGGCCCTGGTCCGGCGCGCCGGCGCGCGAGATCGACGCCGCCATCGGCCGCGACCCGCGCCAGCGGCTGCGCATGGCGGTGCTGGACCCCGCGCGCCATCCGGCCAGGCCGGCCCAGACCCGCTTCGAGCTGCTGCAGAACGCGCCCCAGGGCTGCCTGCTGCGCTGCCTGCTGCGCACCGGTCGCACGCACCAGATCCGCGTGCATCTGGCACACCTGGGCCATCCGCTGGTGGCCGATGCGCTGTATGGCGGCGCCCCGGCCGCCGGGCTGACGCGCCAGGCGCTGCATGCGCGCCGGCTGGCCTTTCGGCACCCGCTGACCGGCCAGACGCTGGATTTCGTGGCGCCGCTGCCGACCGATCTGACGCACGCACTGAGCGCCTGGGGCCTTACAATGCCCGCTGACGACATGGACCCGGCGGCCAGCCCCGCGCGTTGAGTCCATCACGGCCCGCAGCCCGCGGCCCCTGGCCGGTGTGGCCGGCTCGCTTGCCGAGCCCGCGCGCACCGGTCTCCAGACAGACACGGAACACCCTCGCTGTGAATTCCACGGACGCCAAGCGCATCCTCGAAACCGCCCTGATCTGCGCCCCGCAGCCCATGCCGCTGCGCGAACTGCGCGTGCTGTTCGACGACGAACTGGGCGCCGACACGCTGAAGAACCTGCTGCTGGAGCTGCAGGACGACTGGGCCCAGCGCGGCGTCGAGCTGGTTCAGGTGGCCAGCGGCTGGCGCTTCCAGAGCCGGCCCGAGATGCGCGAGTACCTCGACCGCCTGCACCCCGAAAAGCCGCCACGCTACACCCGCGCCACGCTGGAGACGCTGGCCATCATCGCCTACCGCCAGCCGGTCACGCGCGGCGACATCGAGGACATCCGCGGCGTCACCGTCAACACCCAGCTCATCAAGCAGCTGGAAGACCGCGGCTGGGTCGAAGTCATCGGCCACCGCGAAACCGTCGGCCGTCCCGGCCTGTACGCCACCACGCGCCAGTTCCTCGACGACCTGGGGCTGGAGTCGCTGGATCAGCTGCCGATGCTGGACACCCCCTCCGAGCAGGCCGCCAGCATGTTCGACGCCCTCGGTCAGGCCGCCGAGGACGCGCCGGCCGCTGCCGCCACCGACGCCGAGCCGGCCGCCACGCCGGACGTCGAGGCGGGTGAGCCCGCCGCCGCGCCCGCCGCCAAGGCCGAACCCGAATCCCCATCCGCACCCGACGCCGACGACAGCGCCGCGCCCGCCGCCACCCCGGCGTCGGCGCCCGAGCCCGAGCCCGTGGACGACAGCCCGCCGTCCCGCCCCGACACCGCCGAACACGAGGCCCCCCATGTGCCCTGACGAGCCGACCGCGCCTGCCGCCGACGACCAGGCTTCGGCCACCCCCGCACCCGCCCGGCGATCCAGAACAAAGCCGACTTCGGAGCCCGCCCAGACTGCGCCGAATGCTATTGATATGGTAGCAATCGAGGCCGACGCCGAACCCACCGGGGCGCCGACGGCCGCGGACGAGGCGCCGGTCGTGATCGACGACGTGCTGTCCGGCCGCTTCGACGCCGAAGCCGACGGCGGTGCGTCCGACGTCCCGCCCAAGCGCGTGCTGCTGCCGCAGCCCGAGCAGCCCAAGCTGCACAAGGTGCTGGCCCAGGCCGGGCTGGGCTCGCGCCTGGAGATGGAGCAGCTCATCCTGCAGGGGCGCATCTCGGTCAACAACCAGCCGGCCCACATCGGCCAGCGCATCCAGTTCGGCGATGCGGTCAAGATCAACGGCAAGCCGATCAAGCTGCGCATCGCGCCGCCGCCGGCGCGCGTGCTGGCCTACCACAAGCCGGTGGGCGAGGTGGTGACGCACGACGACCCGCAGAACCGCCCCACGGTGTTTCGCAAGCTGCCGCGGCTGCCGCAGGGCAAGTGGCAGTCGGTCGGTCGGCTGGACCTGAACACCGAAGGCCTGCTGCTGCTGACCAATTCCGGCGAGCTGGCCAACCGCCTGATGCACCCGCGCTTCGGCCTGGAGCGCGAATACGCCGTGCGGGTGCTGGGCGCGCTGTCCGACGAGGAAAAGCAGCAGCTGCTCGATGGCGTGCCGCTGGACGACGGCATGGCGCAGTTCAGCTCGATCCAGGAAGAAGGGCAGGGCGAAGGCGCCAACCAGTGGTACCGCGTCACCATCTCCGAAGGCCGCAACCGCGAGGTGCGGCGCATGATCGAGTCCGTCGGTCACGCCGTCAGCCGGCTGATCCGCATCCGCTACGGCGCCATGATGCTGCCGCGCGGCCTGCGGCGCGGGCAGTGGATGGAACTGGGCGAGCGCGACATCCGCGCCCTGGGTGCGGCCTCGGGCACGCCCGAGCATGTGCTGCGCGGCGGCCGTGAGCCCGGGCCCAGGCCGTCCGAGCCGCCGCGCCGTGGTCGCGGCGACCGCGGCCGCGGCAGTGGGCCACGCCCCAACATGGCCGGTGGCGGCCGGCCACCGGCGAACACCGGCAGCGGCAAGCCGCGCCGGCGCGACGGCGGGCCGGCCGGCGGCGCCGGCGCGCCGCAACCCGATCCCATGAAGACCTCGTTCGGCTACATCGGCGCCGACAGCCTGTCGCGCCAGCGCCAGAGCGCCGGCCGGGGCGCACCGGGCGCGCGCGGCGGTGGCGGCCGGGCGCGCCGCGGCCCAGCTCCCGGCGGCCGGCGTGGCTGAGCGGCCGGCGCCATCCTGCGACCGTCCCGCCCGCCGCCGCGACCGCGGGTGGGCCGGTTAAAATCAATGGCTTTGCCCAGCCGGGCAGCAGATCCTTACCGAGAACCTTAGAAAGCACCTCCATGGCTATCGAACGCACCCTGTCCATCATCAAGCCCGACGCCGTCGCCAAGAACGTCATCGGCCAGATCTACGCCCGCTTCGAGGCCGCCGGCCTGAAGATCGTCGCCGCCCGCATGCAGCACCTGTCGCGCCGCGAGGCCGAGCAGTTCTATGCCGTGCACAAGGAGCGCCCCTTCTTCAAGGACCTGGTGGAGTTCATGATCTCCGGCCCGGTGATGATCCAGGTGCTGGAAGGCGAGGGTGCCATCGCCAAGAACCGCGACCTGATGGGCGCCACCGATCCCAAGAAGGCCGACAAGGGCACCATCCGTGCCGACTTCGCCGACTCCATCGACGCCAACGCCGTGCATGGCTCCGACGCGCCCGAGACGGCCGCCGTCGAGGTGGCGTTCTTCTTCTCCGGCATGGGTGTCTACAGCCGCTGAGCCGGCGCAAGGCGGCCCGCGCAGCGCATGACCACGCCCGTCAACCTGCTCGACTTCGACCTCGAAGGCCTGGCCGCCTGGTGTGACACGCTGGGCGAAAAGCGTTATCGCGCCACCCAGCTGTTTCGCTGGATCCATCAGCGCGGCGTCGCCGAGTTCGGCCAGATGAGCGATCTGGCCAGGTCGCTGCAGGGCAAGCTGCACGGCCGCGCCCTGGTGGCGGCACCGGCCGTCATCCGCCAGCACGCCTCGAAGGACGGCACCATCAAGTGGCTGTTCGACGTCGGTGGCGGCAACGCGGTCGAGGCGGTCTACATCCCGGAAGACGACCGTGGCACGCTGTGCGTGTCGTCGCAGGCCGGCTGCGCCGTGGCCTGTCGTTTCTGCTCCACCGGTCACCAGGGCTTTTCGCGCAACCTGAGCACGGCCGAGATCGTCGGCCAGCTGTGGTTTGCCGAGCATTTTCTGCGCCGCCACCTGAAGACCGACGAGCGCGTCATCTCCAACGTGGTGATGATGGGCATGGGCGAGCCCCTGCAGAACTACGACCGTCTGCTGCCGGCGCTGCGCACCATGCTGCACGACCATGGCTATGGCCTGTCGCGCCGGCGCGTGACGGTGTCCACCTCGGGCGTGGTGCCCATGATCGAGCGCCTGGCGCGCGACTGCCCGGTGGCGCTGGCGGTGTCGCTGCACGCGCCCACCGACGCGTTGCGCGACCATCTGGTGCCGCTCAACCGCAAATACCCGATCGATGAGCTGCTGCGCACCTGCACCGCCTACCTGGCGCACGCGCCGCGCGACTTCATCACCTTCGAATACTGCATGCTCGACGGCGTCAACGACTCCGCCGAGCACGCCCAGGCGCTGGTCGAGCTGATGCGGCGGCACGCCGCCAGCGGCCTGCGCGGCAAGTTCAACCTGATTCCCTTCAACCCGTTCCCGCAGTCGGGACTGACGCGCTCGCCGATGGCGCGCGTGCAGGCCTTCGGCAAGCTGCTGAACGACGCCGGCATCGTCACCACCATCCGCAAGACGCGCGGCGACGACATCGACGCCGCCTGTGGCCAGCTGGCCGGGGACGTGCAGGATCGCACGCGCGTGGGCGTGCGCATCGCGCGCCAGCGCACGGTGGCGCTGCACCAGCTGGCGCCCGCAGGCGCCGCCCCGGCGCCGAGAAAGGTGAGTTCATGAGCCTTCATGCTTGCGCCCCGAGCGCGGCTTCACGCCGGCGGCTGCTGGCCCTCGCCAGCTTCGGTCTGGCGGCCTGGCTGCTGGCCGCTTGCGCGGCTCAGCCCGGTCTGGGCGACAACCCGCAGGAGCTGCCCACCGCCTCCGACGAGACCGACGCCCGTCGGCGTGCCCGCACCCGGCTGGCGCTGGCCACCGGTTACTACGAGAACGGCCAGCACACCGTGGCGCTGGACGAGCAGAAAAAGGCGCTGCAGGCCGACCCGAACTTCGGCGATGCCTACAACCTGGGCGGTCTGATCTACATGGCGCTGGGTGACCAGGCGCTGGCGCAATCGCATTTCCAGCGCGCCATCGCGCTCAACCCGCGCGACGGCGACGCCCTGCACAACCTGGGCTGGCTGCAATGCCAGCAGGGGCAGCTGGCGGCGGCCAACCAGTCGTTCGAGCGCGCACTGGCGGTGCCCACCTACCCGGGCCGCGCGCGCACGCTGATGGCGCAGGGCGTGTGCGAGGCGCGCGCCGGCAACCTGGCGCGCGCCGAGGCGGCGCTGATGCGCTCCTACGAGCTGGACGCCGGCAACCCGGTGACTGCCTTCAACCTGTCGCAGCTGCTGTACCAGCGCGGCGACTACACGCGGGCGCAGTTCTACGTGCGGCGCCTGAACAACAGCGAGCTGGCCAATGCCGAATCGCTCTGGCTGGGCATCCGCGTCGAGCGGCGTCTGAACAACCGCCAGGCCATGGAGCAGCTGGCGTCCCAGCTGCGCCGGCGCTTCCCGCAGTCGCGCGAACTGCTGGCCTACGAGCGCGGAGCCTTCGATGACTGAAGCCCACACCGGGCCAGCCAGCCTGCACGACACCCCGGCCCACGGCGCCGGCCCGCGTTCGGCCGGGCAGATGCTGCGCGCGCTGCGCGAATCGGCGGGCGTCGATCCGGCGCTGCTGGCCAGCGCCATGAAGGTGTCGCCGCAGAAGCTCGACGCGCTCGAAAACGACCGCCTGGACGAACTGCCCGACGTCACTTTCGCGCGCGCGCTGGCCTCGGCCATCTGCCGTGCCTTCGGCACCGATCCGGCGCCGGTGCTGGAGCGCATGCCGGTGTCGGCACCCGGTCTGCGCCCAGTGGCGCAGGCGCCGATCAACGAGCCGTTCCGTCGCAGCAGCGACGGGCCGGCGACGGTGCTGGCGGGGGGGCTGTCCAAGCCGCTGGCGATCGGTGTCATCGCCTTGCTGCTGGGGGCCGCGGCGCTGTGGTTGCTGCCCACGCTGCCGATCCAGCTGAATGCTCCCGCGCCGGCCAGTGAGCCGGCCGCGACCGACGGCGTGGTGCGCGAAAGCGTCATGCCGCCGGCCGCCACCAGTGCCGAGCCACCCGCTCCGCCCGCCCCGGCCGAACTGTCGGCCAGCGCGGCGGCGGCTGAACAGGCGCCGCCGCCGGCCGCTGCCGCCCCGGCGGCGGCCAGCACCGATCTGCTGTATTTCAGCGCTCAGGCCGAAACCTGGGTCACCGTGCGCGACGCCAGCGGCAAGAACCTGATCAACCGGGCGCTGAACGCCGGTGACAGCGTGGGCGTGAGCGGTGAGCCGCCGCTGGCGGTCACCATCGGTCGCAAGGATGCGGTCGAGGTGCGCGTGCGCGGCGAGCCGTTCGATCACCGCTCGATCAGCAAGACGCCGGTGTCGCGCTTCGAGGTCCGATGAGCATGCCGTCACCCAACTGCACACCGATCGAGGTGGCCCGGCCGGCGCCGCGCCGCACCCGCCAGGCGCGCGTGGTCTGGGGCCGGCGTGTGGTGACGGTGGGCGGCGACGCGCCGGTGCGCGTGCAGTCGATGACCAACACCGACACCGAAGATGCCATCGCCACCGCCATCCAGGTCAAGGAACTCGCGCTGGCCGGCAGCGAGCTGGTGCGCATCACCGTCAACACGCCCGAGGCGGCGGCGCAGGTGCCCTACATCCGCGAGCAGCTCGACCGCATGGGCATCGACGTGCCGCTGATCGGCGACTTTCACTACAACGGCCACCGCCTGCTGACCGAGCACCCGGACTGCGCGCAGGCGCTGTCCAAGTACCGCATCAACCCGGGCAACGTGGGCAAGGGCGCCAAGCGCGACACCCAGTTCGGCCAGATGATCGAGGCCGCGCTCAAGTGGGACAAGCCGGTGCGCATCGGCGTCAACTGGGGCAGCCT
>Ga0209604_1000378_pt1 | contig 42383 bp, 43 predicted proteins | sample AD_UKC097_MetaG_FD_184405 | JGI IMG/M metagenome (GOLD analysis project Ga0209604, IMG submission 184405) | Active sludge microbial communities of municipal wastewater-treating anaerobic digesters from USA - AD_UKC097_MetaG (SPAdes) (version 2) | ecosystem: Engineered > Bioreactor > Anaerobic >...
GACCACCGCGTGGCCTCTTGGGCGGATCAGGAATCTGCTGGCAGATCCAGTCGAGAACTTCGGGTGACATTTTGAGCATGCTGTCGCAACGAAGCAATCCTTATGCCCGTTTTGGGATAGCTTCTAGCGCTGGAACTGAATAACCATCCGCATTCGGAGTCCGGAACCAAGGGGCGCGGATCATTGCCAGTCCTCCGAAGGGACAAGCGGGACAAGCCTGCCGTAGTCACCGTTGCGTAAACGCTCGATGATCGCGTCGAGGCTGTCCGTGGACTCGAACGCCTTGTCCGTCCGGGCCACCCCCGAGAAGATGAGCGAGGGGGTCCCCTTCCGCTCGATCACGAAGGCCGGGTCCTTGGGCCAGAGCTTGGGGAGATCCCCATCTTCGGTTGGCCAGAGCGTCTGCCTCGCCACGAGGAGCAGTCGGTCCCCGATCTCCGGCAGTGGGCCGGTGAGAAAGTCGGGGCTGCAGAACTTGTAACCGGCAAACTCGAAGCTGCCCAGCTCGAGGATGAAACCGAATTCTGAGGGGTAACCGCCACCCTCCTTCCCCCGGGGACCCGCGAGAACTTCCTCGGTCTCGATCCAGTAGGCAGTAGCAGGGTAACCGCGCAAGAACCCGGGCTCTCGTTCACGAACGGTCCCCACGACGATCGTCTTCGCAATGGCGACGAACTCGTCGAAGCTCTCGGGGAATCTCCCAAGGCTTCGGGGGGGGTCATAGATCGTGTCGAGCATGCCGATACACGGTCTGGAAATACCGCGGGCCCGATCCTTGAACCAGCCATCGACCAACCTGGAGGTGGTAGGAGGCAGGGATCTGAGATCCTCCGTGCCGTCTTCTGACCGTGCTCCGCCCAAGGAGATCCATACGGGATACCCTCTTAAGATCTGCGAGGATCTCACCGGGAGCTTGTGCGTCGGGGCTTCTTCCGGGCCGGAAGGACAGGCGGTCGCTGCCCGAGCCAGGAGAGCGAACGCAATCATCAGCCCCGTCAGTGCTGCTTGTTTCATTTCGTACCCCCATACAGGATGATGGCGGTCATTTTTGTGCAGCAAGGGGTACGATGACAAGGACCCGCTCCTGCGCCTCTTCCCGGCCCCCCCCTACCTGCCCGGAACGCCGTGTGCTCGGAACGAGGAGGAGGCGCAGGTGCTCCGCCCCGGAGCGAGCGCAACGCAGGGCTGAGCCCGCGAGTGTTCTCAGCCGAGCAGGGGGAGCTGCGCGGAGTCGAGCCTGGGCGCCAGCGCGGCCTCGACCGCGTCGAGCCAGCCGGCGCGGTCGTCGGGGTCGAGGCGGAGCAGCGGCAGGTGCCGGGCCGCGAGCTCGGCGCGCAGCCGGTCGGCGACCGCGCGCTGGAAGGCGGGATCGGGGGCGCGGATCCCGTCCGGGGCGGGGCCGGCGACGATCGGCACCTCGACGAGGAGGTCGTAGCTCGCGAGCCAGTGCTCGACGAGCTCGTCGAGCCCCGGCTGGCGGCCGGCGGCGACGAGGAGGTAGACGTAGTTGTCGAGCACGCTGCGATCGCAGAGGACGACGGGGTAGCGGGCGGCGGCGACGAGCTCCTCGCCGATCTGGGTGTGGAGGATCCACGCCTGCGCCGCCACGGTGGTCGCCTCGTTGATCGGCAGCGGGCAGCGGCGCGCGACCTCGTGGACGATCTCGAGCGCCACGTCGCGCGCCTTCAGGCGGGCGGCGAGGCCGTAGCAGAGGGTGGTCTTCCCGACCCCGTGGGTGCCGATGAAGGCGACCTTGAGCGCGCGTTCCGGGGCCATCGTCGCGATTCTAGGCGGGGGAGGGGCCGGCGGCGGCCAGCGCCTCCTCGAGCCGGTCGAGGGCGGCCGCGAGCTGGCGGGCGGCGATCGTGAGCGGCGGGATGATCTGCGCGACCCGTCCCTCGGGGCCGCCGGCGAGCCAGAGGACGCCCCGGTCGCGGGCGGCGGCCACCGCGCGGTCGGCGGTCGCGCCGTCGCGCAGCTCGACCCCCCAGAGGAGCCCCTTTCCGCGCACCGCCGTCACCGCCGGGAAGCGCTCCGGCCAGGCGGCGAGCCGCGCTCCCGCCTCTGCGCCGAGCCGGCCGACCCGCGCGAGGAGGCGGGCGGAGGTGAGGCGGGGAAGCGCCGCGAGCGCCGCCGCGCAGGCGAGGGGGTGGGCGACGAAGGTCGCGGTGTGGAGCGCCTCGCCGCCGCGATCCCATGCCGCGAGCACCTCCCGGCGCCCGACGACCGCGGCGAGCGGCAGGCCGCCGGCGAGCGCCTTGCCGCAGCAGAGGAGATCGGGGCGCACCCGATCGTGATCGACGGCGAAGCGGGCGCCGGTACGGCCGAAGGCGGTGAGGATCTCGTCGGCGACGAGCAGGGCGCCATGCTCCCGGCAGGCGGCGGCGACCGCGGCGACCCAGCCGGCGGGCGGCACGAGGATCCCCTCCCGGCCGACGATCGGCTCGACGACGACCGCCGCCACGGGCGGCCCGGCGGCGAGCCGGGCGGCGAGGGTGGCGGGGGGGCAGCCGTGCGGGAGGTGCTCGACGTCGGGGGCGAGGCGGTGGGCGAACGGCTTCCGGAAAAGGTCGCGGGCCGTGACCGAGAGGGCGCCGAGCGTGAGGCCGTGGTAGGCGGGGGTGAATGCAAGGAGCCGCCGGCGGCCGGTGGCGAGCAGCGCGCTCTTGAGCGCGATCTCGACCGCGTCGGCCCCGGAGATCGCGAAGTAGACCTGCGCCTCGTCGACCGGGGCGAGCCGGGCGAGCCGCGCCGCCAGCCGGGCGCGGAGCGGATGGGCGTGGACGTCGCCGAGCCCGTGGACGAGGAGCCCGGCCTGCCTTCGCACCGCGGCGACGACCGCGGGCGGGCGGTGGCCGAGGGCGGCGACCCCGAACCCGCCGGTGAGGTCGACGTACCGGTTGCCGTCGACGTCGAGGACGTTCGCCCCGAGCGCCTCCTCCCAGACGAGGGTCGGCCCGCCGCCGGGGGGAAGGGTGTTGATCCCCGGCGCCTCGAAGCGGGCGAGCGTCCGGGAGAGGCGGCGCGAGCGCGGCCCCGGGGTCGCGCCCGCGAGGCGCGGCGGCAGGTCTCCGCGGCGCAGCCGGGCCATCAGAGCTCGCGCCGGCCGGCGAGCGAGCGGGCGAGCGTCACCTCGTCGGTGAACTCGATGTCGCCGCCCACCGGCATGCCGAAGGCGAGGCGGGTGAGGTGCGGGACGCGGGCGCGCAGCAGCCGGGCGAGGTAGAGCGCCGTCGCCTCTCCTTCGACGTTCGGGTTGGTGGCGAGGACGACCTCCTCGACGCCGTCGAGGCGGGCGAGCAGCTGCGGGATCGCGAGCTCGTCGGGGCCGATCCCGCGCTGGGGCGAGAGCGCCCCGAGCAGCACGTGGTAGAGGCCGCGGAACTCGCCGGTCCGTTCGATCGGCGGGATGTTGAACGGCTCCTCGACGACGCAGATCCGGGTGCGGTCGCGCCCCTCGTCGGTGCAGAAGCGGCAGGGGTCGACGGCGGTGATCGCGTTGCAGCGCGAGCAGTAGAAGAGCTTCTCCTTCACCTCCACGATCGCGGCGGCGAGCTCGCGCGCCTGCGCCTCGGGCACCCGGAGCAGGTGGTGGGCGAGGCGGCCGGCCGTCTTCGGGCCGATCCCGGGCAGGCGGGAGAGCTCGCCCACGAGGCGGGAGAGGGGATCGGACACGGTGCGGAGCGCCCCTAGCCGAACAGGCCGGGCATCCCGGGCATCCCGCCGCCGAGGGCGCCGAGCTTCGCCTGCATCTCCTCGTCGACCTTCCGGCCCGCCTCGTTGACGGCGGCGAGCACGAGGTCTTCGAGCATGCCCGGATCTTCGGGGTCGAGCACCTCGGGGTCGATCTTCACCGCGACGACCTGCTTGTGGCCCGACATGCGGACGCTGACCATGCCGCCGCCGACCGTGGCCTCGACCTCGAGCTCGGCGAGCTCGCGCTGCATCCGCTCCTGCATCTGCTGCGCCTGGCGCATCAGCTTCTGGATGTTCATCGTTCTCTCCTCAGGCCTCGGGGGCCTCGGGGGGCTCGACGGCCCGGATCTCGCCGCCGAAGATCTCCAGCACCGCCTGGACCGCCGGCTCCTGTGCGGCGCGGAGCACCGCTTCGGACAGGGGTGCGGCCGCGGCGACCGGCTTGCTCTCCTCCGCGCCCGTCTCGAAACGCCAGGTGGCGCCGGGGCCCCAGGCCGCGGCGACCGCCTCGTCGAGGAGGCGTCGGTTCGAATCGCGCTGGAGCCCGTTGGCGACGAGCGCCTGCCGGGAACCGACCGCGAGCACCAGCGTCTGACCCTCCCGGCGAGCGCAGCTCTCGACCTGCGCGGCGAGGCTCGGCCGGCGGCGGGAGAGCTCTTCGAGGACCCGGGTGAGTTCGGCGTCGGCCTCCGGCGCGGCCGGGTGGCTCGGCTCCGGCTCCGGCGCGGCGGGCGGCGGCGGGCTCGGTGCCGGGCGCGGCGGGGGCGCGGCGGGGCGTGGGGCGGCGCTTTCGGGCCGGGGGACGCGGGACGGGCGCGCGCTGGGGCCCGGTCCCGGCCGGGGGCGCGGAGCCGGGGGGGCGCCGCCGCCGAGGAGCTCCTCGAGCCGCACCAGCTTCGGCAGCTCGGCGGCCCGCAGCCAGGTCACCTCGCAGGCGAGCGTTCCGGCCTCGGCGCGGCGCACCGCCGTCTCCCCCTGGAGGAGCAGGTGGAGCACCCGCAGGAGGTTCTCGTACCCCGCCTCGGTGGCGAGCGCGGCGAGCGCGCGGGCCTCCTCGAGCGGCAGGTCGATCTGCTCGGGGTCGGTGCCGAGGGCGAGGCGGAGCGCGTCGCGCACGTAGGCGAGGAAGTGGCTGTAGACCTGTCGCGGATCCCATCCCTCCTCGGTGACCCGGGCGGCGGCGGCCAGCACGTCGGCGGCGCGGCCCGCGACGATCGCCCCGAGCAGCTCGTGGAAGAGAGCGGTGTCGAGACCGCCGAGCAGCCGCGCCGCCTCCTCGTCGTCGACCGTGCCGGCGCCGAAGGTGGCGAGCTGATCGAGCAGCGCCACCGCGTCGCGCACGCTCCCCTCCCCGGCCCGGGCGACGAGGCGGAGCGCCGCGGGGCTCGCGCTGATCCCCTCCGCGGCGCAGATCGCGGCCAGATGGGTGGCGACCTCCTGCGCCGAGACCCGCCGGAAGTGGTACTCCTGGCAGCGCGAGAGGATCGTCGCCGGCACCGCGTCGATCTCGGTGGTGGCGAAGATGAAGATGAGCCGCGGCGGTGGCTCCTCGACGATCTTCAGGAGGGCGTCGAACGCCTGCCGGGAGAGGCGGTGGACCTCGTCGAGGACCACGATCTTGTACCGGTCGCGGGCCGGTCCGTAGCGGAGGCTCTCGGTCAGGTCGCGGATCTGCTCGACCTTCGAGTAGGTGGCGGCGTCGATCTCGAGCACGTCGAGATCGCTGCCGGCGGTGATCTCGAGGCAGGGCCGGCAGGCGTTGCACGGCCCCGCGGCGAGCCCCTGTTCGCAGTTGAGCGCCTTGGCGAAGACCCGCGCGACGCTCGTCTTGCCCACCCCGCGGATGCCGGCGAAGAGGTAGGCGTGGGCGATCCGCCCCTCGGCGAGCGCGTTGCGCAGCGCGGTGACGACCGGCTGCTGGCCGATCAGCGTCGAGAAATCCTGCGGGCGCCACTTGCGGGCGAGGACCTGGTAGGCCATGGGGTCGTCCGGCAGCGGCAGGGACCGGTGAAGGGCTCCGGCCGATCTGCGGCACTCGGCGGAGGTACCTTATCGCTGCTCCCTTCCGGGCCTGACGAGGTTCGGAACCGGCCGATGCACAGGACCCGAGCCCTTCGCCCGTCCCTGGCGCTGGCCGGCATGGTAACGATCCCGCCGCGCCGGTGTAAAGCGGCGCGTGTCGGCTGATCTAGAGTGCGGCCGGGCTGCGGTTCTTCGGTTCGGCGGCCGCAGCCGGCATTCCGGGGGGAAGCGAGAGCGACCGGTGGACCGAGAGCGGCGGGTAGCGACACAGAAGGGATGGCTGGCGGCGGGCGTGGGCCTCGCGGCGCTCGGCGCCCACTACGGCGTCGTCCTCGCTTTCGCCCCCGCGCTGCGACTGAGCCTCGGCTGGGTGCTCTTCTTTCCATTGCCGACGTTCGTGATCTTCGTCTCCTGGGCGCTCTGCGGCACGCTCGCCGCCGCCGCGCTGGGCGTCTGGCTCGTAGCCGGCGATGGTGCAGAGGCGCGGTGGGCGACGATCGAGCGGTTCGGACGGCGCGGCTCGGACCGCGCCTGGATCGTCGCGACGAGCGTGCTGGCGTTCGCCGCCGCGGTGGCGGTCCGTTACGGCGTCCTCCACGGCGCCGCGGTCACCGACGACGAGACTGCCTATCTGTTCGCCGCCCGGCTGCTCGCGGCGGGGAAGCTCTCGGTGCCTTCCCCGCCGCTCAAGCTCTTCTTCGATCACGGCTTCTTCATCAACGACGGTCGGCTGCGACCGTTCGGCTTCCTCGGCTGGCCCGCGCTCATGGCGCCGGGCGTCTGGCTCGGTATCCCGGGCCTGATGAACGCCGTCTACTTCGCGGCGAGCGTGCCACCGCTCTTCCTCTCGGCCCGTACGCTCCTGGGCTCCGCCTGGGCGCGCCTGGCCCTGCTCCTCTGGGTCTCGTCGCCGTTTCTCATCGCGCTCGCCGCGACCGGCCTGAGTCATACGAGCTGTCTGGCGACGCTCGCGTGGGCATTCTGGCTCTTCCTCGAGACGCGCTCCGGGCGGCGGCGGGCGGCTCCGCATGCGCTCCTCGCCGCCGCGCTCTCGGTGGCCTTCTTCGTGCGTCCCCTCTCCGGGCTCGGGCTCGGCGCCCCGCTCGCGATCCTCTGGGTGCGCGACCGGTGGCGGGAGAGGCAAGGCCGGGCGGCTGCAGTGGCGGCGTTCGCGCTCGTCGCGGTCGCTTTCGCGGCCGCCTTCCTGGGGGTCCAGGCGCGCCAGAGCGGATCGCCGTGGAAGACCGGCTACCAGCGGGCGGTCGAGTACCAGGAGGAGAACGGGTACCGGTTCTCTTCTTTTGGTCCGGGGAACTTCACCCGGTTCGGGATGGTCGAGATCGATCGGCCACTGCGGGCGCTGACGAACAGCATCTCGGGCTGGGAGCGCCTCCTGCTCGATCTCGGCGGCTGGCCGTTCTGGCTCCTGCTCGGCCTGCTCCTCGCGCTCCTGGCGCGCGGCACGGGGCTGCTCTGGGGCGTCTTCGCGGGGGGCGCGGCGTCCGTCGTTCTGATCAACGACCCCGGGATCGACTCCTTCGGACCGACCCACTACGCGGAGCTCTCGCTGCCGGTGATCCTCCTCTTCGTGGCGGGAGTGCGCGAGGCGGCGGCGCGGCTCGGTGAACGGGACAAAGGTCCCGCCTGGCCTCGGGAGCGGCTGCGCTCCCTGCCGGTCGCCATCTGTCTGGCGGGGGTGCTGACGGCGTGGGCCGGGTGGGTGCCGGTCCGGTGGGCGACGCTCTCGCAGATCGGCGCCAACACCCTCCTTCCCGAGCGCGCGGTGGCGCGGGCCGGGGTCGGCCGGGCGGTCGTCTTCGCCTCCTACCCCTGGATCTGGCCGCCGTGCGTGAGCGAACCCGCGCGCCACTTCCGCTACCTGCGGCCGGTGAGCGATCCGGAGCTCACCGACCGGGTGCTCTGGGTCAACCACGTGATCCTCGAAGAGGATCGTGCGTTCATGGAGCAGTATCCGGACCGGGAGGGATACGCGATCGCCTGGGCTCCGGACTGCACCGTGCGGGTGATCCCCCTGCGGGAGGCGACCGCGGCGGAGCTCCCGCCGGCCCTGCCGCAGCGGTGGTGGTGAGGCGATCCGCCCCGGGCTATCCGCGACGGGGAGAAGTGGGTTAGAATCAAAGGCTCTGCAGGGGCGGGCCGGTGGTTGACGACGCGTACTGGATGGGCCTGGCTCTCGCGGAGGCGGATCGCGCCGCCGGGATCGGTGAGGTTCCGGTCGGAGCGGTGGTGGTGCGGTCGGGGGAGGTGATCGGCCGCGGCCACAACCGCCGGGAGATCGACCAGGATCCGTTCGCGCACGCCGAGCTGCTGGCGTTGCGCGAGGCGGTGGCGCGGATCGGCGGTTGGCGTCTGCTCGGTTGCGAGCTCTTCGTGACGCTCGAACCGTGTGCGATGTGCGCCGGGGCGCTGGTGGCGAGCCGGGTCGACCGGCTCGTCTTCGGCGCCTGGGACCCGAAGGCCGGCTTCTGCGGTTCGCTCGGGAACCTGGTGCAGGACCCGCGGCTGAACCACCGCCTCGCGGTGACCGCCGGGGTGCGGGAGGCCGAGTGCGGGGGGCGGCTCCGGGAGTTTTTCGCCGCCCTGCGCCGGGGTTGAGCTCTTTGGCAGCTGGAAAGCAGTGCGGAGAGGTGACCGAGTGGTCGAAGGTGCACGCCTGGAGAGCGTGTGTAGGGGCAACTCTACCGTGGGTTCGAATCCCACCCTCTCCGCCAGACGGATTCCAGGCGGAGGCGGCTCGGAGAGAGCGCCGCGCCGTTGACAGATGCGAATACGGAGAGGTGCCGGAGTGGTCGATCGGGGCGGTCTCGAAAACCGTTGTACCCGTGAGGGTACCGTGGGTTCGAATCCCACCCTCTCCGCCAGAGATCATCGGCCGGGAGCGCGGTGCGCGCCCGGCCAGCGACGGGAAGAAAGGTGGTAGGCAGTGAAGCGCACGTTCCAGCCGAACAACCGGCGCCGCAAGCGCACGCACGGCTTCCGGAAGCGGATGAGCACCCGCGACGGGCAGAAGGTCCTCGCCCGGCGGCGCCGCAAGGGTCGCAAGCGGCTTACGGTCTGATGCCGGAGCCGGCGGTCGCGATCCTCGGCGACCGCTTCCCCCGGGCAGCGCGGCTGCGGCGGCGGGGGGAGTTCGACCGCTGCTACCGGCAGGGGCGCCGGCTCCATGCCGGCGCCTTCACGCTCCACGCCCTGCCGGGGGCGGGCCCGGTGGCCCGGCTCGGCACCACGGTGACGCGCCGGGTCGGCGGGGCGGTGACCCGCCAGCGGCTCAAGCGCTGGACCCGGGAGGTCTTCCGGCGCTCGCCGAGCCGCGCCGCGCTCGCCGGCTGCGATCTCGTCGTACACTTCCGGCCTGACGCGGCCAGGCTCGCCTTCGCCGAGCTCCAGCGCGAGCTCGAGCGGTTGCTCGCCGAGGCCGCCCGGCGCCGTCGCACGCCATGACCCGCCTGCTCGCCGCCCTGTTCGCCGCCTACAAGCGCTGGCTCTCGCCGCTCCTGCCGCGCGCCTGCCGGTTCACACCGACCTGCTCGGAGTACGCCCGGCTCGCGCTGCTCGAGCACGGCCTCGTGCGCGGGCTCTGGCGCTCCGGCCGGCGCCTCGCGCGCTGTCATCCGTTCCACCCCGGAGGGGTCGACCTGCCCTGAGGAGGGGCGGGGCGGCATCGCTTCCGGAGCCAGAGAGAGGTTCTCGCCTTGGACAATCGGCGCCTGTTCATCGCCGCCCTGCTCTCGCTCGCCGTCCTCCTCGGATGGCAGGCGCTTTTTCCGCCGCCGGAACCGCCCGAGGCCGGAGCTCCTCCCGTCGCCGCCGCGGCGCCGGCGACCGCCACTCCGGCCGCGGAGAGCCCGGAACCGGTCATGCCGGAGCCGGCCGCCGTGGCCGCCGAGGCCCCGCCGCCTCTCGAGGCGCTGGCCGCCGAGAGCGAGCAGGAGGAGGTGGTCGAGACCGCGACGCTCGTGGCCACCTTCTCCAACCGCGGGGCCGAGCTGCGCTCGCTCCGGCTCAAGCCGCAGCCGCAGGGGCTCGTCGAGGGGATCGAGCTCGTCCAGGGGCGCGACGACGGGCCGTACCCGTTCGGCTACGCCACCGCCGCCGGCGCCCCCTCGCCGCTGGCCGAGGCGCTCTTCGTGGTGGCGCGGGAGAGCAGCCCGGAGGGGGAGCCGCGGCTCGTCTTCCGCTACCGTGGCCCGGAGGGGGAGGCGGAGAAGCGCTTCCGTTTCCGCAACGACGGTCTGATCGCGGTCGAAGCCGAGGCCCGCGGGGTCGCCGACGGCTGGAGCCTCCTGCTCGGCCCCGGTCTGCGCCAGCTCAGCCGCGAGCAGCTCGAATCCCGCTTCAGCCGCCGGGCCGGGGCGTGGAGCGCGGGCGGCGAGATCGGGACGCTCGCCCCGGCGAGCGCGAGCGCGGCGAAGGAGCTGCCGGGCGTCGGCCTCACCTGGGTCGGGCTCGAAGACAGCTACTTCCTCGCCGCCGTGATGCCGGCCACGCCGCTGCGCGCCGCGATCCTGGAGCCGGTCCTGCTGGGCCCCGGGGCGGTCGAGGGGCGGTGGCGGGCGGTTCCGGCGCCGGCGAAGCCGGGTGACGAGCAGAAAGGGTGGCCGCGCGATCTGCGCGTCCGCCTGGTGCCCGAGGGCTCGTCGCTTGCGCTCGTGAGCTTCTGGGGGGGCAAGGAGTACGACCGCCTCACCGCCCTTCCGTACGGCCTCGAGAAGTCGGTGCGCTGGGGGATGTTCGGCTTTCTCGCCCGGCCGCTCCTCTGGGGGCTCCACTGGCTCCACGACCACGCGGTCGGCAACTGGGGCTGGGCGATCGTCCTGATGACGATCGTGCTCAAGATCGTGCTGCTGCCGCTGACGCTCACCGGCTACTCGTCGATGCAGAAGATGCAGCGGCTCAACCCGAAGATCCAGGCGATCCGGGAGCGGTACCGGCCGAAGCTGCGCGACAAGCAGGGGCGGATGAACCCCGAGGCGCAGCGGCAGATGAACGAGGAGGTGATGGCGCTCTACAAGGCCGAGGGGGTCAATCCGGCGGGCGGCTGCCTGCCGATGCTGCTCCAGATTCCGGTCTTCTTCGCCTTCTACAGCGTGCTCTCGACCTCCGTGGAGCTCTGGCACGCCCCCTGGATCGGCTGGATCCACGACCTGAGCGCGAAAGACCCGCTCTACGTCCTGCCGATCGTCATGGGGGTCACCCAGTTCGTCCAGCAGAAGATGACCCCGGCGGCCGCCGATCCGATGCAGCGGCGGATGTTCCAGCTCTTCCCGGTGATCTTCCTGATCTTTTCGCTTCAGTTCCCGAGCGGCCTCGTCCTCTACTGGCTGGTCAACAACCTCCTGACGATCGCGCAGCAGGCGATCCAGAACGCGGTGAAGACGCCCGCGGCTCCGGAGCCGGCGAAGCGGGGAGGACGGTCGTGAGCGGCCCGGAACGGCGGTTCTTCTCCGGGGCGACCCTCGCCCAGGCGCTCATGACGGCGGCCCGGCATCACCATCTCGCGCCCGAAGAGATCGCCTACCGGGAGCGGGACCGGCGGCACGGCTTCACCCACCGGGTGCGCGGGGTGGTGATCGAGGTCGATCCGCTGGCTCCCCGCCGGAAGGGGCCGGCTCCCGCTCCGGCCGTGGAGGCGAGCGGCGTCGCCCGGCCCCCGGTCGCCGACGCCCCGCCGTTCCGGCCCGCCGCCATGGGCAGCGGGCGGGCACCGCGGCGGCAGGAGCGCCCCGAGCTGCCGCGGGGCGAACAACGGCTGCCGGCCCGCCGCGCGGCCGGCCGCGCCGAACCGGCCCCGGAACACCTGCCGCTCGCCGAGGAGGCGGCCCACGCGCTCGTGGCGCTGCTCGCCGCCGACCTTGCCCCGCGCGCCGAGCTCGGCAAGGGACGGGTCCGGGTGGTCCTCGAAGGGCCGGATGCCGACTGGCTGGTCGGCCAGGGTCCGGAGCTGCTCGGCGCCTTCGAAGAGCTCCTGCGGCGGATGCTCCGCACCCCCGACGGCCGGCTGGTGCCGGTGGAGGCCGACTGCCGCGGCGTGCGCGAGGAGCGGGCCGGCGAGCTGCGTTCGCTCGCGATCGCGGCGGCCACCGCGGTCCGCCGGACCGGCCGTCCCGTGCTGCTCGACCCGCTGCCGCCGGCCGAGCGGCGGCTCATCCATCTCGCGCTCGCCGACGCCGTCGACCTCGAGACCGAAAGCCTCGGCCACGGCCGGGAGAAGCCGCTCGAGATCCGGCTCCGCGCCGGCGGCCCGGCGCCTCAGACGCCGTAACGCTCGCGCATCGCGCGGAACCGGGCGTGCGCCTCCGGATCGAGCTCGGCGGTGAGATGTCTCGCGAGCAGCGGGATGAGCCGCTCGCGCAGGAACTCCCCGCGCGCCATCCACTGGTAGTAGGAGCGGCCGCCGTGGCGGTACGGCCCGTAGAGCTTCCCTCCGGGGAAGGTGATCGTGAGCCAGGTGAAGAGCTGCTCGCGGCGCGTGTGCATGCGCAGCGTCACCTGCGCCTGGCGGCCGTCGCCGCCGAAATGCCCCTCGCCGATCAGGAGCCCCACGAGCACCCCTTCCGCGAAGGGGTCCGCAGGGGTTGTTTCACCGTCAGGTTTCCCGTGAAACGTCATGGCGCGGGATTGTTTCACCGTCGGGTTTCCCGTGAAACCCCGACCGCCCCCGACGGAGGTGCCGGATGAGCCTGCCCCCCCTCGCGGCGGCCGAGTTCGCCGCTCGCCTCGCCCCCTGGGCTCCGGAACCCCTCGCCCCGGCGGCGGTGGCGGCGCTCCACCAGCATTACGAGGAGCTGCGCCGCTGGGCGCCCCGGGTCGATCTGCTCGGCCCGGGAGCGGCGGCCGAGCTCTTCTCCCGGCACTACGGCGAGTCGCTCGCCGCCCTGCCGCTGCTGCCCGCCGGCCCGGGCCGGCTCGTCGATCTCGGCTCGGGGGCCGGCTTTCCGGGGTTCGTCCTCGCGGCGGCGCGGCCCGATCTCGAGGTGTTTCTGATCGAGCCGCGGGAGCGGCGGTGGGCGTTCCTGCTCGCGGCGGCCCGGCGGGCGCGTTTGGCGGTCACCTGCCTGCGTGCTACAGTCGGCGCCGCTCCCGCGCCCCCCCTGCCACGGCCGCTCGCCGTCGTCACGGCCCGGGCCCTGCGGATCACCCGTTCGATGGTCGTCGCGCTGACGCCGCTGCTCCTTCCGGACTCCCGCTTCCTCCTCTGGGGGGGCGCGGCCGAGCCGGATCCGGAGACCGGGCTGCGGCGGCTCGCCGAGCTGCCGCTGCCGGGGAGCGAACGGCGCCGGATCCGCGTCTTCGCGCTCGCCGGCCCGGAGGCGGGCGGATGAGTGGCCGGATCGTCGCGGTCGCCAACCAGAAAGGCGGGGTGGGGAAGACGACCACCGCCATCAGCCTCGGCGCCGCGCTGGCCGCGCTCGAGCGACGAGTCCTCCTCGTCGACTGCGACCCGCAGGGGAACGCCACCCGCGGCCTCGGCGGGAGGGCCGGAGAACACCACCTCTACCACGCCCTCACCGGCGAGGTCCCGCTTGCCGGGCTCCTGCACCCGAGCGGCTTCCCGCATCTCGATCTGGTTCCCTCCGACCGCGACCTGGTCGGCGTGGAGGTGGAGTTCGTCGGCCTCGACGGCTGGGAGGGGCGGCTCGCGGCCCTCCTCGCCCCGGTCCGTGACCGCTACGACACGATCCTCCTCGACTGCCCCCCCTCGCTCGGACACCTCACGGTGCTCGCGCTGGCGGCCGCCGACGGGGTGCTCGTCCCGCTCCAGTGCGAGTATTTCGCGCTCGAAGGGGTGAGCGATCTGCTCGCGACGGTGCGGCGGGTGCGCGGCGGGATCAACCCTCGCCTGGAGATCGAAGGGATCGTGCTCACGATGTACGACGAGCGGACGAACCTCTCGCGCGACGTGCAGGCCGAGGTGCGCCGGCACTTCCCGGGACAGGTCTTCGAGACCGTCGTCCCCCGCAACGTCCGGCTCGCCGAGGCGCCGAGCCACGGGCAGCCGATCCTCCAGTACGACATCAAGAGCCGCGGCGCCGAGGCGTATCTCGCGCTCGCCCGCGAACAGCTGCGGAGGCGCGGATGAGCGAAGGAAGCCGCAGGCGCGGTCTCGGCCGGGGGCTCGACGCCCTGCTCCGTCCCGAGCAGGGGGTGCGGGAGATCGAGATCGGGCGGCTGCGGCCGAACCGGTTCCAGCCCCGGGCGCAGTTCGACGAGACCGGGCTCGAGGAGCTCGCCGCCTCGATCCGCGCCCAGGGGATCGTGCAGCCGCTCCTGGTCCGCGCCGAGAGCGACGGCAACTTCACGATCGTGGCCGGCGAGCGGCGCTGGCGGGCCGCCCAGCGGGCCGGGCTCGCGACGGTGCCGGCGGTGGTGCGCGAGGTGGCCGGGGACCGGGAGCTGCTCGAGCTCGCGCTCGTGGAGAACCTCCAGCGCGCCGATCTGAACCCGGCCGAGGAGGCCGAGGCGTTCCGGCTCCTCCAGGAGAGCTTCGGCCTCTCCCAGGAGGAGGTCGCGGTGCGGGTCGGCCGCAGCCGGGCGGCGGTGAGCAACACCCTCCGGCTCCTGCGGCTCGCGCCCGAGGTGCTCGACCTGCTCCGCGGCGGCCGTCTCACCGCCGGGCAGGCGCGTCCCCTCGTGGGGCTCGCGCCGGAGCGGCAGGTGGCGCTTGCCAACCGGACGGTCCGTAGCGGGCTTTCGGCCCGCCAGGTGGAGCGGGCGGCGCAGGGGGCGTCGCCCCGCCGCCCGCCGGCGCCCCCGGAGGCCCACGCCGCGGCGGCCGCCGAGCGTCTGACCCGGCTGCTCCAGGCCCGGGTCGAGATCGTCCGCCGCCGCCGGGGCGGGGAGGTCCGGATCCATTTCCACTCCGAGGAGGAGCTGATCCGGCTCTTCGACCTCCTCGCCGCCAAGGGAGGGCCGACGCGATGAGCACACGGGAACGGTTGCCGCGCGGGGAGCTCAACGGCTTCCTCGATCAGGGCAGCGAACTGCACGGCGAGCTGCGGTTCGAGCAGACCTTCCGCGTCGAGGGCCGCTTCGTGGGCGAGGTCGTCTCCGAGGGGGACCTGACGGTGGCGGAGCGGGGCGAGGTGGAAGGGGAGCTGCGGGTGGGCGGGCTGCTGGTCGCCGGCACGGTGCGCGGGCAGGTGGTGGCCAGCCGCCGGGTCGAGGTCGGCCCCGGCGGACGCCTCCTCGCCGAGGTGGAGACCCCCTGTCTCGTCGTCGCCGACGGCGCGGTGCTCGAGGGGCCGTGCCGGATGGTGAAGGGCGAGTAGCCACCCGCGACCACGGCTCCGGACGGGCTGCCGAGCCGGCGGCTCAGCGCCCGGAGGGTGGCGGCAGCGTCTCGTAGGTCGGCACGAAGGCGAGGGGACGGGCGGCGAGGAAGGCCGGCGGGAAGAGCTCGATCAGCACCCGCCCGTCGAGATCGCGCGGAACCGGCACTCCGTAGAGGTAGTAGAGGGTGGGGACGAGGTCGACGCCGCGGGCGTTGAGCGGCTCGCTCCGATCGCGCCCGCCGGCGCCGTAGAGGACGAGCGCGCCCCGGCCACCCAGCCGTCCGCCGACCGGCGGCCGCTGGGAGATCGCCGCCCGGAACCGCTCCCGGCGGTTCGGACCCTCCGCGCCGGAGGGAGAGACGAGCAGGAGGAGCCGGTCGCCCCGGGGTATCGCCTCCCAGAGCGAGGCGAGGATCCGGTCGAGCTCCGCCCCGTAGGCGACGAGCTCGCGGGCCGCGGCCCGCTGGCGGTTGTTGCGACGCCCTTCGAGAAGCGCGCCGGCGAAGCCGCCGTACGTCTCCTCGACCGCCCGGGCGAGGCCGGGCAGGTGGACCCAGAGCAGGTCGAGCTCCGGCCGGTCGACGAGCAGGCGCCGCGCCAGATCCCGCCGCCAGAGATCGCCGGCGAGCGCCTCGGCGAGCGGGCCGGGCCCGAGCGCGGCGCGCACCTCCGGGGTGAGCTCCGCGGGAACGATCCGGAACAGATCGACCAGCGCCGAGAGCTCGGGAGGAGAGGTCGGAACGTCCGCGGCGAGCGGGGTGGCGGCGAGGCGCTCGGCGGGGACGACCCAGCGCACCTCGGGCGGGAGCGGGGAGGCGAGCGGGACGCCGACGAGGGCGGTGCGCAGGTCGAGCCGGGGGAGGACGCGCCAGACCGGGAGCGCGGCGAGGTCGCCGCTCTGCAGCGCCCGGGAGGTTCCCATCGTGGCGCGCCAGAGAGAGTCCCGGAAACCCCAGGGCAGGAGCCGCAGCTCACCCCCGGGCGCGAAGACGTCGGCATGCTGGCGGTGCCACGAGAGCACCCCGTGCTGGAACGGGAGCTTGCCGGTGATCAGGCTGCCCCAGGCCGGCGCCGTGCGGAACGGCGTGGGCGCTTCGAGCGCGGCGACCGCGCCGGTTTCGAGGATCGACTTCAGGAAGAGCGTCTGCCCCTGCTCGGCCAGCGGGAGGAGGAGCTCGAGCCCGCCGCCCGGGAGGCTCACGACGACGATCTGGGGCGGCGGCGCCGGGGTCAGCCGCGCCACCGGCGGCAGCGTCACCGGCAGCAGCGCGGCCGCGTGCCGGCGCTCGACGACGGCGTAGATCGAAAGGAGCACGAGCAGCGCATAGAGGGCGCGGCTCCGCTGGCCGTAGCGGCGCCGGTGGAGGGAGTGGAGCAGCGCGGTGTAGAAGCCGATGAGCGCGGCCAGGCCCAGCCAGAGCGCGGCACGCAGGAGCCGTTCGTTGACCCCTGGCGGCAGGTAGAAGGCGAAGCGGGAAGCGTTCGTCGCGGCGCCGGTCGCCGCGGCGGCGAAGACCGCCGTGAGGGTCCAGGGGAGCGAGAGCAGCTTGCACGCCGCACGCCGCAGCGGCGGGATGAGCAGGTGGAGCAGCAGGCTCACGAGCGAAAGGGGCACCGCGAAGCGCAGGCTCGCGCGCGTGAGGCCGCCGGCGGTGAGCGGCAGCTCGGGATTGAGGAAGAGGACGAGGCCCGCGAGATGGATGGCGGCGAGGAGCCCCGGCAGGAGCGCGGAGCAGAGGAAGGCGGCGCGGGAGCGGTAGCGGGATCGGGCCATGACCTCGGCGTTGCCGGAGGCTCTCTGCTAGAGTGCCCGGGCGCCCATGCTGCCCACCGATCATCTGGCCGTCGTCGAGCGCGTGGTCGAGCACCCCCTGCCCTACTTCTCCCTGCTGCTCGCGGTACCCCGGGGGTGGGCCGACCTGGCCGCCGGCCAGTTCGTCATGGTGCGCACCGGAAGCGGTCTCGAGCCGTTCCTGCGGCGAGCGTTCTCGGTGCACGATGCTACCAGCAGCGAGGCCGGGGACCGGATCGAGCTCTTGATCAAGGCCGTGGGCCGGGGGACCCGGGCGCTCGCTGCGCTCCGCCCCGGTGCCCGGTTGCAGGTTCTCGGACCCCTCGGGCGCGGCTTCTCGCTCGCGGCCGAGGGGCCGGTGGCGCTCGTGGCCGGCGGGGTCGGCGCGGCGCCACTCTACCTCCTCGCCCGGCGGCTCGCTGAGCGGGGACAGCGCTTCGACTTCTTCTACGGCGGCCGCAACCGGACCGATCTCCCGCGTCTCGAGAGCTTCGCGGCGCTGGCTCGCCGCGCGGGAGGCCGGCTCGTCGCCACCACCGAAGACGGCTCGGCGGGCGCGCGGGGGCTCGTCACCGAACCGCTCGAAAGGGCGCTGGCCTCCGGGGAATTTCGCTTTGTTTACGCCTGTGGGCCGATGGGGCTGCTCGCCCGTCTGGCCTCGCTCGTCGCCGCCCACGGCCTCGGCGGCGAAGCGGCGCTCGAGACGCCGATGGGCTGCGGCTTCGGCGCCTGCCTCGGCTGCGCGGTGCCGCGCCCCGATGGCCGCTTCGCCCTCTGCTGCCAGGACGGCCCGGTCTTCGCTTTTTCGGATGTGGCCTGGTGAGCGCGCCCGTCGATCTCTCCGTCGCGCTCGGGCCGCTCGCGCTCGCCAACCCGATCCTGACCGCGAGCGGCACCTTCGGCTACGGCCTGGAGTTCGCCCATCTGACCGACCTCGGCCGGCTCGGCGGGATCGTGACCAAGGGGCTCTCGGTCGCCCCGATCCGGGGCAACCCGCCGCCGCGCGTCTGCGAGACCCGGGGCGGGATGCTCAACTCGATCGGGCTGCAGAACATCGGCATCGAGCGGTTCCTCGCCGAGGTGCTCCCCGGCCTCGAGCGGTTCCCGCCGCGGGTGATCGTGAACCTCTTCGGGGTGAGCGTGGAGGAGTACGTGCGCCTCGCCGCGCGGGTCGAGCCGGTCGCCGGCGTGGCGGCGGTGGAGCTGAACGTCTCCTGCCCGAACGTCCAGCGCGGCGGCCTCGAGTTCGGTCAGGATCCGGAGGTCCTCGCCCGCCTCGTGCGGGCCGTGCGCGCGGTGACCGGCAAGCCGCTCATCGTCAAGCTCTCCCCGAACGTCACCCGGCCCGTCGAGATCGGCGAGGCCGCGAAGGCGGGCGGCGCCGACATCCTCTCGGCGATCAACACCCTCCTCGGGATGGCGATCGATCCGGTGAGCCGCCGCCCCCGGCTCGCCACCGTGCGCGGCGGCCTCTCCGGGCCGGCGATCAAACCGGTCGCGCTGCGGGTGGTCTTCGACGTGGCCCGCCAGGTGGGGCTGCCGGTGATCGGGATCGGCGGCATCGAGACCGTCGACGACGTCCTCGAGTTCCTCCTCGCCGGCGCCTCGGCGGTGCAGATCGGCAGCGCGCTCTTCCGCGATCCCACGACCGCCGAGCGCCTCGTCACCGCGCTCGCCGACCGCCTCGCGGCCGACGGCGTCGCCACCCTCCGCGAGCTGATCGGCGCCGTGCGCCTGCCCTCCTGAAGGAGCCGCCATGCCCCGTCTTGAACGCCTCGCCGTCGCCCTCGACACCGCCGACTGGGAGCGCTTCGACGCCTGGTGCGCGCTCTTCGGCCCCCGGGTCGGCTACCTGAAGGTCGGCCTCGAAGCGTACGTCCGCTTCGGTCCCCGGGCGGTCGAGCGGGCGCGCGAGAGCGGGGCGCGCGTCTTTCTCGATCTCAAGCTCCACGACATCCCGAACACCGTGGCGGGGGCGGTGGGGGCGGCGCGCGAGCTCGGCGTCTCGCTGCTGACCCTCCACGCCGGCGGCGGCCGGGCGATGCTCGCGGCCGCGGTCGAGGCGGCGCGGGGCGAGCTCGGACTGCTCGCCGTGACCGTGCTCACCCATCTCGATCCGGAGGCGCTCGCCGAGCTCGCCCTGCCCGGGGCGATCGGCGACCGTGCCCTCGCCTGGGCCCGGCTCGCGCAAGCGGCCGGCTGTCGCGGGATCGTCTGCTCGGCCCAGGAGCTCGGCGTGCTCCGCCCGGCGCTCCCGCCGCCCTTTCTCCTCGTCACCCCGGGGATCCGGCCGCCGGCCGCCGCCGCCGGCGATCAGCGCCGGGTGGCGACCCCGGAGACGGCGCTCGCCGCCGGCTCCGATCTCCTCGTGGTCGGCCGCCCGCTCACCGCCGCCCCCGATCCGGACGCGGCGCTCGCCGCCTTCGCCGCCGCGCGCTGAAGCCCCGGAAGGCGACCGGCCGCGCGAACGCGGCCGGGGCGAGGAAGGACGGAAGGAGCCGCGGCCTCAGAAGAGGTAGATGGCGCGGTCGACCTCCAGGTTGAAGTTCCACTCGTAGGTGTAGCCGGGAAACTCGAGCGGCACCATGAAGCGGGCGCTCATCTTCACCCGGCCGCCGCCGAGCGCGACCTGGATGTCCTTCTGCTGGACCGGAAGGTTCAGGCGCCGGGCTTCGTCGTAGATGCTCTTGTGGAGCGTCTCCGCCTTCTGGCTCGCGGCCCACTTCGCCTGCTCGACCATGAAGTCGTAGAGCTGCGAGGTGGCGATCTTCACCGGGATCGCCTTCCAGCTGATCAGGACGACGATCACGAGCAGGAGCATCCAGAGGATGCAGCCGATCTTGCTGTCTCCGGCCATCGCTCTCATGCGCGTCATGCCTCTCTTCCCTCCCGAATCGGCTCGAAAAGTCACCTGAGTCTAGCGCACCGGACGGAAAGTGCGGCTCCAGCGGGTCTCGGACAGGAAACCGATCACGGTGTGGAACAGGTCGCGCACGCGCTGCCCCCAGCTGCGCGACGAGCCGTCGGGGGTGCCGCCCGCCCACGACCAGTAGATGACGAGCGCCCGGCCTTTCAGGAAATGGCCGGGCACCGTGCCCCAGTAGCGGGAGTCGTAGGAGCGGTCACGGTTGTCGCCGAGAAAGAAGTACTCGCCGTCCGGAACCCGGAACGGCCCGAACTGATCGCGCAGGCGGTACTCCTCGGGCAGGCTCGGCCGGTTGGGGAAGATGCGCTGGTCGCGGTAGAGCGTGTACCCGTCGTCCTCCACCCGCTCGCCGTTGACGAAGAGCCGCTTGTCGACGATCTGGATCGTGTCGCCGGGCAGCCCGACGCACCGCTTGACCAGGTCCACGGTCGGCTTCTCGACCGAGCGGAAGACCACGATGTCCCCGCGCCGCGGCTGCCGTACCGGCAGGAGCCACCGCTCGAAGGCGGTAGGCGCCGGCGCGTAGAGGAGGCGGTTCACGAAGAGGTGATCGCCGATCAGGAGGGTCTCTTCCATCGAGCCGCTCGGGATGAAGAAGGTCTTCACCACGAAGGTGTTCGTGAAGCCGAGGAAGATGGCGGCGATCAGGAGCGCCTCGATGTATTCGCGCAGCGTCGACCGGCGACGGGGAGCGGGTGCGTCCATGACCGGTCGAATCTAACCGAAAGCGCGCGGTGGCAGGGAGCGGGGGGAGAGAAACGCGCGTTCGTCAGAAAGTTCTGACAGACGGGGCAGGGGCCATCTCCGGCCCCGGTTTGGCCGCGCGCGGCGGGGGCGGAAACGGTCGCGCCGTCGCCTTCGACTACCGGCCGGGGCCCCGACCCGATTTTGGCGCCTCCGTGTAACCCAATTAATTACAACAATTACGTAACTCACTCCGGGTTGGCAGCGACCTTGATCTCTCTGGCCGGCGAACCGCGAGAGGAGGTGAGCCGAGACGAGAGAGAGCCCCTGACGCGAACCGCAGAGAACCGGAGAAGCCCGAGCAGGTCGCAGTGAACCCCGGATCCACCCCGATGGCGGATCCACCAACCCGAAGGAGAAACCAGATGATCCGTACCCTGCGCATCACCAGCCTGATCCTCGCCGCCGCGCTGCTCTTCGGCGTCCTCCCGGCCTTCGCCGCCGAGGGGAAGGTGAACATCAACACCGCCTCCGTCGAGCAGCTCCAGCTCCTGCCGCGGATCGGCCCGGCGGTCGCCCAGCGCATCGTCGAGCACCGGGAGAAGAACGGCGCCTTCAAGGCCGCCACCGATCTGATGCTCGTGCGGGGCATCGGCGAGAAGAGCTACGAGCTGCTCGCGCCGTACGTCGCCACGAGCGGCGCCACGACGCTCGCCGAGAAGGTCCGGGTGCCGCGTCCGCAGAAGGCGGAGGGCGCCAGCTGAAGGCGGAGGGGCGGGGGGCCGCGGCCGGCGGCCTCCCGCCCCTCGCTTCGTTCGGTGGAGAGCGCCATGACGTCCCGTGACGGTTTCACCCTCGTCGAACTGCTCCTCGTCGGCGCGCTCGCCGCGCTGTTCCTCATGCTCAGCGCCCCGCCGCTCCTGCGCGGCGCCGGGCGCGCTCGCGTGCGGCTCGCCGCCGCCGAGGTGACCGCGGCGCTGCGGCATGCGCGCGCGCTCGCGGCCCGGCACGCCACGCACGTCGCGGTCCGTTTCGAAACCAGCGACGACGGCCGGATCGGCTATCTGATCTACCGGGATGGCGACGGTGACGGAGTGCGCCGGGACGACATCGAGAGCGGCGTCGATCCGCTCCTGGTGCCGCGGCAGGAGCTCGCGCATCTCGGCCGCGGCGTCGGCTTCGGCTTCGCCCCGGGCCCGGCGCCCCGCGATCCCGGCGATCCCCGGCGCCGCCTCGACCAGCTCGACGATCCGATCCGCTTCAACCGGTCCGACCTCGCCTCGTTCGGACCGTTCGGGCAGGCGACGCCCGGCTCGGTCTACCTCACCGACGGCGTGCGGCATCAGGCCGTGGTGCGCGTCTTCGGACGCACCGGCCGGACGCACACCCTCTGGTACGACCCGAATGCGGAGCAGTGGCGGTGAAGCGGTGGCCGCGCAGCGCCCGTGCGAACACCCCGCGCCGCGGCCGGCGCGTTGACGGCGGCGAAGGGGTTGCAGTACGGTTCGCCGCATGGAGGCACTGGCGGTCCTCACCACGGTGGGCAACGAGGAGCAGGCGAACACGATCGCCCGTGAGCTCGTCGCCCGCCGGCACGCCGCGTGCGTGAACATCGTCGTCGGCGTGCGTTCGGTCTATCGCTGGAAGGGGAAGATCTGCAAGGACAGCGAGTACCTCCTCCTCGCCAAGACGACGGTGGCGGAGTATCCGGCGGTGGTGGAGACGATCCGCGAGCTCCATACCTACGAGCTGCCCGAGATCCTCGCGCTGCGCGTCGACCTGGCGACCGACGACTTCCTCGCCTGGATCGCCGCGAGCCTCGACAAGGACGCCGCCTTCGTCGACGACGACGTCGACGAGGGGGTCACGATCCCGCTCGACGACACGAACTTCTGAACGCCTCCGCGCGGCGCCCGGAGGCGTACGCCGTTACCTGACCCCGATCGGTTTTCCAGGTTTCACCGGCGCCGCCGGTCACCGAGGAGGTTCGTCGTGCCGGACCGGTTCCCCGATCGCGTCACGCTCTGCGCCCTGTTCCTCGCCGCGCTGCTCTCGCCTCTCGCGGCGGCCGCCGCCGAACCGCCACCCCTCGCCCCGGCGCCGCAGCTCGCCCGGATCGCGATCGACGCGATCGGCGCCGTGCGGCTCGAGGCCCTCGAGGCCGACCCGGAGCTCTACTGGTGGGTCGAGCTCGACCGCACCCTAGTGGTTCTCGCTCCGCCCGCCACCCTCGCGCGCCTCGCCCGTGATTTCGCGGTCGAGCCGCTCGCCGAGCCGCCGGGCGCCGGCCCGCTCGTGCTCGTGCGCGATCGCCGCCCCGAGGCCGCGGCCGACGCACTCGCCGTCCTCGCCCGGGGCGGGCGCTGGACCCTCGGCCGGCTGCGCGAGGCGCCGCGCGACCCGCTGCCGTCGTGGGCCGAGAGTGCGACGCCGGTCCCGCCGGAGGCGGTGCCGCCCGAAGGGCTCCGCTTCGCCTTTACCCCGAACCGGATCCTCGCGCGCGCCGGCTCGAACCTCCCGCTTACGGAGCTGGAAGAGGCGCTGCGCGCGGTCGACCCGGCAATCGTCGACGCCGTCGACTCCGATCGCTGGTTCGCCGCGGTGGTCGCGCTCGCCGGCTGGAACCGCTGGACTCACGGCACGGAGATCCACGACGCCCGCGACTGGCTCGTCGCCCGCTTCGGAGAGCTGCCGGGGGTGACGGTGACCACGCAGTCGTTCCAGGTCGGGAGCACGATCGCGTGGAACGTGCTCGCGACCCTGCCCGGGCTGGGCGACACGGGGCGCCTCCTCGTCGTGGGCGGCCATTACGACTCGACCTCGCAGAGCCCGCAGATCGCGGCGCCGGGGGCCGAGGACAACGCGAGCGGCTGCGCCGGCGTCCTCGAGCTCGCCCGGATCTTCACCGTCTGGCGGCCGCAGGTGACGATCGTCTTCGCCTGCTACAGCGGCGAGGAGCAGGGGCTCTACGGCGGTGCGGCACATGCCCAGAGCCTCGTCGCCGCCGGGCTCGCCCCGACCGTGGCGCTGATGCTCAACATGGACATGATCGGCTACACGGCCGACGCCGATCTCGACGTGCTGATCGAGACGAACACCACCCATGCCGGACGCCTCGCCGACTTCCAGGCGGCGGCCGCCACCTTCACCGACCTGCGGGTGGTGACCTCGTTCTCCGCCTCCGGTTCGGACCACGTGCCGTTCCTCCAGCGAGGGATGCCCGCCGTGCTCACGATCGAGAACGACTGGTCGATCTACCCTCACTACCACCGGACGACCGACCTGCCCGGCGCGCTCACCCCGGTGATGGCGGAGAACATCCTCCGGATGAACGCCGCGGTGGTCGCCGCGCTCGCAGACGCGCCGCTCCACGTGCTGCTCGCCGACGGCTGCGAAACGGGCGACCTCGGCGCCTGGTCGGCTTCGTTGCCCTGAGTCCGGCCCCGTAGAATCGGCGCATGTCCGCGCCGCCTGCTGCCCCTGCGAACGAGGTCGTGCCGCTCCGCTGGCGGGACGACCACCTCGCGCTGCTCGACCAGACGCTGCTGCCCGCCGAGGAGCGGTGGCTCGAGATCCGTGACCCCGAACCGCTCGCCGCGGCGATCCGCCGCCTCGCGGTGCGGGGCGCGCCGGCGATCGGCGTGGCCGCCGCCTACGGCGTCGCCCTCGCGCTCGCCACGGGGCCGGATGAAGAGAGCGCGGCCCGCTTCGCCGCCGCACACGACCTCCTGCTCGCCACCCGGCCGACGGCGGTCAACCTCCGCTGGGCGCTCGACCGCCAGCGGGCCGTCTTCGCCCGCCACGCCGGCGCGCCGCGCGCCACGCTCTTCGCGCGGCTCGTGGAGGAGGCGCGGGCGATCGAGGCGGAGGACCGGGCCGCCTGCCGGGCGATGGGGAGCCACGGGGCGGCGCTCTTCGGGACGGGCGAGCGCCTCCTGACCCACTGCAACGCCGGGGCGCTCGCCACCGCCGGCTTCGGCACCGCGGTCGGGGTGATCCGCGCGGCGTGGGAGGCGGGCAAGGTCGAGCGGGTCTGGGTGGACGAGACCCGGCCGCTCCTCCAGGGGGCCCGCCTGACCGCCTGGGAGCTCGGGCGGCTCGGGATCCCGCACCGGCTGGTCACCGATTCGAGTGTCGGCGCGCTGATGGCGCGCGGGCTCGTCACGGGCGTCGTGGTCGGCGCCGACCGGATCGCCGCCAACGGCGACACCGCCAACAAGATCGGTACCTACACCGTGGCGGTGCTCGCCGCCCGGCACGGCGTGCCGTTCTACGTCGCCGCCCCCCGCTCGACGTTCGATCTCGGCCTGCCGACCGGCGCCGGGATCCCGATCGAGGAGCGCCGCGGCGAGGAGGTCACCCACCTCGGCGGCCGGCCGGTGGCCGCCCCCGGCACCGAAGGGTTCAACCTCGCCTTCGACGTCACGCCGGCCGAGCTGATCGCCGCCATCGTGACCGAGACGGGCGTCCTGCGCCCCCCCTTCGGCCCCGCCCTCGCCGCCGCCGTCTGAACGGGTGCGCGCTCAGCGCACCTTGAGCGAGAGGAGCGCGATCGCGGCGAGCAGGAGGGAGACGATCCAGAGCCGCACGACCGCCTTCGGCTCGGCGATCCCGCGGAAGGTGAGGGCGTGGTGGAACGGCGCGCGCAGCACGAGGCGGCGGCCGAGGCGGGTGCCGATCTTCTCCTGCACGAGCGAGGTGAAGATCTCGAGCACGAAGAGCCCGCCGGCGATCGGGAAGAGCATCTCCTGACGGAGGAGGAAGGCCATCATCGCGATCGCGCCGCCGATCGCGAGCGAGCCGGTGTCGCCGAGGAAGACCTCGGCGGGGAAGGCGTTGCGCCAGAGGAAGCCGAGCACGGCGCCGATCAGCGCGGCGCCGAAGATCACCAGCTCCTCGGCGCCGGTCAGGTAGGGGAAGAGCAGGTAGCGCGAGAGCACGGCGTTGCTCATCACGTAGGCGAAGACGACGTAGACCGCGAGCACCGTGGTGGCCGCGCCGCAGAGCAGGCCGTCCATGCCGTCGGTCACGTTCACCGCGTTGACGATCGAGAAGATCGCGAAGACCGCGAAGAGGAAGAAGCCGAGGGCGCCGAGGTCGAAGAGCGGCTGCTTGACGAACGGCACGAAGAGCGCGGTGCGCAGCGCCGCGGGCACCGGGCTCGCGTCGGCGACGAGCAGCCAGGAGAAGGGGACGATGAAGGCGAGCAGCAGGAGCGTCTTCGTCAGCTGTCCGAGGCCGAAGAGCGACGACCGGAAGCGCACCTTGAGGGCGTCGTCGACGAGCCCCACGAGCCCGAGGTAGACGAAGCCGGCGATCACGAGCAGCAGCTGCACGCTGTCGAGATGCCCCCAGACGAGCGCCGAGGAGGCGCACGCCAGGAGGACGAGCAGGCCGCCGCCGGTGGGCGTCCCCTGCTTGGAGTGGGTGTGGAGCGAGAGGAACTCCCCGGAGGTGTCGCGCAGCCGGCGCTGGTAGAGGAAGACCACCAGCTTCCAGCCGAGCAGCACCGCGACGGCGAGCGAGGTGGCGAGCGCCATGAGGGCCCGGAAGGTGACCGACTCGGCGAGGCGGAAGAAGCCGAAGTCGATCCCGAGCCGTTGCAGCGCATCGATCAGGAGCTGGATCATCGCGGCTCCTCCTCGAGAGCCCGGGCGGCGGCGAGGAACCGCTCCCGGATCCGGAACGACGGGGAGAACTCCGAGGTCGTCACCACGACGCGCTCGAGCAGCAGCCGCACCGCCATCCGATCGCGCAGGCGGCCGCTTTCGAGGCCCCGGGCCACCGCGTCGAGGAGCGCCTCGCGCAGCCGCACCGACCGCTCGGTCGCGAACGGCGCCGCGAGCGCGAGGAAGCGGCGCTCGTCGAGCACCGCGACCGCGGCCCGCAGCGCCGCGCCCCGCACCTCGAACCCTTCCCGCCGCCGCCCCGCGAGGCGCTCGACCCCGCGACCGAGGGCGGGCACGGCGCCGAGCTCGGCGGGGAAGCGCAGGATCAGCGCGAGCGCCTCCCGGCGGACCTCCCAGTAGGAGTCACCGAGACCGCGCTCCGCGGCGGCCGCGAACCCCTCCCCGCACCGCTCGGCCTTGGCGAGCGCGGCGAGCGCGTTGCGGCGCAGGAACCCCGGCCAGCGCGCGAGCCCGGCGATGAGCTCCGGATACCGGTCGGCCCGCCGGAGCGCGCCGACGAGCTTGATCCCCCGGTTCACCGTCGCCTCGTCGCCGGCGGCGAGGTACTCGTCCACCTTGGCGTCGTAGAGGCGGTGGTAGAGACCGCGGGGGGTCGCCTCGAGGTGCGCGACGAGGCTGTCGTACTGCCGCTGGAAGCGGACGAACGCCGGCTCGACGATCGCGCTCGTGGTGGCCGGCTCGCGCCCGGCGAGCAGGAGCCTGATCGCCTCGGTCGCGAGGCGCGCGCTCTCCGGGGTGTCGAGGGCGCGCGCCCGGGCCGCGAGCCGCGCCCGGCGTTCGGGGTCGTTCGCGAGCGCGACGATCGCCGCGGCAAGCTCCTCGGCGGGGACCTGGTCGACCTCGCCGCCGAGCCCGGCCCGCTCGAAGAGCACCTCGACCGCCCCCTCCTCGGCGAGCGCCACGGCGTTGAGCTCCTGGTGATCGCCCGGCAGCCCCCGCTTCGGGACCGCGATCATCGCGCGGCCGAGCGCCATCGTCTCGGCGAGCGCCCCGGCGCCGGCGCGGCCGACGACGAGATCGGCCGCCCGCTGCCAGTCGGCGAAGTCGTGGAAGTACTCCGTGGCGCGGTAGAAGAGCTCGCCGGCGGCGTTGCGCGCGGTCCGCGAGGCGGCGTCGAACCGTTCCCCGAGGGCGGCGGCGAGCCGCGGCAGGCTGTCGGCCACCGCGTCGTACTCCGGGCCGCGGGCGAGCCCGAGGCCGTGGACGATGAAGAGGCCGGGCACCTCGGCGAGCGCCGGGAGGGCGGCGGCGAGCGCGCGGTTGATGCTGCGCGAGCCGAGCGAGCCGCCGGAGACGACGACGAGCGTCGCCTCCTCGGGCACCCCGAGCCGCCGGCGGAGCGCGGCCGGCTCCTCCTCGCCGACCTCACGGTAGGCCGCGCGCACGGGGTAGCCGGTAAACAGGCAGCGGGTGCTCCAGACGAAGTACGGCGTCTCGCGGAAGGCGACGAGCACCAGGTCGGCGAGCAGCGAGGCGGCCTTGTTGAGCAGCCCCGGGGCGAGGTTCTGCTCGTCGAGGACGATCCGGAGGCCGAGCCAGGGGCGGAGGAGGAAGGCGGCGAAGACCACCGGCGCCGAGGCGTAGCCGCCGGTGGCGACGACGAGCTTCGGCCGGAAGCGGAGGAGATGGCCGATCGCCTGGAGCACCCCGCCCGCGATCGTGACCCCGGCGCGCAGCTTGCCGAGCAGGCCGCTGCCGGCCACCGGCGCCGCGCGGACGAAGCCGAGGCGCAGCCCGTGGCGCGGGACGATCACCTCCTCGGCCCGGCCGCGGATGCCGAGATAGAGGCTCTCGCCGGCGATCCCCGCTTCCACGAGCGCCTCGTGGAGCGCGAGCGCCGGATAGACGTGCCCGCCGGTGCCGCCGCCGGTCAGGACGACGCGCACGGGACCGGATCGCTTCATCGGGAACCTCTCGCCAGCTGCCGCAACGCCGCGATCCTAACGCGGCGGCGGTTCTTCCCCACCGCCGCTCACCGCGGGCGGTGCGGATCGGCGGCGACCGCGGCGGCGAGCAGGCCGCGTGCCCGGGCCAGCTCGGCGTTGAGCAGGCTGGCGCCGGCGGCGCCGCGTTCGGCGTTGTGGCCGAGCAGCGCCAGCTTCAGGCCGAGGAGCGGGCAGGGGCGGAGGCGGCCGACGTGGACCGCCATCCCGTCGGTGTCGTCGAGATCGAGGCGCGCCTGCGGCCGGTCGTCGGCGTCGTGCACCACGAGGGGCGCCGCCGGCGCCGAAGGAAGCGCGAGCCGCTGCGGCTCGCCGCGCCAGCCGGCGAGCGCCGCGCGCACCGCGGCGAGCGAGGGGTCGCCCGCGAGGCGGACCGAGACCGTCTCGTGGTGGCCGTCGACGACCGGTACCCGGTTGCAGGCGGCCGAGATGGCGAGCGCCGCCGGCTCGATCCGTTCGCCGGTCAGCCGGCCGAGCAGCTTGCGGGTCTCCTCTTCGACCTTCTCCTCCTCGCCGCGGATGAACGGGATGACGTTGCCGAGCAGGTCGAGGCTGGCGACGCCGGGGTAGCCGGCGCCGCTCGCCGCCTGCATCGAGGTCATGAAGACCGCCTCGACGCCGAAGGTGGCGTGGAGCGGCGCGAGCGCCGTGACGAGCACGGTCGCCGTGCAGTTCGGGTTGCAGACGATCGCGCCGCGCCAGCCGCGCTCGCGGCGCTGGCGGGCGACGAGCGCGAGGTGATCCGGGTTGACCTCGGGCACGAGGAGCGGCACGTCGTCCGCCATCCGGAAGGCCGAGGCGTTGGAGAAGACCCAGGCCCCGGCGGCGGCGAACTCCGGCTCGAGCTCGCGCGCCGGCGCGCTGTCGAGGGCGGAGAAGACGACCGGTGCGAACGCGTCGCCAACGCTGGCCGGCGCGAGCACCTGTTCGCCGAGCCCTCCCCACGGCTCGCCGCGCAGCCGCCAGTCGCAGGCGTCGCGGTACCGCTTGCCGGCGTTCCGGTCGCTCGCGCAGAGGTGCCGGACGGCGAACCAGGGGTGGTGGCTCAGCCGGCGCACGAACCGCTGGCCGACCACGCCGGTGGCGCCGAGGACGGTGACGGGGATCCGGGGATGCACGGAGCGCTCTCCTTCGTAGCGGGTCAGGCCGACCAGGCCGCGAGCGCGGCGTGGAGCGCCGCTTCCGTGGCCGGGAGCGGCTCGGAGAGGAGCGGCCGGCGCAGCGCCGCGGCGAGCGGCGGGGGCAGCGGGACCGCCGCGCCCGAGACCTCGAACTTCGCCGGGTGCGCGGTGCCGAGAAAGAGCCCCCGCTCGCCCGGCCGCAGCAGGCGGCGCAGCACGGCCGAGGCCACCGCGCCGTGCGGATCGACGGCGTAGCCCAGGGCGGCGAGGCGGGCGATCTCCCGGCGGGTGCCGTCGTCGTCGAGGCTCCCCCAGCGGAGCGCCGCCCGCAGCGCCTCGCGATCGTCGCCGTGGAGCCAGGCGATCCGCTCCCAGTTGCTGGGGGCGCCGACGTCCATGGCGTTGGAGAGCGTCGCGAGGCTCGGCCGCGGCCGCCACGCGCCCCCGTCGAGATAGTCGGGCACGGTGGTGTTGGCGTTGGTGGCGAGCGCGAGCCCGCCGAGCGGCAGGCCGAGCCGGCGGGCGAGGAGCCCGGCACAGAGGTTGCCGAAGTTGCCCGACGGAACGCAGACGACCGGCGGCGGGGCGTCGCCGGCGGCCGCGACCGCCTCGAAGTAGTAGAGCACCTGGGCGAGCAGCCGGGCGATGTTGATCGAGTTGGCGGCGACGAGGCCGTGGCGCGCGACGAGCGCGGGCGCGGCGAAGCTGGCCTTCACCAGGCGCTGGCAGTCGTCGAAGCTGCCGTCGACGGCGAAGGCGCGCACGTTGCCGCCGAGGGTCGCCATCTGCCGCTCCTGGCGGTTCGAGATGCGCCCGCGCGGGTAGAGCACCGCGACGCGCAGCGCGGGCAGGCCGTGGAAGGCGAGCGCCACCGCGGCGCCGGTGTCGCCGCTGGTGGCGGTGAGCACGGTGCGCGGCCCCGGCGCGCGGCCCGCCGCCGCCTCCCGCCGGGCGAGGAGGGCGAGGAGACGGGCGAGGAAGCGGACGCCGAAATCCTTGAACGAGAGCGACGGCCCGTGGAAGAGCTCGAGCACCGCGAGCCCGTCGGGGAGGCGGACGAGCGGCACGGGGAAGTCGAACGCCGCGCCGGTGAGCTCGGCGATCTCGTCGCGCGCGAGCTCGTCGCCGAGCAGCTCGGCCAGGAGCGCCGTGGCCCGCTCCGGCCACGGCATCGCGAGGAGCGTGGCGATCGTCGCCGGCGACAGCGGCGCGAGCCGTGCGGGGACGAAGAGGCCGCCGTCGCCCGGCACGTTGGCGACCACCGCCTCGAGAAACGAGGCGCGGCGGCCGGGATCACGGGTCGAGACGAGCTCCACGCTCAGCCCTCCACCCGGCGGGCGCCGTGGGGATCGACCCGGCAGAGGCGGATCCGGCAGGCGATCCCCGCGCGCCGCCAGGCCGCCGCCGCGCGCTCGCCCACCGCCGCGGCGTGGGCAGCCGCGGCCACCGCGAAGAGCGCCGGGCCGGCGCCGGAGAGGCTGCAGCCGAGCGCCCCGGCCTCCCGCGCCGCCGCCTGCACGGCCGCGAAGCCCGGCACCAGCGGCGCCCGGTGGGGCTCGACGAGGAGATCGCGCAGGCTCGCGGCGAGCAGTGGCCTCTCGCCCGCGTGGAGGGCGTGGACGAGCGTCGCCAGGTTCTGGGCGTGGGCGACGACGAGCGGGAGCGGCACCGCGGGCGGCAGCACGGCCCGGGCCTGGCGGGTGGGCAGCGCGAGCTCGGGCAGGAGGAGCACGAACCGGAGGTCGTCGGGCCACGGCAGCTCCCGGGGCCCCGCGTCGCCGGCGATCAGACGGACGCCGCCGAAGAGGATCGGCGCGACGTTGTCGAGATGGATCGCGCCGCTCGCGCTGGCCTCGGCCTCGGCGGCGGCGGCGAGGCGCCCGGCGTCGCCGAGCGGCCGGCCGAGCGCCTCGTCGATCGCCACGACGGCGGCCACCGCCGAGGCGGCGCTCGAGCCGAGGCCGCTCGCGACCGGCAGCCCCTTGTGCAGCGTCAGGGCGAGCGGCGGCAGCGGCGCGCCGAGCCGGCGGGCGACCGCCTCCCGGGCGCGCCAGACGAGGTTCTCGCGCGGATCGGCGGGGAGGCGCGCGGCGAACGGTCCGCGGCAGCGCAGCTCGTCGGCCGCCGCCGGCGCCGCGGTGACGAAGTCGCCCCACGGCTCGCCGTCGAGCGGCGCGAGCGCGACGCCGAGCACGTCGAAGCCCGCCGCCAGGTTGCCGATGCTCGCCGGCGCGAAGACCGTCACCGCGCCGTCGCCGGCGGCGGGCCGGGGGGCGGGGTCGTGATCGGGTGCGTTCGTTCTCATGGCCTGGATAGCAGAAGCCCCGCATCCTGACTCGAGGAGCGGGGCCGGGGTCTGCGCGCCTGCAGGCAGCCTCAGGCGGCTCCCGGCCCCGGCGGCACCCCCGCCGTGGCGGTTCCGGCCGGGGTGGCCCGAGAGCGCTGGAGAGCCGCGGCGAAAGGCATGGCCCGGCACGTTAGCGGCCGCGTGGCGAAGGTGTCAACTCTCGGGATCGCGCCGTGGCCGCGTTTCCCGCCCTACCCGAGCGGGTGAGCCACCCCGCCCCCCCGCGGCGTCGGGACAGTGGGACCACCCTCACATACTGTTCCGGCGGCAAGCATCGGGGCGCCGCTCCCCCGCCCGGCGCACGGGTGGACGGCGTGCGCCCGCTTCGAGAGGGGAGTCCCGTCATGGTCATCGGTTCTCCGAGGGAATCACAGCCCCACGAACATCGCGTCGGCCTCACGCCCTTCCTGGCCAACCGGCTGGTCGAGCTCGGTCATACCGTCCTCATCGAGGCGGGTGCGGGAGTCGCCGCGCACTTCTCCGATGGCGACTATCAGCGCGCCGGCGCGCAGATCGTCTACAGCGCCGAGGAGGTCTACCGGCGCTCCGACATCGTCTGCCGGGTCGGGGCGGTCGCCGAGAGCGAGATCCCGCTGCTCCGCCCGGGGCTGACGATCTGCTCGTTCCACCACCTCGCGGTGGCGCCCAAGGAGCGGGTGCGGGCGCTCATGGAGCTCGGGGCGACGCTGGTCGGCTACGAGATCATCCGTGACGCCGCCGGCTGTCTGCCGGCACTGCGGCCGATGAGCGAGATGGCCGGGCAGCTCGCGATCCACGTCGCCGCCCACCACCTCCAGACCGAGAGGGGCGGGCGCGGCATCCTGATCGGCCACGTGCCGGGTGTGCCGCCGCCGACGGTGCTGGTGCTCGGCGCCGGGACGGTCGGCCACGCGGCGGCGCGGCAGGCGACCGCCTGCGGCTGCCACGTGATCGTCGTCGACCACGACCTCCAGAAGCTCGCCCGGATCCACGCCGACTCCGAGGGCCGGGTGGTCACCGCGATCGCCGGGCTCGAGAGGCTCGAGCGGTATACCTCCGTGGCCGACGTGGTGGTCGGCGCCATCCTCATCCCCGGCGACCGGGCGCCGTTCGTGGTCACCGAGAAGATGGTCGAAGGGATGAAGGCGGGGAGCGTGATCCTCGACGTCTCGATCGATCAGGGCGGCTGCGTGGAGACGAGCCGGCCGACGACGCTCGCCGATCCGACCTACATCTACCAGGGCGTCGTCCATTACGCGGTTCCGAACATGACCGCGAGCATCGCGCGCACCGCCTCGCGCGCCCTCGCCACCGCCACCCACGCCTACCTCGTGCGGCTCGCCGAGCTGGGGCTGGAGAAGGCGCTGGCGGCGGATCCGGGCCTGGCGCAGGGGATCTACATGGCCAACGGCAAGATGGTCAACGCGACCGCGGGCTCGGCGCTGGGTATCCCGGTGGTCGGGCTGGCGGAGGCGCTGGAGAAGGGGAACCGGGGATGAACTGGCTCGACGACTACAAGCGCAAGCTCAAGAGCCCCGCCGAGGCGGTGGCGCTGATCAAGAGCGGAGATCACGTCTACTACGGCGGCAACGCCGCGATTCCCTGGGCCCTGATCCGGGCCCTCGCCGAGCGGCACGACGAGCTCGAGAACGTGACGCTCTCGCACGTGCTGCTGCTCGGGCAGGATCCGCTCTCGGCGCCGGGGATGGAGAAGAGCTTCCGCCACAACTCGCTCTTCGTCGGCCCCGCCGACCGCAAGGCGGTCAACGACGGGCGGGCCGACTACACGCCGATCTTCCTCCACCTGATCCCGCGCATCTTCGAGCAGCGGATCGTGCCGCTCGACGTGACGATGGTGCAGGTCTCCCGCCCCGACGAGCACGGCTTCATGAGCCTCGGCATCGAGACGCTGGCCTCGAAGGGGGCCTGCCAGGCGGCTGAGACGGTGATCGTGCAGGTCAACGAGAAGATGCCCCGGGTGCTCGGCGACAGCTTCATCCACGTCAGCCGCGTGGCGGCGATCGTGGAGGCCACCGAGCCGCTTCCCACCCTCGTGCCGCCGCCGGCCACCGACGTCGAGCGGGCGATCGCCAGGCACGTCTCCTCGCTCATCGAGCCGGGCTGCACCCTGCAGATGGGGATCGGCGGCATCCCGGACTCGGTCTACGAGGCGATGGACGGCCCCCTCGAGCTCGGCGTCCACACCGAGATGATCTCCGACGGCTGCATGCGGGCGATCGAGCGCGGCGTGGTCACCGGCACGCGCAAGACGCTCCACCAGGGGAAGGTGGTGATCACCTTCGCCCTCGGCAGCGAGCGGCTCTACTCGTTCCTCGACAACAACCCGCTCATCGAGTCGCACCCGGTCAACTACGTCAACGACCCGGTGATCGCGAGCCAGAACGAGCGGCTCGTGGCGATCAACTCGGCGGTCGAGGTCGACCTCACCGGGCAGGTCTGCTCCGACTCGATCGGCACCCAGATCTACTCCGGCTTCGGCGGTCAGGTCGACTTCATCCGCGCCGCCGCCCGCTCGAAGGGGGGCAAGCCGGTGATCGCGCTGCCCGCCACCGCCAAGGGCGGCGCGCTGTCGCGCATCGCGCCGGTCCTCAAGGAGGGCGCCGGGGTGGTCACGAGCCGCGCCGACGTCCACTACGTGGTCACGGAGTACGGCGTCGCCAACCTCTTCGGCCGGAACCTCCGCCAGCGCGCCGAGGCCCTCATCGGCATCGCGGCGCCGCAGTTCCGCGACGAGCTCGAACGCGCCGCCAAGGAGCGCAAGCTCCTCCCGTAGCCGCCGGCGCCACGGCCCGTCTCTTTCCGCGCCCCGGTCTCCGCGAGGAGGCCGGGGCGTGTCGTCGATAGGCCGGGGCGGCCGGCGTCAGCCATGCCCGCTGTCCACCGCTCCGGATGCTCCCGCCCGCACCCTTGACTGCCACCCGCCCCCGTGCATACTGGCGCAGCGTGAAACGGGCAGCTCCCACCCCTCGTGACGAGGCGGCGCGTGAGCGCAGCCGTTGGTCGGAGTCAAGGACGACCGTGCGCCGTCACGCCGTGCGCGGAGAGCTGGCGGTAGGGACCCGGTGATGGCAGGTTTCGGACTCCTCCTGGGTTCGTTCGCCGCCGTTGGCCTCGCCCTGGCGTTCGCCTGGACCTCGTATCTCCTCGCCGACCGGCTCTTTCCCGAAGCGCCGACCTCGACCCGATGGTCGGCGGCTCTGGTCATCGGGGTCGCCGCGCTCCTCGTCGGTTTCTGGCTCGCGGCCTCCGTCGGCTGCTTCCGGCTCGGCTGCGTGCTGCCTGCGTGGGGCCTCCTGGCAGCCGCGGTGCACACGGCCTTGGGGCGGAGGCCGCAGCCCTGGCAGCGGCTCCGGGCCGACGGCAGGCGGCTCGTCGAGCTGATCTGCGAACCCGGATACGCACGCTGGCTCGGTCTGGGGGTTGCCATCGTGGGCGTAGCGAGGCTGCTGCGCGCGCTGGCAGCGCCTCCGCTTGCCTGGGATGCTCTGACCTATCACCTGGTCCGCGCGGGGATCTGGATACAGGCGGGCGGCTTCGTCGCCACCCCGGCGCCGGACGCCTGGGGCTACTACGACTGGTTTCCGCCGGGCGCGGACGTGCTCTGGGCGTGGGCCATGCTGCCGGTTCGCGGCGATGGCCTCGTTCCGATCCTCGGGTTCATCCTCTGGCTGGGGCTCGGCCTCGGCACGTACACGGCATCCCGGAACCTGGGAGGCTCCCCGCAGCGGGCGCTGCTGGTGGCCCTCGTCGTCCTTTCGACGCCGGGGATGCTCGCGCAAGTCACGGCAGCCTATGCCGATCTCGCGACGACCACGCTCTTCGCGTTGGGGGCCGGGTTCGTCATCCGGTTGTTCCGCGGTGCGGCTGCCGGTGACTACCTCGGCTGTGCGCTCGCCTTCAGCGCAGCCGTCGCCACGAAGTTCTCCGCTCTCATCTATCTCGGGCTCGTGCTGCTCGTCGTCTCCGTCGCGCTGCTCAAAGACCGTACCCGGCGCGCTCGCGCGCTCTGGCTAGCCAGCCTGCTCGCCCTCGTGGTCGCGGTTGGGGTCTGGCCCTACCTGCGAACCTGGGCCAGAACCGGCTCTCCATTCTTTCCGTTGACCGTGACCGTACCGTTCCTCGGTACCTTCCCGGGCAGCCACGAGCTCACCCTGTTGCTGGAGGGTGCCCTGCTGCCGGAGCAGACCCGCGATCCGTCCGTTGGCGAGCTGCTCCGGGGACTCTTTGCCGGCCGTCTGGAAGCGGACTGGAGTCACCTCAATCTCGGCCTCGGAGGCGTCTTCGTTCTCCTGGCGGCGGGATTCGGGCTGATCGACCTCCGGCGCCGCCCGGCGCTGCGATGGCCCGCGGTCTTCCTGCTGGTCTGTGCGGTGCTGACCATCGCGCCCCTTGCCAGCCCGGCGTTCCGTGCCGAACGCATCATCTGGTGGGCGAGCGTCGGCCGATTCCTCGGTCCGGCCCTGGTCGCACTCGCGCTGCTCACGACACCGGCAGAGCGCGACCATGTCGATCTCGGGCTCGCCGGTGCAGTCGTTCTCTCCCTGTTCGCGCTCTTCCCGCTCGGCTTCGGGCCGACAGGGCGCGTCGGGGCGGCCATCCTCCTGCTGGTCATCCTGGCCGTTGGCCTTCTCTCGGCATTCCTCGTGCGCCTTCTGCACGGACGGCAGATGCGTCTGGCCGCGCTCCTGGTCGTCGTGCTCGCGCTTTCCGGGTTGGCGCGTGTGGGCCACGATCTGCGGACGGCCCTCCGCTATCCCTTCTACGCCGCCGCGGCCTCCGGGCGGGAGTTCGATCTCCATCCGCTCGATTCCATCTATGCGGCGAGCTGGCCCGCGTGGCGCTTCCTCGATCGCGAAGCGGGGCTGCGAATCGCGGTGACCGCCGGCTGGGACGGGATCGGGCACAACTGGTACCGCTACCCGCTGCTGGGGTCGCGACTCCAGAACGAGCTCTTCTACATTCCCGTCACCGCCGACGGCACGGTCATCGACTACCGGCCGCCCGTGCTCGCCTTCCACGAGCTCGACGGCCGAGCCTGGACGCGGCGCCTTCGAGAGGAAGGCATCGAATACGTGGTGGTACTCCCGCCGACCGCGGTGCCGGAGCTGTACTGGATGGAGCAGCGGCCGGCGCTCTTCGAGCCCGTGGCCCGGGAGCTCTCGGGCGCCTCTCTGGTCTATCGCGTGGTTCCGCCAGGGTGAAGGGTCGCCCTCGTCCGGCACCCGGCGAACGGACGACGTCCGCCTGGTTCGGATCGAAGCGAGCGGTGACCCTCAGCCGCCGTCCCGTGCCCGGCGCAGGCGGAGCGTCTCGCGCAGGAGCGGCAGGGCGGCGCGGTCTTTCTCGCGGTTGTCGGCTTCCTTGCTCTCGATCACCGCCTCGAGATCGAGAACCCGCTCGGTGAGGTCGCCGAGCCGCACCGCATGGGAGCGAGCGCGCACTTCGGGCCAGCCCTGCGCCCGGCCGATCTCGCGCATCAGATCGAGCCGCCCGAGGCGGGTCTCGAGCTGGTGGTGGCGCAGGGTCTCCAGCCGGTCGGCGTCCGGGCGGAGTCGGCGTCCGAGCGGATCCCAGTAGACCGCGTCGAGCTCGGCGAGCGCGGCGAGCAGCCGGGAACGATTCTCGGGATTGGGGGCGAAGACAACGTCGAGATCGAAGGTGGTCATCGGGGCGCCGGCGAGCACCGCCGCCGTCGCTCCGACCACCACGTGCTCGACGCCATGACGCGCGAGCAGCCTCAGGAGCTCACCGAATCTCGGGGTAGCGTCCACCGGAGAGCTCCAGGAGGTCGGCGACCGCGCGCTCGAGGGCCGCGAGCCGCGCGGCGGGCGTGCGGTGGAGGCTCGCCCAGATCAGCGTGCGGTCGATCCCCTCGGGAGAGATCGCGACGCTCTCGACCCACGCCGGATAATCCGGATCGCCGGGCGCGGGAGCGGTGGCGGGATCGACACCGGGCAGGGGCGGCAGCGGGCGAGAGGACACGGCAGTACGATTCTACGGTCTGCCCCGGGCGGATGACCGCCGGCCGTCCCCGGCACCACCGGCTGACCATGGTCATGGAGAGACCGCCGCGCCCGGGCTAGGCTCTTCGGCAGGAGGAGCGCCATGCGCCGGATTCCGGGTTCGCTGTTCGTTCTCTGTCTTCTCGTCACGGCGATCGCCGCCCGCGCCGAGGAGGCGCCGTCGTTCACGCTCGGCGAGGCCCTTCGCAACTCGCGGCTGATCGCCGACTTCCGGCTCCGGTTCGAGCAGGTTGACGACGACGCCTTCACCCGGCCGGCGGCGGCGACCACGCTGCGCAGCGCGGTGGGTTTCGAGACCGGCGAATTCCGGGGCTGGCAGGTGCGGCTCGAGCTGGAGGACGTGAGCGTGGTCGGCGCCGACGAGTACGCCAACGGCGGCTTCGGAAGCGCGAACAACGGCGTCCTCGGCCGGCCGCTGATCGGCGATCCGGACGGCACCGCGATCCATCGCGCCTTCGTGCGCTGGCAGGGCCATGGCATCACCGTGCAGGCGGGGCGTGACGAGCTCCTCTTTGGCGACCAGCGCTTTGTCGGCAACGTCGGCTGGCGGCAGCACGGCCAGAGCTTCGACGGCCTGAGCGTGCGCGCTCCGCTCGGCGCGCAGTGGAAGCTCTCCTACGCCTTCCTCGAAAGCGTGCAACGGATCAACCGCGCGACCGACGAGCTCTCCGGGCACCTCCTCGCGCTCGAGGGGGATCTCGGGGGCGCCGGGAGGCTGCTGCTGCACGCCGAGCGGCTCGACTACGAGAGCCCCGCCCGCCGCGCGCTCTCGAGCCTGACCTGGGGCGCCGAGTGGAGCGGGGTCGAGACGTTCGCCGCCGGCCAGTTCCTCTGGGAGCTCGAAGCGGCCGCGCAGCGCGATGCCGCCAAGAATCCGCGGCCGATCGAAGCCGGCTACTTCTTCGCGAGCGCCGGCTGGGGGTGGCGCGGCTGGACGGCCCGGGCCGGCTGGGAACGGCTCGAAGGCAGCGCGCGCAAGGGGCAGTTCAACACCCCGCTCGCGACCCTCCACAAGTTCAACGGCTGGGCCGACCGGTTCACGGCGACGCCGATCGACGGTCTCGACGACCGCTACCTCCAGCTCGACGGCCAGCGCGGTGCCTGGAGCTGGACGCTCGCCGCGCACGATTTCGCCGCCGGCACCGGCAGCGCCTCCTACGGCCGTGAGCTCGACCTGCAGCTGCTCTGGAGGCCGAAGAGCGGGCTCACCTTCGGCGCGAAGTCGGCGCGCTACGACGCGCGGCGGTATGGCGCCGAGACCACGAAGCTCTGGGTCTGGACGGCGTTCTCGCTCTGAGGAGATCACCGATGACCGAACGGCAGCCGTTCTCTCCCGGTCTCCATCTCCACCGCGGGGATCTCACCCGCCTCGCGGTCGACGCGATCGTCAACGCCGCCAACGAACGGCTGCTCGGCGGAGGCGGCGTCGACGGGGCGATCCACCGCGCCGCCGGCCCCGGCCTCCTCGCCGCCTGCCGGGCGCTTCCGGAGCTCCGCCCCGGGGTGCGCTGCCCGACCGGAGAGGCCCGGCTCACGCCCGGCTTCGACCTGCCGGCCCGCCATGTGATCCACACCGTCGGCCCCGTCTGGCGGGGCGGCGGCCACGGCGAGGACGCGCTCCTCGCCGCCTGCTACCGCAACTCGCTCGCCCTCGCCGCGCGGCACCGGCTCGCGACGATCGCCTTCCCCGCGATCAGCTGCGGCGTCTACGGCTTCCCTCTCGATCGCGCCGCGGCGATCGCCGTACGCGAGGCGCGCGCCCACCTCGCGAGCGCCGGTGCGGTGACCACGATCCTCCTCGTCGCCTTCGATTCGGCCGTCCACGACGCCCTCGCCACCGCGCTCGCCGCAGTCCGCTGAGTGTCGCGCCGGGAGGCGCGCGTCTCCAGCGTTTGTGCGATCTCTTCGCGTGCCCTAGGATCGGAGGCAAGCACGAGAGTGCAGGACTGGCGCGGCGACGGAGGGAGTCGTGTCACGGACTCACGGGAGGATCGCATGCCACACTCGAACAGACCCCCGATTGCGGAGACGGCGACGTCTCCGCGCCGAATCCAGTACGTCAACCGTATCGAGAACGTCTCCGGCCTGCCCCCGGAGCAGCGGGAAGCCCTGCGCGAGGTCACGCAGCGCTACGTCTTCCGGGCGAACGACTACTACCTCGGCCTGATCGACTGGAACGATCCGAACGATCCGATCCGGCAGCTGATCATCCCCCGCCTGGAGGAGCTCCACGACTGGGGGCGGCTCGACGCCAGCGACGAGGCGGCCGTCTCGGTGGCGCCCGGCGTGCAGCACAAGTATCCGCATACCGTGCTGCTGCTCTGCAACGAGGTGTGTGGTGCCTACTGCCGCTACTGCTTCCGCAAGCGGCTCTTCATGGACGAGAACGACGAGGTCACGCACGACGTCTCGGAGGGGATCCGCTACATCGCCGCCAACCCGGCGGTCACCAACGTGCTCCTGACCGGCGGCGATCCGCTCCTGATGAGCACCCGGCGGCTGCGCGAGATCCTCGCGGCGTTGCGGGCGATCCCGCACGTCCGCATCATCCGGATCGGCTCGAAGATGCCCGCCTTCAACCCGTGGCGGCTCCTCGACGACCCCGACCTCCAGGAGCTCTTCCGCACCCACTCGACGCCGCGCAAGCGGATCTACCTGATGGCCCATTTCGACCATCCGCGCGAGCTGACCGATCCGGCCGTCGAGGGGATCGACCAGTTCCTGCGCTGCGGCGTCGTCTGCGTCAACCAGTGCCCGCTCATCCGCGGCATCAACGACGATCCCCGGGTGCTGAGCGACCTCTTCCGGGAGCTCTCGTTCATCGGCTGCCCGCCCTACTACCTTTTCCAGGGCCGGCCGACCGCCGGCAACGAGCCGTACGCGGTGCCGATCGTCCGCGGGTGGGAGATCTTCCGGGAGGCGCTGCGGATCGGCTCCGGCCTCGCCCGCCGGGCCCGGTACGTCATGTCGCACGCCACCGGGAAGGTGGCGATCGTCGGGGTGGACGACCGGCACATCTACCTGCGCTACCACCGCGCGAAGGATCCGGATCTCCGCGGGCGGTTCCTGGTCTACGAGCGCGACGACGCGGCGCTCTGGCTCGACGAGCTCCATCCTGCCGACGACGCCTCGCCGCGCTTCGAACCAACCTCGCTGCTCGGCGTCGACGAAGGGCCGGAATAGCCCCGCGGACCCGGTTCGTCCGGCCGGGCGCCGGGGCAACGCTCCGCTAGGATCGTCACCACGAGGAGGCGAACCGGCGTGGAGCGGGACGGGCAGCGGACGCGGGCCGGACGGCCACCGGATGCGGCGGCGGCCGGCGCGGGCGTGCCGCTGCTCGCCGGGCTCGACCCCGCACTGCGCACCGCGCTCCTCGCGATCGCCGGCGCGGTGCGCGCCGCCGGCGGGCGGGCGCTCGTGGCCGGAGGGGCGGTGCGCGACGCGCGCTTCGGGCTCGCGGCGAACGATCTCGACGTCGAAGTCTTCGGGCTCGACCTCGCCGCGCTCGAGCGGGTCGCGGGCGGGGTGGCCGCCACCCAGCGGGCCGGCGCCGCCTTCGAGGTGCTGCTCGTCAAGGGATTGCCGCTCGAGCTCGTCCTCCCGCACCGGGAGGACGGCGGGGTCGGGGTGCCCCCCGATCCCGCGGGGACGTACGCCGAGGCGATCGCCGCAGCCGCCGCGCGCCGCGACTTCACCTGCAACGCCCTCTACTTCGATCCGTTGAGCGGCGAGCTCCTCGACCCGCACGGCGGCTGCGCCGACTGCGCCGCCGGGCGGCTCCGGCACACCTCCGCCCGGTTCACCGAGGATCCGCTGCGGGTGCTGCGCGGCATGCAGCTCATCGCGCGCTTCGAGCTCACGCCGGCACCCGAGACCGTCGCCCTCTGCCGCACCCTCTCTCCGGCCGGGCTCGCGCCGGAGCGGGTCTTCGAAGAGTGGCGCAAGCTCCTCCTCCACGGGATCGCGATCGGCCGCGGTCTCGACTTCCTCGCCGCCACCGGCTGGCTCGCCCACTTCCCCGAGCTCCGGGCGTTCGCCGATACCGCGGCGGCAGCGGACGAATCTCCGGCGGGCGACCTCCTCACCCGCACCGGCCGCAGCCTCGACGCCTTCGCCCGCGAGCGGACGGGCGACGCCCGCGAGGATCTCGTCGTCGGCCTCGCGGTCCTCTGCCACGATCTCGGCGCCCCGGCGCCGGCGAGCGACGGCGCAGCGGGCGCGACGGCGACCCGGTCGTTTCTCGGGCGGATGACCCGCGAGACGGCGCTCCTCGACGAGGTCGTACCCCTCGTGCGCGAGCTGCCCCGGCTGCTCGCGGTCGCCCCCGCGCCGGACGACGCCGCGATCCGCCGCCTCGCGCGCGATGCCGGCCGTCTCGACCGCCTCTTGCGCGTCGCCCGCGCGGTGCTCGCCGGGCGCTCGCCCCGCCCGTTCGCGGGCTTCCCCGAAGGCGACCGCCTCCTCGCCCGCGCCCGCGAGCTCGGGGTGGATCGCGCTCCTCCGGCGCCCCTCGTCCGCGGCCGCGACCTCCTCGCCCTCGGCCTGTCGCCGGGGCCGGAGATGGGCCGGCTCCTCGCCGCCCTCTACGAGCGGCAGCTCGACGGCGAGATCACGACCCTCGAAGAGGGCCTCGCCCACGCCCGCCGGGAGCGGCCCGCATGAGCACCGCCCGGGTACGGCGAAGCTGGCGGGCGGCCGCCCTCGCGGGCGCCATCCTCCTCTGGGCCGCGGGGCTCGTCGGCGCGGCGCTGCCGCAGGCCCGCTGCCTGCGGGTGCTCGACGGCGACTCGGTCGTGCTCCGGCTCGACGGGCGGGAGATCGAAGCGCGCCTCGACGGGATCGACGC
>Ga0209604_1000381_pt1 | contig 42125 bp, 32 predicted proteins | sample AD_UKC097_MetaG_FD_184405 | JGI IMG/M metagenome (GOLD analysis project Ga0209604, IMG submission 184405) | Active sludge microbial communities of municipal wastewater-treating anaerobic digesters from USA - AD_UKC097_MetaG (SPAdes) (version 2) | ecosystem: Engineered > Bioreactor > Anaerobic >...
ATGAGCCTCCGATGGTCCCGCCCTCGGAGAGATAGACGAGCGAGACCTCTCCGAACAGCCTCCCCGCCAGAAGGCCGAAGGGAACCAGGACGATAAAAAGCGAAATTACCTGCTGATGAAGCGGCAGGATCATCCCCCTCGCGGGATGGAAGAGAATCCTCAGCGACGAGGCAAGCAGGACCAAGAGGAACAGCGCGGGTCCCGAAACCGCGAGCACCGCCCTCATCCTGCGAGGTTCCGGTTTCCCGCAGGAGTAAAGCCCGCACGCCGAGGAAACGAGGAGTATCCCGATGCCGAGGATGACTGGAAGCTCGCTTCCCGAGAACGAGACGAGCAGTTCCCTCGAGAGGAGCACCTGGCCCCAGAGCGAGAAGAGGCCGGCCAGGAAGAGCCAAAGGCGTGTCATTCCTCGCCGCCGCGCGAAATGATTTTAAATTTTAAATTCGAGATTTTAAATTCGAAATTTATTGTCCTCATCCGCCGCCCTGCTGGAATCAACCTGCCATCTCCGTTCCTCCCTGCGGGTTTTCCGACTTAAAGTTTACCCTTCTTTAAAGAGGAGTTCCAGAAACGCGCGCAATCCGCTTGTTGAATTCCACCCGGCACTGCAATAAAATAATCTGGAGGAGTGAAAATGGAATTGAGCAGATGCAGGCCGGCAGATGATCTGGAGAATTAAGTTTTGTGTCCCCAGATATCGCCCAGATATCGGGTAGTATGGAATATGCGCAAGTGTCTAAGAGATGACCCCGGAGAGGCTGATAAAGTAAGAATGGTTATCAAGAGGTTGAACCGCGAGAGGAAAAACAATGCAACTACGCAAGCCTGACCCCATTATTAAAAATTGAGGAGATAGCAATGGATAGAACTTTAATTAAGGACTATATAAGGCTGTTTGTGTCCACATTTGTAATGACTTTATGTTTTATAGTGGCGTCTGCAATTTGTCTAGTTTCTGCTGACTCAATTATGAAAAACACTTTTAAGCCAATGACGCTAAGGGTGGTTTATCTTTCATTAGTATGGCTTTTGCCAGCTATTGGCTTTGCACTCTTTACATTTTTTTATGGAAAATGCTATTCCTTCGCTATTCCTAAAGCAATCTTTCTTTCTTATGGGTGCATTTTGACCGTTATTAATCTCCTTATATTGGCTTTTCTAATCACGGATTTATGGGATATAGGAAATAAAATTCCGTTTTCTCTTTCCGTAATTGTTAGCTTATTGGGAATGATTTTATTTCCCGGTGCCTTCATTCTCGTTATAGGAAGGTGGATAACGGAATATGAAGGAGAACTGTCTTTTTTAGAGGTGTTTTTATTCCTTGGCACAACTTTTATTGGTTGGGCTTTCTACGCTTATTTAATTACTAAATGCTTAAAAAAAAGGAAAATGCGAAGAATAAATACTGCCCAATACTCTGGAGAAAATAGGTCATCCCATGAACCATGAATCTCTTTCAAACCATAAAGCCATCAACGGCATCACGACGACATGGGGCTACACCTACGACACGGCAGGAAGACTCCAACGGACAAACCTCAACGGCAGCCTTTATGCCCAGTACGGTTACGACACCAACGGCAACAGGCTGACCAAGACAACAACAAGCCAGACGATCACAGGAACCTACGACGCGCAGGACAGGTTGCTGGCTTATGGGAACTATGTCTTTACCTACACCGCGAATGGAGAGCTGGAAACCAAGACCGACACGGCCACAAGCGAAACAACAACCTATACTTATGATGTTCTCGGCAACCTCAAAAACGTTGTTCTTCCGGATTCAACCTTGATAGAATACGTCGTGGATGGAAGAAACAGACGAGTGGGCAAGAAAGTGAACGGGACACTGGAAAGAAGCTGGATCTACGACGGACAATTGAGGCCGGTGGCTGAACTTGACGGAAGCGGTGTGTTGACGGCTCAGTATGTTTACGCGACGCATATAAATGTTCCTGACTATGTCATTAAAGGAGCAACGACGTACAGGGTGATAACGGATCATTTGGGATCGTTGAGGTTCGTGATTGACACCGCGACTGGCACCATAGCTCAAAGGATGGATTACGATGATTGGGGAAATGTGTTGGTGAACACCGCACCAGACTTCACACCCTTCGGCTTCGCTGGAGGGATGTATGACAGCCAGACGAAGCTTGTGAGGTTCGGGGCGAGGGATTATGACGCGGAAACGGGGAGGTGGACAGCGAAGGATCCGATTGGGTTTGGAGGAGGGTTGTGGAATTTGTATTCGTATTGCGGGGAAAATCCAGCAGGAAATTTGGATATCAGTGGTTTATGGCAAGGATATGGACATGGGGGTATTTTGAATGCGGCATTCGGAGGTTATGGGGGGGTACTAGATGAGACTGATATAAATTGGTTGAAAGATGGGAGTGACTATGTAGATTTGGCTTATCCCGAAGTAGAATTTTCTTATATGCACGCAATGAGGGCACCATGGCAGAGTGTTGAAGAGGCACAAGCTCTTTATAAACAGTTCTTGTGCGATCAGTTGAATCAAGCTCTGTATTTCAAAGGACGAAAGGACTACAAGACCGCCTTGAATGAACTTGGGCAGGGAATGCATGCCATAATGGATAGCACAAGTCCTTCACACTCAGGATTTCAGGTTTGGAGCACTCCATACGGGATTAACTTCCCATACTGGACAATTGTCAGTCATATACGAAAAGAATTAGCTCCTCCGTATATGTCGCCTTATTCACAAACAGAAGCGATGAGAAAACTATGGGACTATTTTGACAGGTTCCGTAAAGGTTGTCCTTGTAATTAGCTAAAAAACGAAAGCGGGGATATTTATGAACGCAAATCTAAGGGAATATTTGCGGTTGGTCGTGTCTATTATCTCGATGAGTTTTTGTTTTATAGTTGGATTTCTTGTTTGTTCTGCAATTTCTGATGCAATTACAGACAGTGTAGCATTTACAGGAGGAAAGAAGGTATTATATCTTCTTTTAGTATGGCTTTTGCCAACTATTAGTTTTGCTCTCTTTACATTTTTTTATGGAAAAATTTATTCCTTCGCTATCCCCAAAGGAATCTTTCTTTCTTATGGGTGCATTTTGACCGTTATAAACCTCCTTATATTGGCTTTTCTAATCACAGATTTATGGGATATAGGGAATAAAATTCCCTTTTCTCTTTCAGTTATAGCGGGAATATTTGGAGTAATTTTGTTTCCTGGATTTCTTGTCTTAGCATTTGCTGGCGGAAGTGTAGGAAGGAACTCACTTTTGGGACTTCTTCTTTTATCTTTTTTAATAACCTTTCTTTTTTGGGTTTTCTATGGCTACCTTATAGCAAAGTGGATAAAAAAAAGAAAAGGCAGAAAAGCAGATGAGATCTATAAGAAGGGGTCAAGCCATGAATCATGATTCTTTTTCAAACCAAAACCTCATATCTTCACCCCTTCCGATTCCGCCGCTTGCCGGGCTCGTCGGAGGGGAGAGGCTGTCTGAGCAAATCAAGCCACAGATTGTCCCGTCCGACAGCTCCTCCCCGCCGACAAGTCATAATCGTTGCCAAAACGGCCTACTCACCGGTTCCACCCTCGGAAGCGTCACGGACAGCTACACTACAACTCTTTCGGCGAGGTGACAAGCTACACCGCCGCCTATCCCGCGGGATTAAGCTGTCAGATAGGATACACGAGGGATGCAATCGGCAGGATCACCGGAAAGACCGAAGACATCAATGGCATCACAACGACATGGGGATACACCTACGACACGGCGGGACGACTGACCCAGACGACCAGGAACGGTGACCTGTGGGCGAGCTATGGCTACGATTCAAATGGCAACAGGCTGACCAAGACAACAACAAGCCAGACGAGCAACGGCACCTATGACGCGCAAGACAGGCTGACAGCTTATGGGAACTACATCTATACTTATACTGTCAACGGTGAACTTGAAACCAAGACCGACACGGCCACAAGCGAAACAACGATCTATACTTATGATGCTCTTGGGAATTTGAAAATTGTCCTCTTGCCTGATGGTACGCAGATAGACTACATTATTGATGGACGCAACAGGAGAGTCGGCAAGAAAGTGAACGGAACGCTGGAAAGGCAGTGGATCTACGACGGACAATTGAGGCCGGTGGCCGAGATGGATGGAAACGGCGCACTTGTAAGCCAGTTCGTCTATGCGACGCACATCAATGTGCCGGACTTCATCATTAAGGGAGCGGGTACGTACAGAGTAATTACGGATCATCTTGGCTCGTTGAGGTTTGTAATCGATACCGCGACAGGGACAATTGCGCAGAGAATGGATTATGACGATTGGGGCAATGTATTGGTTAACACCGCGCCAGACTTCACTCCGTTCGGCTTCGCGGGAGGGATGTACGATTCGCAAACGAAACTCGTAAGATTCGGCGCGAGGGATTATGACGCGGAGAGCGGAAGGTGCAGATTTCAGGGGACACGATCCTTAATTCCCCAACTGCGCCGCTCCGATTGACCGCCTATGGCCATCCCAGAGAGCCTCATTTTTCCTTGAACACGATGGCCTGGAAGGTGTAGAACTTGCAGCCGCTCTTGTAACAATCTTCAGGCAATCCGGCCTTCGCGCAGAGATGCTGAAGCATCTCGTCTCTCGACCATCCCTCTTCGGGCGCGACCTGGGGAAGGAAGACGGCCCTCCTGCCGCCTTTTTCGATCACGGTGCCGTCCCTCCCGATGACAATGTCGGCGGGCCCCGGGACCTGCTTCAGCGGAGTGAGAACGGAGATCTCTATCTCGATATCCTTGAACTCGCTTTGCTGGAGCGGATAGAACCTGTCGTCGTCGAAAGCCGCGGCCAGGGCCATTTTCGCCACGACGACCCCCAGCGGGGTGTCCTCGGCCATGTGGCCGATGCAGCCCCTAAGGTCGCCCTTTTTCGTCAGCGTCACGAACGCGCCCTGTTTCCTCGAAAGCGCTCCGCCGTTTATCCTCGGAAGAGTGAACACCTCCCCTTCGATGTAATCCCTGATAGAACGCCTCGCCAGCTTTAAAAGTTCCTGCTTGTCGGCCTCGCCGAAAGCACCTGTTTCCCGCGGCTTTTCGTCGAGGACAGTTGAGTCCGCCGAAGCCGTCCCTTCCGAGAACATGACGGCTCCGTATCCGACCACCTTGCTTGTATCGCCCATCACGGTATCGCCGGAATTGGCGTAGGAAAGGGCGACCGCCTTTTCGGCTCCCATCTCCTTCATCGCCGAGACCAGCATCGTTATCGGACCCGCGCCGCAAGCCGCCGTCTCGACGCCGGGGCTCGTTTCGCATTTCTTCATGGTCGCCGCGATCTTTCCCGCGTCCATCGACAGGAAGGACTTCATCGCTTCGATGTCGGAGCGCCTCGCGGCCGCGTATCCGGGGTAATGCGAAAGGTCCGACGAAGCAATGACCAGCGCGTTCCTGCCCGCGAGCGCCTTTCCAAGCGCCTTGCCCGCTTCTTCGGCGAACGCGGCGTCGGAGCTTCCCACGATCACGGGGACGATCCTGACATCGCCGAATATCTTCTTGATGAAGGGCAGCTGGACCTCGATCGAGTGCTCCCTCTGGTGCGCTGCGGCGTTGAACTCCGAACCCTCGCACCGGGACATGATCTTCTTCTGAAGCTCCTTGTCGATGTAAAGGAGGCCGAGCGGTATTTTGAACGCGTCGCCGTCGTGGAAATAGAGCCTGTTCGACGGATAGACGGTGTGGTTGGTCCCGAGGATGACGACGGCGTCGTAGCTGTAGGACGCGGCCTGGCTGAATCCGTCCGCCGCTATCTGCCCCGAGAAAGCCCAGCCGGCGTGAGGAAGGATCAGGCCGCGCGGCTTGACCCCCTTCTGCGGGACGGCTTCCCCGAGAAAGATCTCGACTCCCCTGGCGAGCTTGGTGCTGTCGTTGACGTAGAATTTTCCCGCTACACAGCTTTCCCTGATCTTCATCGTTCCCGCTCCCATCATCGTCAAAAAAACAAGGGCAAGCAAAATTGTCTTCTTCATCTTCAGCTCCAGACGCCCTTCACGGGAGAGCCGCAGAAGGCGCATTTTCCCTGTTTGAGGTTCATCGTCTTCACCAAAAAACCCTGTCTTTCGATGACGGTCTTCCCGCATTTCGGGCAGTAGGTGTGGTTGCCCGGATGGCCCGGGACATTGCCCACGTAGACATACCTGAGCCCAAGTTCCATCGCGGCCTCCCTCGCTTTTTCAAGCGTAGAGACGGGAGTGGGCGGCAGGTTTAGAAGCTGGTAGTCGGGATGGAACCTGGTGAAGTGGAGCGGAGTGTCGGGGCCGGCCTCGTCGAGGACGAACTTCGCCAGGTCCCTGATGTCGCCTGCCTTGTCGTTGAGGGTCGGCACGACCAGGTTCACTATTTCGAGGTGCCTCCCCGCCTTCGCCACCTGCTTGACGCTCCTAAGCACCGGCTGGAGCTCCGCCTTGCAGACGCTCCTGTAAAAATCCTCCGAAAAGCCCTTCAGGTCTATCTTGATGGCGTCGAGCGCGTCTATCATCTCTTTGAGAGGCTCTTCCCGCATGAACCCGCAGGAGATGATCACGGACCTCAACCCCTTCTTCTTGCCCTCATTCGCGATGTCAATAAGGTATTCGGCGAAGACGGTCGGTTCGTTGTAGGTGAACGCGATGACGGGGGCTTTGTTCGCCGCCGCTGACCCGACGATGTCCGAAGGCGGAACGAAGGGCGTCGAGTAATCCTCCGGCCGCGACTGAGAGATCTGCCAGTTCTGGCAGAACTTGCACGCGAGGGGGCAACCCCCCGTTGCGATCGAGAAGGCGGCGCTTCCCGGCAGGAAATGGTAGAGCGGCTTCTTCTCTATCGGATCGGTGTGGGTCGTTATAGGCCTGCCGTAGACAAGAGATTTAAGCTCGCCTCTTACGTTCACGCGGGCTCCGCACTTCCCGCGCCCCCCGTCCTGTATCATGCAGCCGTGGGCGCAGAGGAGGCATTTCACCACCCTGTTCTTGTGGGCGTTCTTCAGGTCGCCGGATGGGATGGAAGAGCCGTGGCAGGGGGAGCAGTCGCCTCCCGCGACGAAGGGCACATAGAACCTTGCCTTCGGGGCCTTCAGGATGATGTCCCCGAGGGCGTCACCGGCAAATATGTCAAATGGGCCGCGGCCGAGGATGTCCTTCATAAAGCCCGAACCTTCGAAGATGGATAGAAGGCACGCCGCCGAAGAAACCTTCGCCGCCGAAACGATGAACTCTCTTCTCGACATCCCTTTTTTCAAGACATGCCTCCAGCTTCAAAGGTAGGTTAAAAGGTGCCTGTTGTCAATCTCCGGAAAAGTGGCTATTTCTTGGCGCCCGAATCGCGGAGCAGAGTCTTGATCTCATCGTCTCTCGTGCAGTCCAGGGCGGTCTTGTAGTCGCGGTTCATGGCGTTCACCCTCGCCCCCTTGGAGATGAGGAGCTCGCACACCTCCCTGTGGCCGTGCCACGCCGCTATTATGAGGGCCGTGTCGCCCGAGTTGTCCTCGGCGTTTATGTCCGCTCCCTTGGAGATCAAAAGCTTGCAGAGGTTCCTGTGTCCGTGCCACGCCGCCTTCATGAGCGCGGTCTTTCCCTCGTTGTCCACCGCGTTGATGTCGGCGCCTTTGAGGAAAAGCATGTGGATCACCCGCCTGTAGCCCTGCCAGGATGCTTCACCGAGGGCTGTCCTTTTCTGGTCGTCGCGCGCGTCGATCTCGGCGCCCCTGGAGACGAGAAGTTCGCAGATTTCGAGGTGTCCCTTCCTCGCGGCGCTGATGAGGGCGGTCGAGCCTATCGAGTCTTTCTCGTTGACCTCCGCTCCCTTCGAGATAAGGTACTCGCACAGGTCTCTCATTCCGCCCCTCGCCGCGGCCATGAGGAGAGTTCCTCCCCTCACGTCCTTCGCCTTGAGGTCCGCGCCCTTGGCTATGAGCAGGTCGCAGGTCTCCCTCCTGCCCCTCTCCGCCGCGAGCATCAGGGCCGTGTGGCCCTTGCCATCCCTTTCGTTCATCTCCGCGCCCTTCGAGATCAGCAGTTCGCAGACGCTCCTCTGCCCCTGCCCGGCCGCCTTTATGAGAGCGGTCTGGCCATGATCGTCGTTGGCGTTCAGATCGGCGCCGGCCTCTATCAGCACTTTGCACACCTCGCAGTAGCCGCGCTTCGCGGCGTTCGTGAGCGCCGTCCTCCACGAATCGTCCTCGGCATTGACATCCGCCTCGTTCAGAATGAGCAGGCTGCATATTTCCGCGTTGCCCGCCTCGGCCGCCCTCATCAGCGCGGTCCTGCCGTTGGCGTCCTTCTCGTCAACCCTCGCGCCGCTTCGGATGAGAAGCAGGCACGCTTCGTCGTGGCCTCCCGCCGAGGCGTACATGAGCGCGGTCCCGTTCTCGAAAACGGACGCCGACATGTTCTTTTCGTTGACGTCCGCGCCTCCGGCTATCAGTTTTTCGCATTCCTCGAGCCTGCCGGACGCGGCCGCCTCCATCAGAGCGGTCCTTCCGTCCATGTTCTTCCCGGACATGAGCGCCTCCCTTTTCTCCAAAAGGCCCTTGCAACCTTACCTTTTTCTGGTCTTATAAAACCACCATTCGGGGCGGCTGTCAAGACTGAGGTCTATGCCTGAAAAAGACAAGGGACGCGGCAGCCCGCGTCCCTTCAAGGAGGTCACTGAGAGAAAAGGAAGAGATCGCTATTTTGACATTTTTTCCAGCGCGGCCTTGGGGTCCTTGTCGAACTCCTTGGCGCAGTAATCGGAGCAGAAGAACACTCTCCTGCCCTTGTAATCCCGTTTTATCTTCCTGTCCGTGATCTCCATGTTGCAGATCGGGTCTTTTTTCTGCACGTTCTCAAGAAGAATGCCGTCCTTTTCGAACTTTTCCATGTACTTCTCCGGTTCGGCCTGGAACTTGGAGATGCACCCCTTGCAGCAGAAATATATACGCTGGCCCTGGTAATCGAGGTAGGCGTTCTTGACTATCTTTTCTCCGGTGACGGGGCAGAGGGTTTGTTGTCTAAGTCCGGGATCCTTCGCGAAAACGGATAGAGCGGCCATCGTAAGCAGTGCGGCCAGAATCAACTTGATCATCTTGCCACCTCCTATGATTGCAGAACATCCGGCCGGGAATATTATTCCCCGTCCTCTCGCACAGTCCCTGCCTTCCAGAGAAGATACATGGGAGGATAGACCAGGAGTTCCAGGATAAAAGAGGTGAAGAGCCCGCCCACCATCGGGGCCGCGACCCTCTTCATCATGTCCGACCCTGTCCCGATGCTCCAGAGGATCGGCATAAGGCCGAGCGCCGCGGCGCACACTGTCATCATCTTCGGTCTGATCCTCTTTACCGCGCCGTGAACGATCGCCTCCCTTAGGTCCGCGATGTTCCTGAGTTTCCCTTTCTCTACGTATTCCTTGTAGGAGAGATCCAGGAACAGAAGCATGAAGACCCCCGTTTCGGCGTCGAGCCCCATCAACGCTATCATGCCGACCCAGCTCGCTATGGAGACGTTGTATCCGAGGAACCACATCAGCAGGACCGCGCCGATCAGTGAAAAAGGCACGGCCAGCATGACCAGCACCGTCTTGAACCCAGATCTCGTATTCGCATAGAGGAGAAGGAAGATCAAAAGGATCGTCACAGGGAGTATTATCTTGAGCCTCTCCCTAACTCTTACCATGTTCTCGTACTGCCCGCTGTAAATCAGGTAGTAGCCTGCAGGAAGCTTGACCTCGCTACCGATCCGTGCCTTCATCTCCTTTACGTAGGATCCCACGTCCCTTCCCTCGATATCGACGAACACATAGCCCGCCAGCTTCCCGTTCTCGTCCCTTATCATGCTGGGGCCGTAGGCAAGCTTCACCTGGGCCACCTCTCCGAGAGGTATCTGAGCCCCGCCCGGGGTCATGAGAAGGATCTCTCCTATCTCCTCGATCCCGCTCCTGAGGCCGCGAGGATAGCGGACGTTGATGCTGTAACGCTCCCGTCCCTCAACGGTCTCTGAAGCTGTTTCTCCGCCCATCGCCATTTCGACCGTCGCGTTGACATCCTCGATCCTCACTCCGTACCTTGCCATCTTGAGCCTGTCGGGAACGATGTCAACGAAGTATCCGCCGGTTGTCCTTTCGTAAAAAACACTCCTTGTCCCTTCCACCCCGCCGACCGCGGACTCGAGCCTCTTTCCGAGTTCTTCTATCTCGGCAAGGTCGTTGCCGAGGATCTTTATGCCCACGGGAGTCCTCACCCCCGTCGAGAGCATGTCTATCCTTCCCTTGATCGGCATGGTGAAGGCGTTGATGTTGCCCGGGAAATCCAGGGCGGAGTTCATTTCAGCTATGAGTTCGTCGTAGGTTATCCTGTCCCACCAGAAATGGCGCAGTATCCTTTTCGCGAACTCGGGGGCGAAACCCGAATACCATCTTTCTTTTTCCCTCCATTCTCCCCTTGGCTTGAGGACAACGGTCGTCTCCATCATCGAAAGGGGCGCCGGGTCGGTCGAAGTGTCCGCCCTTCCGGCTTTACCGAAGACAGTCACCACCTCGGGGAATGACTTCAATATCCTGTCCTGTTTTCTGAGAAGCTCGGAAGCCTCGCCTATGGAGATCGACGGCAGGGTAGTCGGCATGTAGAGTATCGTCCCCTCGTTAAGGGGAGGCATGAACTCGGTCCCGAGCTTCATGTAAACAGGCACTGTAAGAAATACGGCGATCCCCGCGGCGGCGATGACGCTCTTCGGGTGCTTGAGGACGAACCTGCACGGTTTGTCATAGAGCGCGAAAAGGATCCTGCTCACCGGGTGCTTCTCTTCCTCGTAGTATCTCCCCACGAAAAGAGACGACGCCATCCTGGAAAGGAGCGCCGGCCTGAAGCTGAAGGGCTCCATCCTTGTGAAAAGCATCCTTACGGCCGGGTCGAGCGTCACCGCCAGCAGGGTCGCGATGAGGATCGTAAGGGTCTTTGTCCAGGCAAGCGGCCTGAACATCCTTCCCTCCTCCGCCACCAGAGTGAATACCGGCAGGAACGAGACCGCTATCACCAGAAGGGAGAAGAACACGGAAGGGACGACTTCGAGGAGGGCCGCCAGCCTTACCTCGTGGAAGTCTCCTTTTCTTCCCTCCTTTTCCCACGCCTCCAGTTTCTTGTAGGCGTTCTCCACCTCGATAATCGCTCCGTCGACCAGCACCCCTATCGAGATGGCGATCCCGGAAATGCTCATGATGTTCGAAGTGATGCCAAGAAGATACATTGGTATGAAGGCCAGGAGGACCGATATGGGAATTGTCAGGATGGGAACGAATGCCGAGGGGAAATGCCACAGGAAGAGCAGTATGACGAGGCTTACGATAATCATCTCCACGATAAGCTCTTTCCTAAGCGTCGAGATGGAATCGATTATCAGTTCGGAGCGGTCGTAGGTTTCCTTTATCTCGAGGCCTTCGGGCAGTGAACCCGATATCTCCTTTATCCTCTCCTTGACCCTTTCGATAACCTCGAGGGCGTTTTCGTTGTGGCGCATCACGACTATCCCGCCCACCGCGTCGCCTTCTCCGTCCAGGTCGAGCGCCCCGCGCCTGATCTGGGGGCCGATAGCCACGCTCGCCACATTCTTGACATAAACTGGAGTTCCCGACGGGGAGGTCTTGATCACAGTGTCCTCAATTTCCCGTATACCGCGGATGTAGCCCTTGGTCCGGACCATGAACTCCTTGCCGGAGATCTCGAGCAGCCTCCCGCCGGTGTCCCTGTTGCCCTCCTTCAGCGCGGAAAAGACCTCATGGATCGCGACGCCGCGGCTTTTGAGAGCGTCGGGATCGACTGTAACCTGGTACTGTTTTTCAAAACCGCCGATGGTCGCCACCTCGGCGACCCCGCGGACGCTCTGGAGGGCGTATTTCAGGAAGAAATCCTGGTAGCTCCGCACGAAAGAGGGGTCGTGCTTGTTCTGCCTGTCCACCACCGCGTACTGGTAAACCCATCCGACGCCCGTGGCGTCCGGGCCTATCTCGGTATTCACTCCTTCGGGAAGCCTGCCCTGTATCTTCGAAAGGTATTCAAGGACCCTGCTCCGGGCCCAGTAGATGTCCGTGCCGTCCTCGAATATCACATAGATGTACGAAAAGCCGAAATCCGAATAACCCCTGATGGCCTTGACCTTGGGCGCGCCGAGAAGCGCCGAGATGATCGGGTAGGTTACCTGGTCCTCCATGATGTCCGGGCTTCTGTCCCACCTGCTGTAAACGATCACCTGAGTATCGGAGAGGTCGGGTATCGCGTCCATCCTGATGTTCCTGAGGCAGTAGAACGCGATCAGGACCGCGCAGAGCGTCACGAATACGACCAGGAGCCTGTTTTCCGCCGAAAATACGACAAGTTTCCTGAGCATCTCCGGGTCAGTCCACCCGCCCTTCGACAAGGGCTTTCAGGGAGGATTCCGAATCAAGAAGAAAATTCGCGGAGGTTACGATCTCATCACCGTCCTCCAAACCTCCCGTAACTTCGTAATAATCCCCTCCCTTCCTGCCGAGGGAAAGCTCCCTGGGGACGAATCGCTCTCCTTCCACCACGAAAGCGTAGGCGGACCTTCCTGTCTGTATGACGGCGGAAGCGGGAACCGCGAGCACTTCGCCCAGCGGCGCGGGAAAGACCGCTTCTCCGTACATCTCGGGTTTCAGCAGGCCGTCCCGGTTTGGCACTTCCACTCTGACCGAAAAGGTCCTGCTGGAAGGATCGAGCATCGGGCCGATATAACCGACCTTACCGTCGAACGTCCTGCCCGGATAGGCGGGAAGATAAACCTTCGCGGCCATTCCATTCGAGACGAGCGACGCATCCTTTTCGTAAACGTCGGCCATCACCCAGACCTCCGAGAGGTCCACGACCTTCATAAGCGGGGACCCCGCTTCCACCTTCTGCCCCTGGACCACGTTTTTTTCAACGATGAATCCCAACACTCCCGACCTGACGGTCATGGTCCTTCTTATCTCGCCTTTCCTGAGAGTTTCGTCGATCTCCTCATCGCAGACGCCCATCAGCCTCAGCTTTTTTCTGGCGGCGTCAAGGATCTCCCCGCCCGAAACCCCGGCCCCTTTCACCGCGGCGGCGTAGCCCTCGGCGGAGAGAAGCTCGCCCTGAGCCGCGTAAAGGTCTTCACTGTAGATCTCGAAAAGAGGATCGCCCTTCCCGACCTTCATTCCGACGAACCCGGCGTGGAGCTTCTCTACCCAGCCGGAGAACCTGGTCGAAACAACCTGCTGCCTTCTCTCGTCGAAGGAGACCCTCGCTGAAACTCGCAGTTCTCCCGAAAGAGCCTTTTTCTTTACTTTGCCCGTCGTCACCCCGAGAAGCTTCCTTTTCCCCTCAGAAAGCTTCAGCGATGCCTTGCCCGGGGCATTTTCGCCGCGGCTGTCCGGTTCCGGGCCTCCCTCTTCCTTCTTTGCTGGAACCAGGTCCATGCCGCATATCGGACAGCTTGCCTTTTTTTCTGAAACCACGTCCGGGTGCATCGGGCAGAAGTATTTTGAAGATTCCTTTTCTTCCGTCTCTTTCCTGACCGGCACAAGGTCCATTCCGCACACCGGGCAGCTCCCCTTCCTGTCGGAAATGACATCCGGGTGCATGGGGCAAGTGAATTTCTCACCGCCATCCTTCTTTCCGTCCCCACAGGCAACCAGGGCCAGGAGGATCAACAGTACAAGCGGGAAAAGCGCGGCGGACTTCTTCATCTTTTTTGCTCCGATCCGTTCCCTGAACCGTCGTCGATACCGGTCAGGAAGGCCAGCCTTGTCTTTTTTTCCATGAATGACGATCGCGCGGAAAAGGCAAGTTCCCTTGCCTCAAAAACCGAATCCAGTGTATCTAGCAGGGCGGTAAGGTCGCCCCTTCCGGAAACATAATCGGACAGGGAGCTCTTGAACGCCGCTTCCGCCTGTGTCCCCAGCCTTTCGTAAGAGTTCATGAGTTCCTTTTCCCTGACCAGCTCCTTCAGAAGAGAGTCGATCTCCCCTGCGAGCTTAATCCTTTCATATTTCGCGACCTCCTCGCTCTTCAGCCTCCCGAACTTTGCGCTTTCCATCAACGGGTCGTATTTCGACCTCGCTCTCAGGAAGGGCAGGGTGAATCCGACCATCAGGGAAAAGCTGCCATCCCCGCCCATCTGGGAATCGTTCGGCCTGTAACGGCCTTTAAGCAGCAGGTCGGGGTTCTTCGCCTTCAAGGAAGCTTCCTCCTCCAGCCTCGCCATTTCGATCTCCTTCATTGCTACGGCAAGCGCGGGGGCGGATTCCAGGCGTTCGAGAACAGAGCTTCTCTCCGGGACCTCGGGTTCGATCCCGGCTCTCTCGTCGTCAAGGGCCAGATCCGGCAAAACCCCGCCGCAAAGGACCTTCAGCCGCTCCTTTTCGATCTCGGACTCGGCGGTGAGCGAGGTACGCTCCGCCCCGGTCCTGGTTATCCCTTCCTCGATTCTCAAGAGGTCCGCGAGCCCCGCCTTGTTTGAAGAAACCAACGCGAGCGCGGTGTCCCTGATTCCCTTCATCGCGGAAAGTTTTTCCTCGTTGATCTCCGCGTACTTGATCAGTACACGGTACTTCCAGTAGGCGGATGAAAGCTCGGCGCCCAGCCGCGACTCAGCAAGTGCGACCTTCTCCGCCTGTGCTTCGGCGGTAAGCGCGGCTCTTTTCTTCTCAAGGGATATCTTACCCCGGCCCGGCACCATCTGAGATACCGCGACCGAGTAATCCTTGAGAGAGGCGCTTTTTTCGGTTATCGACATCACCTCGAATTCAAGCTCCGGGTCCGGCAGGGTTCCGGCGGCGGCCTGTCCCTTCAGGAGAGCCTGCAGCTCCAGCTTCTCGGCCAGGACCTCCTGGTTGTGCTCCCTCGCATAGTTCCAGAGGTCCATAAACCTGTCGGCAGGATAAGCTCCGGCCGCCGGCATGAGGGCGAACAAAATAAAGGCGAACCTCTTCATTTCTGGAAGGCTCCTTTATGATAAGTGAAATGAAACTTTCCGGCGGAATATTCCCTGTTGGCCCCGAAACACTTCAGCGAAGAAATTCTTCGAAGCGGGAGACGGTCTTCTTCCAGAACTTTTCGAGCGCGGTGTTGTCGCCCGCCCTGTTCTCGAGTTTCAGCAGTATCGCGGCCACTTCGAGCCTCGATATCTTCAATTTCTCGCCGGCGAGGAAATACCTGCTCCTTTTCGCGATAAGGCTCATCGTCGCTCCCGCGAAGAACAGGCTGGTGGACAGGAACAGCCTTACCTCCCGCTCCTCTTCGGGGATCATCACGAGATACTCGAAAGCCTTGTCGAGGTTCCCCCTGAGCCCTCTCATGAGCGGTTTCAGCGCTTCGACCGCCTTTAGGGAGTTCGCCTCGTCCCCGAGGTCGTCAACCTCCAGGCAGCCCTCTCTCAGCAGTTTCGACGGCAGGAAGCACCATCCCCTTCCGAGGTCGTCGCGCACGTCCTTCAAGATGTTCACCTTCTGGAGGCCGAGGCCGAAATCGTTGGCGTTCTTCCTGAGCGCGGCGGCCAGTTTGCCGTCGATACCGGGGCAGTTGAGCGCAAAAAGCTCGGTGAGCATGTATCCTACCGTGCCGGCGATGTAGTAGCAGTATTCGTCGAGATCCTTAAGCGTCCTGATGGTCTTGATCCCGGTCCCCATCCTGTCGCTATAGAGGACCATCCCCTCTCCCATCTCCTTCGCCCACGGGAAGATGGCTTCGCGGGCCGCGGGCTCGAGCGAGCTGAAAGCCCTTATAACGTCGTCGGTCCGCATGAGCAGTTCAAGATCGTTCTCCGACGCGCATTTTTCAATTAGCGTGCGGTGCTTTCCGAAGACCGCCTTCCCCGGCAGTCTTCCATCTTCGAGATCCTCGAGAAACGGCAGGATGAGCGCGCGCCTTTTTTCCGTGTCGAGCAGCGGCGCGTCCTCGATCGTGTCGAGGATCCTGCATATAAGGTACGAGACGCACACCTGGCTCCTCAGAGGCTCCCTCAGCCTGGAGATGGAAAGGGCGAAGGTCCTAGATACCTTCGGCAGGGAATCGAAGCACACCTTCCATGAAGCGCCGGCCGCTTTCGGGGTCATCTCATCCTTTCACGTATGCCGCTATGACGCTCCGGCTCTGCGGTTCCATCGTCAGGAAGGAAAGCCCGTAACCGCCCTTGATCCCCCTGACGACCTTGGCGGTGGCTTTGACGAATACCGTCTTGTAGGCGAACTTCAACGAGAATCCTATCTGTACCATCCCGCCGACATTCATTTCGCCGTCGTAGTCGATCTTGCAGCCGCAGACGGAGATGTCCCTGATCCTGCAGTCCACCCTTTTGCCCACGGCTATGATCGCGCATGGAGCCATGACATCCCTCCGAGGGTACCGCCTCGGAGGCACTATGTTCGTCGTCTTTACAAGCGTTTCGTAAGCTTCCGCCCCGACCGGTTTGCGGAGGAAAGTGAGGCCTGCTTCGTCCTTCTGCGCCGCCTGGTGACTGCCGAGAAGGATGACCGTATGTACGGCCTCCCAGGCCCTTATATCCCTGAGGTCCCGGAGGACCGACGACGCTTCTCCTCCGAAACACGCCTCGTCAAGTACGAGAAGGCCGGGTTTTTCAGACCTTATGAGCCTCTCCTTTAGATCCGTCCCGGGGACGAACTCCATGACCAGGAGGTCCGCCCTGTTGAACGGGTGCCCCTCGGTCTTCCAGCTGTTCCTCTCTTCGGGAGCTACTATCGAATAGATCAGCATCCGGTCCGCCTCGGTGAAATTTTAACAAAAACCGGAGGTTTTATCATTTATTCCAGAAGCCTTCCTTCTTTTTCTCGATGTCGTCCAGGACCTGTTTCGGCCTCGGGTCCTTCGGCATGAGCCTCTGCGCCTGCATGAGAGCCCTCTTCGCCTGCTCCGCCTGCTTTTCTCCTGCCATTATGATGCCCATGTTGAGGAAAGCTATCCCGCAGTTCGGCTCCCTCCTCATTATCTCGTTCAGCTCCTTTACCGCCTTTTGGGCGAGGCCGTCCGTAAAGAGGTAACGGCCGAGCGCGAGTTCCGCTCCGTACTCGGAGTTCTGCGGGTCGAGGTCGAGGGCGAACTCGAAGTAGTTGAGCGCCTCCTTGTGCTTCCCCTGCTCCCTCAGCGCCTTCGCCGTCCTGAACTGCGTCTTCGCGTCGAGAAGCTCCTTGTAGGCGTTCTCCTTCGGCGTCGCGGGCGCCGCGAAGCTCTTCTGCCTCTCTTCTACTCTCTGCTTCACCAGTTTCGCCTTCAGCTCCTCGTCGGCCAGCACGCCGTAGGCCCTTGCCCCGGCGAGGAATATCTGCGACGCTTTCTCCCTGAGGTCCGAAAGCTCCTTCGCCTCGAACTTGTCGGGGTTGAACCGCGAGGCGAAATAGAGGAACGCCTCCTTGATCTGGGATATGCCTGCATTGTCTGCGACCCCCAGCAGCAGGAACGGGTCCTTCGACTTGAAGGAGAGATACTCCTTGTGGACCTCCTCCTTTATCTTCTCGACATTCTCAGTTTTAACAGTCTGAGGTGCCGCGGGCTTTTCGGCCGGCTTCTCCTTCGGGGCAGCCGCAGGCTCGGGCGCAGGCTTTACGGGAGCGGCCTTCTGCCTCTCTTCCGGGATAACGATCCCCAGGAGCGACAGGGCGTAGAGGAGCCTCGAATACTCCTCGTACTGTACTCCCGAAGCGGCCATCAGTTCGTCCATTCTCATCGGCTTTCCGAGCGCGCCGATCATCTTACGTGAAGCCTCGGTTAGCCTGAGGTCGTCCATCTCGACCAGCGGGCTGTTGGCTTTTACGAGGCGCTTTCCCACCAGCGGAGCGAGCCACCTGTTCACCTCGTCCACCGTCGCGAACTTGGTGATGCCGGTCAATATGAGCTGGGGCACGTTCACCTTCAGCGACGATTTCGATTCGGGCAGGTCGAAGTGGAGCTTGAAGTTGCCCGAGGCCCACAGGAAAAGGTCCAGGAGTTTCTTCGCGAGGTTCTGCTGGAGCAGGCGGTAGAGCTCCGTGTGGTTCAATTTTTCCTTCGACACGAGGAGCTCGCCGAAGGGGATGCCCTTCGCTATGGATTCGGAGAAGAGCTCGTTTGCCTCTTCTTCGGACAGTTTTCCCATGGAGGCGAGGTAGCGGCCGAAGGTCTCGTGGACCAGGTTCGACTGGCAGTCCACCGGGGTCCCGAACTCGATCACCACCTTCTTGGAGATCCTCCCCTTCTGCAGTTCGAGGAGAACGCTTCTCCCGCCGGCGAAATGGGCCAGCAAGAGAAAAGGGAAGGGGTAGCTCTCCAGCTCCCCTTCCCTTTTTTTCGACAGCTCGTTTATCTCTTCTTCAAGCGGGGGAAAATCGAACGGCAGCGCCCGCTTTTCGTCGCCCACTACTTCTTTTCCCACTTCTTGCGGCCTTCGATGTAAAGGTCGCCGCCCGCGCAGTCGCCCACCACTATCAGCGGGAAATCGACCACTTCGAGCTTCCTGATCGCTTCGGGGCCCAGGTCTTCATAGGCGATGACTTCGGCCTTCGTGATGCACCTGTTGATGAGCGCTCCCGCGCCTCCGGTCGCTCCGAAATAGACCGCCTTGCAGTCGACCATCGCCTTCTTCACGGCGTCGTTCCTCTTGCCCTTGGCGATCATCCCCTTCATCCCCTCCTGCATGAGCCGGGGGGCGTAGGCGTCCATTCTCATCGCGGTCGTGGGGCCGGCCGCTCCGATCACCTTTCCCTCCCTCGGGGGCGTCGGGCCGACATAATAGATGACCGAGCCCTTGAGGTCCATGGGGGGCTTCTCGTTTTTATCCAGCGATTCGACGATGCGCTTGTGCGCGGCGTCCCTCGCCGTGTAAATGACCCCGCTCAAGAGGACCTTGTCCCCGATCCTCAGCTTGGCGGCGTCTTCTTCCTTAAGCGGTGCGGTAAGACGGTATTCAGCCATTGTCTCCTCCTACAGAACGATCTCGCCGTGCCTGGCGGCGTGACAGTTGATGTTGACGGCCACGGGCAGAGCGACCAGGTGGCACGAATAGACCTCGATGTTGACGGCGAGGACCGTGACGGTCCCGCCGAGCCCCATCGGGCCTATGCCGAGATTGTTGCATTTGGTCTTGAACTCTTCCTCGAGCTCCGCGTAGAACGGGTCGGCGTTCCTCTCCTCGATGGACCTGAGAGCAGCCTTCTTCGCGAGGATGGCGCACTTCTCGAAGTTGCCGCCGATCCCGACTCCCACGACCAGGGGCGGGCACGCGTTGGCGCCCCCCTGCGAGACCGTGTCGATCACGAAGTTCTTTACGCCCTCGATGCCGTCGCTGGGCTTCAGCATGATGAGCTTCGACATGTTCTCGCTGCCTCCGCCCTTGGCGCCGAAGACGATCCTCACCTTGTCGCCGGGTACGATCGAGTAGTGGATGACCGCCGGGGTGTTGTCCCCCGTGTTGACCCTTCTCAGCGGGTCCTTGTAGATCGATTTCCTGAGGAAGCTGCCGACATAGGCCTTCCTCACTCCCTCGTTGATCGCGTCCTCGAGGTTCCCCTCGATCCTCACGTCCTGCCCGACCTCGACGAAAAGGACCGCCGTGCCGGTGTCCTGGCAGTAGGGGACCTCCCCCTTCGCCGCGATGGCCGCGTTCTCCTTGAGCTGCTTGATGACGTCGATGCCCGTTTCGGACTTCTCGTTCTTCATGGCCTGATCGAATCCCCTGAGGATCTCCTCTGGGATGTGATAGGCCTTCTCCGAGGCCGTCTTGGCGATGGCCTCCGTGATCTGTGCCGCGTTCAAAGTGCGCATGTTCCCTCCCGGTTTGAATAAAAGCGTTAGGACTTAAACTGTAAGATGACCTTTCAGGCGCGTATCGCGCCGTGGCTTCACTGCCTTGTAAGAGCCGTCAGCAGGTGCTTCAGGCGGTTGAGCTTTTCTACCTTGGAGACGACCTCCTCGCCCTTCGAGAACTTCGCGTAGGAGACGGGGTCCGTGGCGCCTATCTCGGAGAAAGCCCTGAGCCTCAGAGCGCAGGAGTCGCACTCCCCGCAGGCGAGGTCGTTCCTCTCGTAGCACGACCAGGTGTAATGGAGAGGAAGGCCGAGTTTCGTCGCGATTCCGAGGATCTGCGCCTTCCTGAGGTCCACCAGCGGCGCCCTGATCTTTATGTCGTTCCTGTTGATGGTCCCGCTCCTCGCCGCGGCGAGGAAGTCGGCGATGAACTCGCTCCTGCAGTCGGGGTAACCCGACGAATCCGCGGAGACAGCGCCGAAGTAGATCGCAGAAGCGCCGATCTTCTCCGCCCATGAAACGGCCATCGAGAGGAGCATTCCGTTCCTGAAGGGGACGTATGTCGAAGGGACTTTTTTATTCGACAGGTTGGCCTTCGGGATCTTCATCGAAGGGTCCACCAGCGAGGAGCCGCCGATCAGGGTGAAGCAGTTCGTGTGGACCACCAGCTTCCTCTCGTCGGGGATGTTGTAGAACTGGGCGATCTTGTTGAAGGCTTTGAGCTCGGCCTCTTCCGTCCTTTGCCCGTAGTTGAGGTGCAGGAGGGCAGGCTCGAACCCTTCATCTATGGCTATGCCGAGCGTCGCCAGGGAATCCATCCCCCCGCTGAGAAGAACGACGGCGGTCTTCCTGTCATCCATCAGACACCTCTCACGTCTCCCCAGAGGATCTTGTGAAGCTGGACGGCGAACCTCACGTCGAGGCCGTCGTCGAGCATCCATCCCGCCAGTTCCGGAGGGGAGACCTCGCTCCATGCCGGAGAGAATACTATATCGCAACATATCTTTTTATGCTTCGCGAGGAACTTCTTCGACCATTCGTAATCGCCCCTGGAACAGATGACCAACTTCAGGCAGTCGCCTTTCCCGAGCAGGCGCAGGTTTCCCTCGGCAAAGAACTCCCCGCTGCCGCTGCCCGGAGTTTTCACGTCGACGATCTTGACCACTCCTTCAGGCACGGGCTCTATCGGGTAGCTCCCGTTCGTCTCGAGCGACACCTCGAATTTGAGCTTGAGCAGTTTTTCTAGAAGGAACGGTGTCCCGCGCTGGGCGAGCGGCTCCCCTCCCGTGACCAGCACCTTTTTTATCCTGTAGGAGGATATTTTTTTCACCAGCGCGGAGAGCGTGGTCCTCTCCCCTTCGTAATAGGCGAACTTCGAATCGCAGTAGGAGCACCTGAGGTTGCAACCCATAAGCCGCACTATCACCACCGGGAAGCCCTGCCACGGGCCTTCTCCGTCGAGGGCCTTGTAGGTCTCGTTGACGAGGAGCGTTTCCTCGCTGTTGTCCGTTTGTTTCGGGTAGCGGGCCCTTCCCTTCGGCGCCGGCTTCATTTCCCGCTCCCGCAGTAGGTCGCCACGGTTCCCTCGCTCTCGTAAACGCTGACCTTCGAGAGCTTTATCTCCTTCGACACGCGGTCGAAGATGAATTTCGCGATGTTCTCCGCCGTCGGGTTCTTCTTTTTGAATTCGGGAAGCTCGTTGAGGTAGGAGTGGTCCAGCTTCGAGACGGTCTTCTTGGCGATCTCCTTCAGCTTCCTGAAATCGACCACCATGCCGAGGCTGTCCAGTTTGCGCTTCCGGACGAAGATCTCGACCGTCCAGTTGTGGCCGTGCAGCCGTTCGCAGTTGCCGGGGTAATCCTCGACCCTGTGCGCCGCGGAAAAAGTCAGCCTGACCATCACTTCGAACATCGGTGCTCTCTCCCCAAAACCAGCAATGATGATACCATAAAAAAGCGTTGGATTTAATGGAGGAAAAAGAAGAAGGGGGAGGCAGGCTTAAGGCTGAAAGCTGAAGAACAGAAGTTCAATAAGGAAATAGGTGACTGTATCTTTTTATCGGGGATTAAGATCTTTTTCTGATTTCTCTGAGATCTCTGGGGCAAAGGTCTTCGTTCTTCCTTCATGCGGCGATCAATTTTTTCACTTTTCTATTTTAGATGCGGGATCAGCGGTTCTCGTAAGCCTTCAGGAATTCCCTGTAGCTCCTGCCCGGCTCTTCGGCGAAGGCCTGTATCGCCGCGACGCTCTTGAATCCGATGTTCCATAATTCCCTCGCGCGCTCCACGGTTATGCCGCCTATCGCGACGACCGGCTTCACGCTGGCGGTCACAACGTCCCTCTGGACCGTTTCGTTGACAAGCGGCCGCGTGTTCGACTTCGAGCCCGTTTCATAAACGGGACCGAGGGCGATGTAATCGACGGGAAGGGCCGCGGCGTCTTTAGCCTCATCGGGATTGTGCGTCGAATAGCCGATCACGGCCTTGTCTCCAAGCAGTTTCCTTACATCCGCCGGAGGAAGGTCCTCGTCCCCCAGGTGGATTCCGCCCGCTTTCGTCATCAGCGCGATGTCCGCCCGGTCGTTTATTATGAGGGTGGCGGAATATTGTCCGAAGAGCCTGGAAAGCATCTCGGCGTTGCTGAACAGCTCGCCGTCGCCTCTCTTCTTTTCCCTGTACTGGACCAGCGTCGCTCCCGCGTCGAGAAGTCCCTTCGCCCATTTTTCCAAGGCTTCTCTTGAAAGGCCGGGAAGGGAGATGGGATAGGCGGGCGGGAGCTTCATCTCAATGGCCGTTGTTGTTGCCGGACCTCGGCAGGATGGAATCGAGGAACCTGGTCGAAAGCTTGCCGGCCCTGAATCTTCGGCTTTCCATTATTTTGAGATGGAGCGGGATGTTTGTCTTGATGCCCTCGACGATGAACGATTCGAGAGCCCTCTTCATCCTGAGGATGCAGTCGTTGCGCGTCGGCGCCCTGACGATGAGCTTCGCGATGAGTGAATCGTAGTAGGGAGAGATGACGCACCCCGAATACGCCGTGGCGTCCACCCTGACGCCGGGGCCGCCCGGCGGATGGAAGGTGGAGATCTTGCCGGGAGAGGGCGTGAAACGGAAAGGGTCCTCGGCGTTTATCCTGCATTCGATCGAGTGGCCGATTATCCTGATGTCCTTCTGCCGGTAGATCATCTTGTCGCCCGCCGCCGCGAGGATCTGCGCCTTGATGAGATCGACGCTTGTGATGTTCTCGGTGACAGGGTGCTCCACCTGGATCCTTGTGTTCATCTCCATGAAGTAGAACTTCCCCGAATCGTAGAGGAACTCCATCGTCCCGGCGGTCCTGTAGTTGACGGCTTTCGCGCCGCGCACAGCGGTCTCGCAAAGCTCCTTCCTGAGCATCGGCGTGAGCGCCGGCGAGGGGGCCTCCTCGATCAGCTTCTGGTGGCGGCGCTGGATCGAGCACTCCCTTTCGTTGAGATGTATCACGTTGCCGTACTTGTCGCCGAGCACCTGCACTTCGATGTGCCTCGGGTCCTCGAGGAATTTCTCGATGTAGAGGTCCTTGTTCCCGAACGCGGCGTCGGCTTCCGACTGGGCCATGTCGTAGGCCTGCGAAAGCTCCTTCTCGGAGTGGACCACCCTCATCCCCTTGCCGCCGCCTCCCGCGGAGGCTTTCAGTATGACGGGATAGCCCATCTCCTTCGCCATCCCAGCCGCGGCGTCGGCGCTCTCGACCGGGCCGTCCGAGCCGGGAAGGACGGGGACGCCCGCCTTCTTCATCGTCAGCTTCGCCTGGGCCTTGTTGCCCATCAGCGCGATGGTTTCGGGAGAAGGGCCGATGAAGGTGATGTTGCAGGTCTCGCATATCTCGGCGAACTCGGCGTTCTCCGAAAGGAAGCCGTAGCCGGGATGGATCGCGTCGGCGTTGGAGATCTCGGCGGCGGCGATTATCGCGGGGATCCTGAGGTATGACTGAGCGCTTGGCGCGGGCCCGATGCAGATGCTCTCGTCGGCGAAGCGCACGTGGAGGGAGTCGGAGTCGACGTCGCTGTGGACCGCGACGGACTTTATGCCGAGCTCCTTGCAGGCCCAGATGACGCGGAGCGCTATCTCGCCGCGGTTCGCTATGAGGATCTTTCGGAACATTTCAGGCGCCCGTGTCTATGATCATCAGCACTTCGCCGTACTCCACCGGCTCGGCGTTCTGTATCCTGATGGCGGCGACCCTGCCGTCCACCTCGCATTCGATCTCGTTCATCAGCTTCATCGCTTCGATTATGCAGAGCGTCTGCCCCTTCTTCACCGGGTCTCCGATCTTTATGAAGGGCTCGGCGTTCGGCGCGGGAGAACGGTAGAATGTGCCGACCATCGGGGATTTTATCTCGTGGCCTGCAGGAGCGTTCGCCTGGGGCTGCGCCTGTTGGAGGGAGCTCTGCGCGGCCTGCGGAGCGGCGGCGTGCACCATTACCTGCGGCGCGGAATGAACCTGCGCCTGGGGAGCCGGGGTCTTCGAGAGGCGCAGGTGGACATCGCCGTAGGAGACGTCCAGTTCCTCCAGTTGGCTCTTTTCCAATATCTCGATGAGCTTCTTTATCTCGTCGAGGTTCAAGCTGGTCTGTTTTCCTTTTTTCGGATCAACCATCTTTGATTTCCCTTTCCTGATAAATGATAGATGAACGGAGCCCCCGTGTCAAAGCCGGAGTCCGCCCTTCGGCCGCCCGGGTTGACAAAAAATCTCCGGTTGGGAGTAGAATGGTGGCAAAGGAGGTTTGAAATGGCTACCTTCATTCTCATGACGAAGCTGTCGGCGGACTGCCTCTGCACCCCGAAGAAAAGGGCGAAGGAGGGCAAGGAGTGGCTCAAGAAAGTGAAGAAGGCGTGCCCGGACGTCAAGTGGATAGCCCACTACTCGATCCTCGGCCCCTACGACTTCATGGACATCTACGAGGCGAAGGATGTCGTGAGCGCCCACAAGGTCTCGCTCATATCGAGGACCTACGGCGCCGTCAGCGCCGAGAGCTGGGAAGCCCTCCCCTACGACAAGTACCTCAAGGTACTGAAGGAGACGGAGAAAAAGTAGAGCTGAAGCGCTGAAGGCTGAAGTTCAAAAAGGAAATTGATCCAACGATTTTTCAGCTTTCGAGCTTCACTTTTAATTCAAGCGAAGCTTGTTCGGCTGATGGCTGAAGGGTCAACAAGGAAAATAATTCCATCAATTTAAAAATTTCAAAGTAAAATTTGATATTTAAAATTCAGGCGCAGCCTGCTGTCTTATCTCTCCGCCATCTTCACGGCGCCGGGCGGGCAGACGTCTGCGCAAAGGCCGCAGCCGTAGCACTTCTCCCTGTCCACTTTCAGCATTCCTCCTGACACCGTCCTTGCGCCGAAATGGCAGACGTCTATGCACAGGTCGCACTGGTCGCACGAATCGAAGTCGGTGGTCTCGATCATCTCGCCCTTGTCGCACTTCTCCTTCGGATCCAGGAAATAGGCGCAGCAGTCGTCGCAGCAGAAGCAGACGCCTTCCGTCCCGGTCCTGTCGTCGTTCCTGAACGGCCTGGCGACTAGGTGCTTCGACTTAGCTTCGTTCAGGATCTCGACAACCTCCGCGAGCATGATCTCCCTCTTTCCCGAACCGGTCCCGGGGGACTCTTCGGAAAAGCTCATGCAAACTTCGGTCTTCGACCGCTTGCACCCCTTCCCCGCCTCCCTGCAGCCGCAGTTGGAGGCCCAGTAGCGGTCGTGGGCTTTTACCAGTTCGACCGCTTCCCCGTGCGTGGCGACATAGTGGACCGGAACCTCGTTCTCACTCATCTATGAATTCTCCTTTTCACGGCCACTGGAAGCTGACGACCGTCTCGCCGCCGTCGGGATTGGTGAAGGTGAAAGCCGTCGGGGTGTTCTTGGGGACAAGCAGCTTCAGCGCCAATCCACCCTTCAGCACTATCTTCCCGCTGTTCTTCCAGGATACGTTCGTCCACAAACTTCCGTTGATCTTTACCGTCACGCCGTTCTGCAGGTTGCTCCCGTAGACGGCTATCCTGAAGGGGCTTCCCAGCTTCGCCATCGAGGTCACCACCGGAGGATCGACGCTTCCCCCCGCGCCTACGAACCCCTTGATACAGGCGTTGGTTCCCGAGTAGGCCGTCGTCATGTCAGTCCAGGAACTTCCGCCGCTGCTGTAAAAACTCTGGCCGGAAGAAGCCGACGCGCCCGAGCTGTACCCGGAGATGGGCCTCTCGATGGGGACCGGATAGTTGTAGCCGGGGGTCGTGTACTTGATGACTACGGAGAATTTCTGGCCGGCTGAAAGCGGGACAGGCTGGTCGAGGGTTATCGTATGGTACCCGGCATAGGCGACGGATCCGGTTTTCGAGCACGCAAGTGTGCCGCTCTTCGGGGAAGAGGCGGAGCATCCGGTATAAACATTGAGAGTGTAGGCCGAATTGTTGGCGAGGAAAAAGGAAGAAACGGCCGTCAGCGATTGCCCGTCGGCCGCAGTGAAGATGTTGGCGCCCCAGCCCGTGTCGCTTCCCGTCCACCCGAGAGAGGAAGTATATCCGAGGTCGTCAAATCCGTAGGCTTCCTCGTAATTCGATGACGGCTCGGCAGTGAAGACCGCGCTGCGGTAATAAGCTGTCACCGTGTCGTAGTAACTGATCCAGAAATAGCCTTCGTTTCCCCAGCCGGTTCCCCAGCTGTTCCTGATGAGGAAAGCGCCGTTGCCGGGCGGAGAGCTCTTGAACTTGGATGCGGAGTAATTGTCATCCCAGCCGATGATCGCTATCACGTGGTTGGTGTCATCCGAAGACCCGTTGTAGCAATAGGCTGCATTTGAAGAACTGTAATACGAATCCTCCCACCTCATGCTCGCCGCGACCGCACCACGGTTCATGACCGCCTGCTTTATCCCCTCGTTGTCCAGCGCCGACGAGCGGCCGGGGATGAAATAAACATCCTGGACATGTTTCTGGCAGGCGACGAAGGACGGGGACGAACACGAATTCTCGTTGTAGGGGTCGTCCGTCTCCTCGGCCGGGCCGTCCCATCTCGCGAAATATGCAGTGGACATGTCGGTGTTGCCTCCCGCGCAGCAGGAGCTGTCGTAGCCGTGCCTGTTCTTCAGGTTGTTCTCCGAGAAGTTCCTTTTCTCTCCTGTCAGAAGGGTCGATTCGAGCGAAGCCATGGTCCCGAAAGCCCAGCACGCCCCGCAACTTCCCTGGTTCCTGACCGGCGTCACTTTACCGTATGTCCTGAGGTCGTACGAAGCTGGGGAAGAGAGCGAAGGATCGGCGATCTCTTCCGTTCTGAGGTGCGGAAGGAAAGCAGGCGAAGGAAGATAGCCGAGGCCGAACTCCCCGAGGGCCAACTCATCCATGCCCGCGCTCTCCTGATAAGCCTCGAACCGGGGATCGACCGGCGCGAGTGAAGGAGGTTCCTGCGCCCTCGTCAGAGCCGGTGCGATGATGACACACCATACGCTCAAAAGAAACAAGGTCCCGAAAAAAGCTTCGCCTTTTCCATTTCTCATTTTAAGCCTCCCGGGAAGATTTTAACTCCCGGAAGGCAGCTGACTCAAGACGGCAAAAAAAGGGTGGCAGAGCGCCACCCTTAGATCAACCTGCCCGGCGTCAATACCTCGTGTACTGGTAAGGATCGGAGATCGAGCCGTCCAAGTTCGCCACCTGAATGGAAACGGCGATCCCCTGGGGAACCATGTTCTTAAGGTTGGCTCCTTTCTTCGCAACAAGCAACGACGCGGACTTGAAGGTCGTCTGCGGCACCGCAGTACCGTTTATCAAAATCCTGCTCCCGCTCTCGAAACCCGACCCGATTATCTTCAGGCGGAATGGGCTTCCGACTTTCACGACTCCTGTGACCGAAGGCCCGTGCGATTCCCTTACTGTCGCCACCCCCGTGACCGAACATGAAACATCCTCTATCGCGGAGGTCATGGACCAGTTGTAGTCGCCTTCGTCCTGATACACATGTATGGGATTCTGTTCGGATGAAGTCCCCCCGTCCCCGAAATCCCATGAAAAGGAAGGCTCGCCCGAGCAGTCAGTGGCGGTCGCGGAACCGGTGAACGACACGGAAAGCGGCGGAGCGCCGGAAGACGGCGATGCGTTCGCTCCGCAGGAAAGTATGCAGCCGCCCGGGGCAACTACATTGATCCTTCCGGATTTCTCGCATGTCTTGTCATCCACCGTCACGGTGAGCTGCCAGCTGTAATTCCCCTCGCTTTCGTAAATATGGGACGGGTTCTGCTCGGTCGATGTCGCGCCGTCTCCGAAACTCCAGCTGTATGAAGCCGTGCCGGTGCAGTTTGAAGCGGTCGCGGTCGAAGTGAATCCGACAGAAAGCGGAGCCGCCCCGTTCGTCGGCGACGCGGAGGCGGCACATGTCAGGGAACATCCCGTGCTTCCTCCAATGGGCATCAGGTAACCGCCGCCCACGAGCGAATAATTCATTCCTCCCAAATAGCTATTCCCGGAGAGATCGTCATCGTAATAAACGTTGTACCCGTTGCCGGTGATGTTCGTGACGGATGTTCCCGATATCCCCTCCGCGTCCGAAATGGTGGTGAGCGTGGACTCTCCGGTCACAGTCCAGGAGCTCGTCCCGTCGATGGTAACAGCCGCGGAGTTTATCGCGCCTTCCAGCTCGCTTCCGTTCTTCAGCGAAACCGTGAGGTTGCCCGCCGTTTCGGCGGTCATGTCGCCGGAGAAAGAGGCTCCCGTCGCGGAAAGACCGGCTGTGCTCGCGCCCGTGACGTTCACCAGGTATCCCGTCCCGGAAGAAAAGCCTATGTCGCCGCTCAGGTTTATCCTGGCGTCGGCGGCGTTGCCTGTTTCATCGGTGACAAAGAAGATATCGCCGGATGTCGCAGTTATAGAACCTCCGCTGACGGTGACCGTGGCGTTTCCGGTCGCGGCAGCGGTTTTCCATATCTTGATCCCGTTAAGGGCTCCGGTCAACGACGTGTTTGTGAGAGTGATCGAATTGGCTCCGTCGATCACGCCTCCGCAGTCTCCTTTCGACTTGACCGTGGCCCCGCTGACAGAGATGCTTCCGGTCGAATATATTCCCGCCGAGCGGCTTTCCGATGCAGTCGATGAAGCGGTCAATGTCCCGCCGGTGACCTTGACCGTTCCGCCGCCGAAGTCGGTCGCTATGGCCGAAGCGCTTATCCCGTTCGTCGTTACATTCACGTCTTTAAGCGTGATCGACCCTCCGTATGTCGCGTCGACGCCGTGAGCGCCCTCTCCGGAGGCGTTGATCGTCGCCTGCCTCATCGTTATCGAAGAACCGGACCCCGTGGCGAAGAGGCCGTTCGCCCCGCCGGCGTTCGTCGTTACAGAACCTCCGGTGATATCGATCTTACCGGAGGAGGAAGCGAGGACGCCCGCGTTGATGCCGTATTGACTGCTGGCCTCAAGGTCGGTGGAATCTCCCGTCTTGTTCATCGCGCAATCGCTGAGCGTAAGGTTCCCGGAATTGAGAACGTAGACGCACGACTGATCCGGGAGCGCCGCGGTGTAGTTCTGCCCGTTCTGCGCCGCCGCGCCGCCGTTCAGCGTGTAGACCCCCGTCTGGGCTTGAACGGATGAAGCGGATGTCAAAAGAGCGGCAAGAACGAGAAGAGAGAAGTTTAAACGCGCCTTACACATCGGGGATCCCTCCTTTATGCCTTTCCGCTTTGCCTGCGGATTGTCGGCTTTTATTCCCGCGGTTCGCGGATCACTTGAAAACGATCCCTATCGACAGCACCCTTATGCCGGTCTTGTAGGGCAGGACCTTCATCTCCTCGATGTCGCGCGCGCCGATGTCCGCTCCCGTGCCCGTCCTGACAGACGTTATCTCCTCTTCCAGCGTTTTAAGGTCGGCCTGCGCGTTTCTGAGGAGAGTCTCTTCCTCCTCCATCCGGTCTTTCGCCGAATCGGCCATCCTGTTCTTCGACATCGTGGATCCGATGCCCCCGAGGACGCTCCTCTTGGAGCCGAATATCCCCCTGAGGATGCTCGTACCCGCGTTCGTGTAGGTCTCGAGCCTCCTCTTTTCGTAGTCGCCCTTCAGCCTTTCGACCTTCAGTTGTCTCTTTTCGATCTGGTCCTCGAGAGACTGCTTCTTTTTCATGAGAGGCGCAAGCTGTTTCTCCATCTGCTTTGAAAGCCCCCTGCTTCTCTCCTCCCTGACCCTCAGGAGGAAAGATTCCCTGCCTTCCCACGGCGCAGAGACGAGCCCTGTCACGCCGTCCTTGAGCAGGACAATTTCCGCCTTGAGGGAGAGGACTTCCTTGATCTCCCTCTCGAAAGCGTCCCTTTTGAAGCTGCCGGCCCACTGCGGGAGAGGGAGCAGTTCGGAGTCCTCCGGCTTGTCTGATGAAAGTTTCGTTTCTTCCGGGAAATCGTTCAGGTCCTTTGCGAGGGATGCTTCGAGTCCGCCCTCGTCAAAAATGGATGCGAATCTCTTTTTCTCCCACACCATCTCCTTCCCGACCTTGTAGGGAAGCTCGCTCTCGAAAAGGATGTGGGGGAAGAGCCTCTGCCCTTCGCAATACCTGACATCCACGCCGGCGGGAGTTATCACAAGTTCCTTACGTGCCGGAGAGGCTGAAGACGGGGCCACTTTGGGAGCGGGTCCCTCCTTTATCAATCCTTTCAATTGGGGCTCGGACAGAGGGCCGGCGAGAACCGAGACCGCTTGCCTCGTCCTGAAGACCACCGGCGCGTCCTTCCTCACGTCGTTGAGGACGAACTCCCTCTGCTTGATCTGCGGAAGGATGGAAGAAGCTTTTGTCCCCCCCGCTATTTCGTTGAGCCCTTCCGAGACCCTCTGGATGTCGTTGTCCGTCTGGAGCCTCCCGAGGAACCAGAGACCGGCGTTCGACAGCCCCTTGTAATCGACGTCGTAAGGGTTCTGCGTGGAGAGTATGACGCCCAGGCCGAAAGCCCTCGCCTGTTTGAGTAGGCCGAGCAGGGGTTTCTTCGAGGGCGGGTTCTGCGGGTAGGGCGGGAAGTGGCCGAACACCTCGTCGAAAACGAGAAGCATCTTGAGCCTGTCGCTGCCCGGCTGACGCCTGACCCAGAGATACAGCTCCGACAGGAAGAGGCTCAGGAAGAAGCTCTTCTGGTCGTCGGAAAGCTGGGCGAGGGTGAAGATCGTTTCGCTGTCGGGGTCGCCGAAGATCTCGTCGAGGCTGAGCTCCCTTCCCGACTTGAAATAGGTGAGCGAAGGGGACGAAAGGACGCCGTTCAGCTCGACCGCGAAGGCGACTCGCTTGTCTTTGCTTATAACCGTATCGAGGGGAAGGATGCCCAGCTTCTTGAACGGCGGCTCGACAACCATTTCGAGCAGGGATTCGAGAGTGGCCGTTTCTCCTTTCTTCCACTTCTCTATCAGGATGGTCGAGAGCAGTAGACCTTCGGGATCCCTCGCCGCGTCCTCGCTCTTCTTCCCCGTGAGGCTCAGCAGGGAGGCGCATACGGAGCCCGCCTTCTCGAGGATGTCGTCCTCCTGAAGGGAAGCCGGCGGCGAGAAGCGTTCCAGTATGTTCACCGGGGCAAGCGAGATCCCCGGCGTGATCACGTTTACCTTTCTTTTCGCGAGAGCTGCTATTTTTTCTTGGCCGATGCCCCACTCGGAAATACCCTTGTTGTACCTTTCTACGAACTCGGCCCTCTTTCCCTCTGGAAAGTATGGAGCGACCCTGTTCTCGTCCAATCCCTCGAAAACCAGCAGCCTGTTGGTCAGGTCTCCCTTCGGGTCGATGACCACCGCGGGAATGTGGTTTAGTGCCGCCTCTTCCAGGATGGAGATTATCAAGCCGGTCTTCCCGGAGCCGGTCATCCCGAGGACGAAGGCGTGAGTCGTGAAAGAGTCGGCCTTTACAAGGACGTCGTTGTTGTTCCCTGTTTCCCTGCCGATATAGAAGTCAGACATCGAAAGCCTCCTTCGATCATTCTATCAGAAAGGAAGGGCGAGTGCACCGATATTTTGAACCGTCTAATGAATCATAATACTCTGTTGACATTTATCCTGTTTGGAATTTAAATATTGTCTAAGGTTTGTCCACTTATTATTTCTGAACAGGGCTTTTAGGAGGGGAACATGAAAAAATTCTCGTTGTATTTCGTCCTTTTCCTTGTCGCGGCATTGGTTTCAACCGCCGTATTTTCGGCGGAGAAACGGATACCACCGATCAACCCGGGTGACGCGGGCCGGGTTATTCAGTCAGGACGCGCTGAACACCCATGGCCGGCTCCCAATGGCGACATCACAAAGTTTCAGGGGGGAAGCTCTCTTTCGCGCCCGACATTCAAGTCCTTCGCAGAACAGCGAGCCGGAGCAGGCTCCCCAAGGCCGGAGAGCCTCTGCGATCCTGGCTACTATTGGATGGGTGGAGAAGCATCCACTTCCGACACCAACGGCACAGCCTATGTATGGGGAGCGGGCGGCAATCTCTATTTCGCCGGTGCAAGCGACCCGACCCACCCTGTCGAAATCTGGTTGGGCGACATCCCGCTGAGGATCCGTGTTCATAACAACAGAGCATATTGCTTCTGCTATTTCAACACTTTGATTTTTGACGTTTCTGATCCGTTAAGCCCTTCTTTTCTGTATCAGGCCCCCGGCTTCTACTACCAGATCAACGACGCGGTCCCGACTCCGGACGACAACTTCCTGATCTTAACAGATCTTTCCTCAGGAGACGGGTATGTCTGGGATATCGTGAGCAATGAGATGAAATGGATATTCTCCAGCCCGATGGGAGGGACATATATCCCCATGTGCATACCGGAAGATCCCGTGAGCCAGGGAAATACTCTCATACTCGGAGACTTCGCCAACAGCTATTACGATTTCTGGGATATCTCCGACCTGCAGTGCGGACCGCCCGTTTTTATCGGCCATATATTGAATGCCACTCCTTCATCCCCATCAGGCGCGTACGATGTTGGCAATATTTTCTACAAATATCCTTTTTTATATGGCAACTATGAGCCTTGGCAATATTACAATCCGTGGGTCGGCGCCTTTTTCTACGGCCCGTCATACGATGAGCAATGCTGGCTGAGCGTCTACCATATCCCGGATATTAGCCGACCCGAAAACAACCTTTTCTTGAAGGAATTCATCGCTCCTTACGACATAGTGTCGATAAAGGATCCAGGCAGTGAAGGGATGGCAGTCGCCTATCTTCAAAACAGGACAGCACAGTATGATGCCCAGTTCAACACGGTCATCAAGGCGGGATATTTCGGGACTCAGCATTTTGACTGGTCAGCGGATAAAGTCCTGTATGATTTCGGCGTGCACACTGCCGGCGGCCTGGTGTCGGAAGGCGCGAGGGGTTTACGGTTCTTCAACGATTTCTTCTCCGAGACATGCCATTTCACGACAGGCAGTTACGCTTCCGGGATAGTTGGCAGCGGCAACTGGCTCTTTATTCCGAGCGGCGGCGCGGGGCTGGCCATCCTCGACAATAGCGACCCTTCGAATCCCGTCACGGCCTCATTTGTTGAGACCGACAGCTGCTTCGACTCGATTGCTTACGCGACGGTTTCCACGGACGGAAATTACCTGTTCGTTTCTGACGGTTCCGCGAATATATGGACAGTCAATGTCACGGACAAATACCACCCTGTCGTCATGAACTGCGCTTCTCCATATTTCACGAGCGGAACGAGGGCCGTCTATTCCCTCGCTTTCGCGGGAGGCCGACTGGTGGTGGGAACATCAGCTACGCTTGAGTTGGTAGATGTCTCCAATCCCGAGGTTCCAGTCCGCCTCGATTCCAGGACCCTGAGCGGGAATTGCCGAAGCATAAAGGCTTTTGAGCATCCCGCTTATCCGGGGTCCACCTTCATAGGAGCAGTCAGCCCGGCCAATTTCTATACATACAGGATTTCCGGAGGAATTTTCACCGATACCGGTACCCTGGGAGGTTTCTCCAATCTTTATGATCTCTCTTTCGTCGGTGACAAAGTTTACCTGATAGACACAAGCGCTACCATAAGACCTATAAGGATGACCCCACAATCCCCTTCGGTCTATTTCTCTCTATCCACTTCAGGGACGACTCCACTTTCCCTGGGATACAGTTCGGGACAGACATATATAGCCAAAGTCAGCGACTCTTTCCTGGCAGCCAGTGGTGACTCCCCTACGACCGGATATCCGGCCGTCTTTCTTGTAAGCATTGAGGACCCGCTCGCGCCGGCCCTGATGCCGGCGGGCCAGCCCGGTATCATGCCCATGGATGGTTTAACAGGACTCGGCGTTCACAACAGCATGGTCTATTACGCTTCGGATCTCTTCGGAATCGGCGCCCTGCAGAACAAACCCGACTATGACATGCCGCAGGTGGTGGATCCCCCGGGAATCACCGTCAACCCCATTTATTACAACAACGGAAGCGGAGTCTATTATATCCAACAAACAGTGGATTTAAGTGTTTCGGTGACCGACCCAACCAGTGCAATCACAAGCGTTATCTTCGAGTTCTACGACGGCTCCTCCTGGCGCAGGATTGCCCAGAAGACCATAAGCACTCCCGCGGGACAGGTGGGGACATACACTCACTTATGGAACACCGGGCTGTGGCAATACGGAACCGGCAACGGCCCGATCCGGATAAGGGTGGAGGACTCCGGCTGCAATGAGACCATTTTCGTGACCCCGGCAAGTTATCACATAAACACAGCCCCCTCCTTCGACATCGCCTGGGATCCGGGATGCAACGCTATGCCTGGGGGAGAGCTCTGCGTCCCCGCGGGATCCTGGATAGTTTCGGGGAACCTCTGCTTCACGATCTCGGCATACACCAACCCGTTCAACATTGTTTCCGACGGTTCGCCCGACGATGTGAGCCAGATCGCTTACGCCATAGACGGCGGTCCGTGGACGCTGGTAGACATCCCTACAGGCGGACCCAATCCTCTTCCTGTATGCATCGACACAACCCCGCTCAGCGACGGCGCGCACACCCTTACTGTCAGGATCACCGACGACTGCACCCTCCAGGGATTCAAGGATTCCTTGGGAACCAGTTCGTGGACCTTTACCGTTCACAACGACGGTCCCGGGCTGAACATCACGTCTCCGCTTTCCGGCAATTCCGTTTCAGGCTCGGCTGTTCATGTAGCCGCGGCGATTACCGGTGAGCTCCCGTCCCGACCCGTCAACATCGTAAGGTTCTACGTGGATCCTTCCGACCTGAGCGATCCGCTGACCGGTACTCTTATCGGAACGGCGACGACGAAGGACATCAACGGTGAATTCTCCATAACTTGGGATACGACGGGATTTCCTTACGGCAACCATATCATGATTGCCGCCGCGTGGGAGAACTCTGATTGCGCCGGGGGTCCCTTCGACTCGCCCTTCATTTTCTTCAGCGTCATTCCTCCCGACGTAGTTCCTCCCGAAATAGCGAGAGGGACATCCGAAACCGATGCCCAGATTTGGAGCAATGACAAAACCATGCAGGGCTGGCCCTTCGAGTACAACGCCACCGGGTACAAACTTTACAGGGGAACTCAGGCTCAGCTTGCCGGACTGCGGGATGGCACCGGCGATTCATGCGTCAGATATGACGGCCCGACGATGAACGTGGATCTTTCCGCCGACGATCCATCCATAGTCCCCGGCCGTTTTTACTGGTACCTCGTGACCGCGCGCAACGGTTCGCTTGAAGGTTCGGCCGGCCGCGGTTCGGATGTCATCGAAAGGACCGTCGATCCCGACGGGAGCTGCCAATGATAGAGCAGCAGTGGAGGAGAACAATGAAGAGATTCCTGTTTATTGCCTGTGTCTTCCTTACCGTTATGACTTTCTCATCTCTCCCCGGCCATTCCGGTGATAGAGTCCATGGAGCGAAAAATTGCGCCCGGGAAACAACCGCTCGCGCCGAGATCCAATTCGGCGACCTGGCCCTGCCAAAACCACTCAAGGACAGAGCCTTTATTCCCGATGATATCCATCGCCCCATTTTCAGCAGGTTGAAGGCAGAGGGCATTAGAAGCAGGAGTGAAAGCGTTCCGCAACCTGAGAGTCTCTGCGATCCAGGCTACTACTGGATGGGCGGCGAAACCTGGACTTCCGACACCGACGGCAGCGCCATTGTCTGGGGCGCCGGCGGCAACCTGTATTTCTCGAGCGCCGGCGATCCCGCCAGCGCCCTCGAGATGTGGTGGGGCGACATCGCGCTCCGCGTCCGCATACACAACAGCATGGCGTATGTTTTCAGCTATTACTACACTTACGTCTTCGACGTTTCGAACCCTGTCAGCCCGTCGTTTCTTAATTATGCTCCGGGTTTTTACTACGCCTATAACGACGCTATACCTACACCTGACGACAATTATCTGATTTACACGGATCTTATGACGGGTGACGCATGTGTGTGGAGCTTAGCCGACTGGAAACTGATATGGACGTTCTCCAGCCCGATAGGCGGATTCTATATTCCCATGTGCATCCCCGAAGACTCAGTTAGCCAGGGAAACACCCTTATTCTCGGCGACTGGGGACAAAGCTATTACGACTTCTGGGATATAAGCGACCTGGAATGCTCCCCTCCGACATTCATCGGTCAGATTCTGAATGCCACTCCCTCAAATCCCTCAGGTTCATACGATACAGGCAATATCATGTATAAATATCCATACCTCTATGGCAATTATGAACCGTGGCAACACTACAATCCGTGGGTAGGTACCTATTTCGGCGGCCCGGATCCCGATGAAACTTGCTGGATAAGCGTTCATCACATACCTGACGTATCCGTACCATCCAACAACTATCTCATCAGGGAATTCACCGACGTTTACGACCTGGTTTCGATGAAAGACTCTGGAACCGGCGTCATGCTCACGAATTATCAGGGAAGAGTCGCCCTGTATAACGATCAACTCTCGGATTTGATCAACGAGGGGTTTTTCAGCCCTTCAACCTCCTATGCCACCTACGATGCAGGGTATTCGGCGGGCGGAGGAGTCGCGGCGTGCGGCCCGGGGGGAGCCAGGTTCTTCGATACGGGGTTGTCCGAAACCTCGCACTACACGACGGGAGGATACGCGTATGATGTGATCCCGGCAGGCGATTACCTTTATGTTCCAAGCGGCTCAGCGGGACTAGCCATCCTCGACAATTCGGATCCAACCTGGCCCGTTACGCTGAGCTTCCTTGAACCGGACAACGTCAATTTCAGCGAAGTCAAATATGTATCGGTTTCGGGCGACGGCAACTACTGCTATATTTCAGATGGGACAAACCGAGTTTGGACGGTGAATGTTACCGCGAAGAATAACCCAGTATTGATCTCACCAAGCACACCATATATCACCTCCGCTGGAACGATAACAAAGTTATTTAAGTCCTGGTCCTGGGGAACCCGGGAATGCCTTGTCGTGGGAACATCGTCAGCCCTTGACTTAGTGGATGTTAACACCGATCCTGCCGTGCCCGTGAGGCTGGATGCCGAGACAATCACCGGGGGAGTTACAGGGATAGCTAATCTATCACACAGCTCTTATCCCGGCCAGCAATTCCTCGGTGTCACAAGTCCTACAACATTTTATACGTACCTATTTTACGAAGATTACCTGACGGATGCAGGCTCGATAGCGGGCTTTACGAATATTTCGGGTATAGCCATCGCCAACAACGTCGCGTACCTTATAAGCAGCATGAACGCGGACATACACCCCGTGTCCATTTCCGGCCCGCTTCCGTTCGCTCTGTCAACCGCCGGTACAACCATACTAAACATTGGCTGGAGCTGGGGAACGAATCCTTCGCCGCCACTGATAACGAAGTTGTCGGAAGGAACGCTCGCGGCCAGCGGTGATCACGCTATTGGAGGATATCCCGCAGTTTTCCTTATCAGCATCGTCAATCCCCTCGCTCCCGCGTTCATGCCTTCAGGACAGACCGGGGTTTATCCTTTCGACATGCTCACAGGCCTCAATTCCGGCAACGGAATGGTATATTACGCCACCGACTACTTCGGGATCGGCGCACTCTCGCTCGAACCTGATTACGACATCCCGCAGATCGTAAATCCTCCGGGCATAACTGTTTCTCCGATCTACTACGACGCCGGCGGCGTTCTGTACATCCAGAAGACCGTCAACCTCAGTGTTTCCGTTATGGACCCGACGAGCGCCATCACCAGGGTCCGATTCGAGTTCTACGACGGAACGGCGTGGCGCAGGATTGTCGAAAAAACCAACAGCACACCTGCCGGCATCGTCGGCACCTACACCTACGCGTGGGATACGACCAATTGGGCGTACGGGAACGGGAACGGCCAGATCCGCGTCCAGGTCGAGGATTCAGGTTGTAACATCACGACATTGAACTCGGCAGACACTTACCACATAAACACCGTTCCATCTTACGACATAACATGGAACCCGGGATGCAACGCCCCACCCGGCTCAGGATCCTGCTTCCCCTCCGCGAGCTCCTGGGTCGTATGCGGAAGCCTCTGTTTCTCGATCTGGGCAAGCCCGGGTGCGGAGAACCTTGTGAACAACGGCAGCATCGACGACATAACCCAGATAGCATACGCCATCGACGGAGGAGCTTGGAACATCTATGATATACCCGGCGAGGGCACGAATCCGCAAAATATCTGCCTGGATACTACTACGCTTTCCGACGGACTCCACACGCTTACTGTGAGGGTGACGGACGAATGCTCGATTCAGGGATTCAAAGATTCGACCGGGAAAAACAGCTGGAGCTTCACAGTCGACAATCACGGCCCGCAGGTTTTCATCACCTCTCCGCTCAGCGGGGCCTCGGTTGGAGGGTCAGCGGTCCACGTCGCCGCGCACCCGTACAACGAACTCGCGCTCCGGCCAGTTTCCCGGGTCGATTTTTACATCGATCCTTCAAACCTCAACGATCCGCTGACGGGAACTCTTATAGGCTCGTCAACGTCGAAGGACGGGAACGGCGACTTCTCATTCGAATGGGACTCGAGGAGTTTCCCTCTTGGTCAGCATATAATCATCGCCCTGGTCTGGGAGGATTCGGTATGCAGCTGCGGACCGTTCAAAACACCTCCTGGGATGTTCAACCTCATTTTTGTGGAGGAGATCCCGCCGGAGATCGCCACGGGCTCTTCGGAGGCCGACGCCCAGGGTTGGAGCGAAGACAAGACGACTCAGAGCTGGCCGTCGGAACCCACCGCGACCGGGGGGTACAGGCTTTACCGGGGAACCCTCTCCCAGCTTCCGTCCCTGCTGACAACGGAGAATGATTCATGTCTCAAGTACGACGGGGCTGGCACAAGCGTAGATCTATCGGCCGACGACCCATCCGGTGTGGAAGGCAGCCTCTATTGGTATCTCGTCACCGCGTACAACGGTGCGGGAGAGGGCCCGGCGGGAAACGGCACAACGGGAAGCAGGATCGTCAACTCGACGGGAACATGTATCCCATAAGAAATCACGTCGTGATGTATCAATGAAAAGGGGCCGGGGAACCGGCCCTTTTTTCATGCCGTTTTCTCTTCTGATATAATCACTCTTTGGAGGCTGCATGGTAAAGGTAAGGTTCGCTCCGTCACCCACCGGCTACCTGCACATCGGCGGGGCGAGGACGGCGCTCATAAACTGGCTGCACGCGAAAAAGACGGGCGGGAAATTCGTCCTGAGGGTCGAGGACACCGACGAGGAAAGATCTACGCCCGAGATGACCCAGGCGATCCTCGACGGCCTGTCGTGGCTCGGCATAACCTGGGACGAAGGCCCCCATTTCCAGTCGCACAACAAACGGATCCACCAGGATCTCTCATACAAGATGCTGGCGAACGGCACGGCTTACCGGTGTTTCTGTTCGAAGGAGGAGCTCGAGCGCAGAAAGAACGAGCTCGCCAAACCCGAGGAATGGCGCTACGACGGCAAGTGCCGCGGGATCTCAAAGGAGGAATCCGACCGGAGGGCGCTTGCGGGAGAGTTCTTCGTCATAAGGTGCAGGATACCCGACGGCAGGATAGAGTGGGATGATGTCGTCAAGGGAAAGATATCGTTCGACGCTTCCCAGATCGAGGACCTCGTGCTTCTGCGCAGCGACGCGAGCCCGACCTACAACCTTTCCGTCGTCGCCGACGATTATTCCATGGGGATAACCCACATCATCAGGGGCGAGGACCACATCTCGAACACACCCAAGCAGATCGCCATTTACAAGGCGCTGGGCATCGATCCGCCGCTCTTCGGACATCTGCCGCTGATCCTCGGCCCGGACAAGAAGAAGCTCTCGAAAAGGCACGGGACGACCTCCGTGATCGCGTACAAGGACGAAGGCATCCTGCCGCTCGCCATGTTCAACTTCCTCGCCTCCATGGGCGCCAGCCTCGACGAGGACAGGTGCCTCACCCGAGAGGAGATCGTCGAGCGGTTCGAACTGCAGAAACTTAAGAAGTCGCCATCCGTCTTCGACAGAGAGAGGCTCAACTTCATCAACGGCAAGCTTATTGGCGGCATGCCTCTGGATGAGATAAGGGAACTTGCCGCTCCTGCCTTCAAAAAGCTTTATCCTTTCCTGCCCTTTCCCGACGACAAGGCCGTGAACCTGATGAGATCGAGGGCGAGGAACGTGCCGGAACTGGCGACGGCGCTCTATCCGTTCGCGGCCGATGATTTTTACTACGATGAAAAGACGCTTACGAAACTAAACGTCGAAAGCGTCAAAAAGAACTTCCTAGGGCTTATCTACAAGCTTTCGTCCATAGAAGATCCTTCATGGAACGCCGCCGAGATCGAGAAGGCTCTCCGCGCTTACGCCGAAGAGCGCGGAATCCACGCGAAGGAGCTGATCCACCCCTCAAGGCTCTTCCTCACGGGCAAAGGCGAAAGCCCCTCGATTTTCGACCTTTTCGAAGCGATGGGAAAACAGGCCAGCCTCAAGAGGCTCGAACGGGGGCTCAATTTCTTGAACGCCGGCTGAAGCCCCGCGCATCCAGCTGATAACCCGGCGTTTTTCCATCAATACCCCGATATCCTTCCTTTTTCCGTGTCTCACCGATTTACAACGGACGAAATTTAATTTACAATCGCTAAATCCCGCGATCTTGGTTGCACGGGAGATTCTGGAGGAAGAAGATGCACAAGCTCGTTCTGCTGCGCCACGGGGAAAGTGTTTGGAACAAGGAGAACAGGTTCACAGGCTGGACTGACGTCGACCTGTCCGAGAAGGGCATCGAGGAAGCTCACTCCGCGGGCAGGATACTGAAAGCCGAGGGATTCGTCTTCGACGTGGCTTTCACATCCTACCTGAAGCGGGCCATAAGGACCTTGTGGATAACGCTTGACGAGATGGACCTCACCTGGATACCCGTCATCAAATCGTGGCGGCTGAACGAAAGACACTACGGCAACCTTCAGGGCCTCAACAAGGCTGAAATGGCCGAGATGTTCGGCGAGGAGCAGGTCAGGATCTGGCGGCGCAGCTACGACACGCCTCCCCCGCCGCTCAAGAAATCGGACCCGAGACACCCCGTAAACGACCGAAGGTACGCCGACTTGAATAAGGGCGAAGCTCCGGCATGCGAGAGTCTGAAGGACACCGTGGAGAGGTTTCTTCCGCTCTGGCACAAGACGATCGCGCCGCTCATAAAAACCAAGAAGAAGGTCCTCATATCCGCTCACGGCAACAGCCTGAGGGCGCTCGTCAAATATCTCGAGAACATGTCGGAGGAAGAGGTTATCCAGCTCAACATCCCCACGGGAATCCCCCTCGTATATCACCTGAACGACAAGCTCAGGCCCACGAAGTCTTATTACCTTGGCGACGAGGAAGCGATCAAAGCCGCCATGGACAAGGTCGCGAAACAGGGGACGGTGAAAAAATAATAACCGGGAAACGAGGACCGTTTCCCGGAATTTGAAATTTCAAATTAAAAATTTCAAATTTTAAATTCGGGCGAAGCCCGCGGCGTTTTACGGCGCGGGTATTCCCACCGGAAGCATCAGGACCGGTTCTTCCCCCGGCTTCAGGAGGAAGAATTCCTTCGCCGCCTTCGCGTCGTACCCTCCGACCGCGCAGGTCCCCAGGCCCAGCGCTTCACACATGAGATAGACGTTCTGCATGACCGCCCCGGCCTCGACAGAAACGAACATCAGAGTCTTGTCCCCGAGGTCCTTCTCGGGTTTCGAGTAGGAGATCATGATCACGGCCGGAGTCTTCGCGACCCAATCCTGCTTCACCGCGTCGGGGACCACGCTTGTCCTTTTTTCGCCTTTCGGAACCGGCGTCAGCTTGTTGTTCTGAGGGTCATAGAGATAGATTCCCGGATCAACGCCTGTCACGTTCTTCACCATCACGTAGATCTGCAAAGGGTATGTGG
>Ga0209604_1000383_pt1 | contig 42079 bp, 43 predicted proteins | sample AD_UKC097_MetaG_FD_184405 | JGI IMG/M metagenome (GOLD analysis project Ga0209604, IMG submission 184405) | Active sludge microbial communities of municipal wastewater-treating anaerobic digesters from USA - AD_UKC097_MetaG (SPAdes) (version 2) | ecosystem: Engineered > Bioreactor > Anaerobic >...
TTATTTCATCTTCCCACGTCCGGTTATTTAAGTAAGCTTCGGGGTTTTTCCGAAATTGTTTATCAGGTGTGGCCTGGATATAGGCTGGGAGGTTTTCAAAGATTTTGTTCCTGTCGTTTTCAGATAAATTATGAAAGAGCTTTTCGCATTTAGTCCGTCCAATTTTTTTGTCGTAGAGATTCCAAAAAGCATCAAAAGCCAAGTAACCTTCATCTAGGGTTTGGGGCTCTTGTTGCCCTTTATCGGAATTATTAGTGCTATCAGAATCGATTCCCCCTTCAAAAAGGGGGTTAGGGGGTATATTATTCTTTTCTTCTTTCTTTGTTTTATTCTTTAGACGTGCTCCATCTGGTGTTCGTTTGACGGTTCGGATATTGGTTCGTTGTTCAGTTCCGCATAGGTCTGTTAACGCATCCATATCCTTTGTGGATAAAGGATTCCGAGTAGCTCCGTCTGTAGTTCCGCAAGTAGCTCTGTTAGTAGCTTCATCAGTAGCTCTGTTTCCTTGATACGTCTCATAGCCTCTAATGGTGTATATATTGACAACCGAGCAGTTTTGTACAGTCACCTTGCTTGCGCCAACAAGTTCGTTCATAAAGCGTATAACTTTATTTCTCGACCATTTCCACCGCTTGGCTAATTCTGTAATACTTCGGCATACTTGACCACGTTTAACAACAATTTTAACGCCTCTTATATGTGCGGTTGTGTCCTGATAGTTAGCAAGGATTAACAGATCTATCCACGCTTGTGTTTTAGTAAACTGTTCGGAAAAATAATAGCTGCTTTCTGTAATATCGCGGGGAAGTTTTATGTATCCTCTATTTGCCATTATTCTTTTTTTTAACTTATTTAATTTATCTGTTCTTGATCCAGTAATTTGTCTATATCACTCTTGCGGTATCTTACCTTGGTCCCTATTCGTATTGGTATTAGGTAATTTTGCTTTTCCCACCTGTATAGTGTGGTTACATGAATGTCCAACATCTCAGCCACCTTTTTGGGAGAGAGATAAACTTCATTATGTTGAGTGTCCAATTCGTTCTTTACACGCTCGATAACTTTTTCAGTTATGCGATCTAACGTGTTTTCTAAATCATGCTCATTGATCAACAAAACAGTATTTTGCATATGCATAAATATTAAAATTATACCCTGCCCCAATTAGTACGTTCGTACTGTGTTGCAAAGCACTGCAAAGTTCTGTTGCCCTCTTTGTTTGCTTTCAAACAGATATATAACCGTAACAATATCAGGCTAATAGAAAATTCGCTATGGAGAAAAGAGGGAAAAAAGAGGGGAAAAAGAGGGGAAAAAGAGGGAAACTATTCTTGACTGGGAATCCAAGAAAGATTTGCACCGGATCAATAACAGAGATATGGATTACAATGGGTTGTTGTATATTGCTCCAAGGCCTTATCTTACTAATATTCAATAAAAGGTACTACATTTGATAACAGGATATTAGTTATAGATAAGAGCGGTCCAACAGCTGACGCCAATCGTGTCTTTACCGCAGAGGCAGACTCCTACGCCAAGCTCGCAGATATGCTGATACAGCTGCCCGAAAGAACGCAAATAAAGAAAACAGATGAAAGAACAGGGGCAGAATATTCGGGAACTGCTCAAAGAGAAGATAAAGAGCCTGGGAGGCCCATTCCTCCCTCATCAGAACTATTCCCTGATGGGGCAACTTCTGGGACTGCTTTACAACCAGGAGATACCGGCCGACCTGGACGAGAGGATACAGCACCGGCTGGAGGACGATATGATGTTCCAAATGGAAAGAATCCTATACATGACGGAGAACCAGGTACAAGACTTTCTTTACCCAACAAAGGATGAACAGGAGGAAGTAATACAAAAGCTGGAAGAGGCGGAAACGGAAAAGGATCTGCGAGAGTATCTAATCCACGACCTTCTGTATCAAAAGATGATAGACAGCCTGGAAGACTGGCCAATGCCCTGGGGGGGGGGCCTTTATTAGGCCAAAATGGAGTATTTGCCAGGAGGGTTGAGAAAAAATCCGAACAAGCCATAGGGAACTATACCCTTTATCAGCCGGAAATCATTATTGACGGTTCACACCCCCACCCCTCTATTCTTGTTGAGTCACAAGCCATGTCTGGCGTTCATCTGGCTCAAACCGATTACATACCATTATTACCGGAGAGAACAATTACAAGCGGTGCCATAAGCAAGGCGCAGTTTGAGGACATTGTTCTGGACGAGAATGCCCACAAGCAGATATTCCCTAACGGAGAGCGCAGGGGGTTTTTCCTTGGTGCAGGAACAGGGTATGGCAAGGGGCGTAACCATTCTATTATTCTGGATAACTTCAACAAGGGGCGAAAAAAGGCCGTTTGGGTATCGGTCAACGAAAAGGCCCACTATGATAGCGCCAAAATAATTAAATACTCAATTCAACGATGTGAATAATGCTGTAAATTCACCGTACCCTTCCGTTTGATTTCTTTTATATTTCAGATTAAGACCAAGGTAATCACCAAATATTTCTTGCCATTTTTTAAACGAGTTGACTTTCTCATCTATGAGCATTTTTTTAGAAAATATTTTTGCGGCAACAGCAGATGCATAAATTGAAGGTTTCCCGGGCGTAATTATATATTCGTTGATTTCTTCAATGAGAAGATTAAAAAGAGAAGTCTCTTGCCCGTTTTTCAATTTTTTCCCAGGTGCGATACTCTGATAAACTACAGGCATGAAATAATCCTTTAGTTCTTCTTCCGTAATCTTTGGTATCCACTTTACGTCTTTTTCTGTTATTTGATCTTCATGGATGCGTTCTTTGGATTTATTAATTCTTGAAGGATCGTCTATACTTAGAACTTTATATAAGTTGTTCATTTTTCTCTGTAAACAGTCTTTAATGCCATCTTTTGTTTGATTATCATAATGACTAATGGCTTCAACAAAACAATCTAGTGGTATTATATTATCAGTCTCTATGGCGTCAATAATATTTTGAATAAACCTTATTCTCTCTTCGCTTGTATGCAGATTCTCAATCTTTGAATTGATTAATTGTAAAGAATAGCTCCAATGAACCCGGCGGATTAAGTTTGTTTGTTGCAGTTCTACTCGCATAAGTGATGTATTTTGTGTTTAGAGACCGCAATAAACACGTGCGGTTTAATTATTAAGTGACACAAAATTACCTATGAAACTTATGGCAATTACTAAAACTGCCAATTATCTTTGAACAAAGTTATTAACTGCATTCCAACGAGAGTCTCTTCATATGAAGTAAAGATTTAATTAATCCTCTCTTCTTAAATCCTGGGCAAGCTCCCTGATTACTCTGTTCAGTTGGGCCTCGTTAAGCTGTGAAAAGTCTATCCTCGACTCTACGCTTTGTATCTTTGGTGTAGTGTATTGCATGAGCTTCTCGAACATCATTAACCGCTCCTTAGGTGTAAGCATAGCCAGGTCCTGCTCCATTTGCTCTCGGTTTTTGTCAATCAGTTGCGCAATCCAAGTCCTAACCTCCAATGTGATCTTATTAGGAGTTCCCAACGGCCGGCCACTGGGATTTCCGCTTTTTCCTTTAGGTTGTGGCATAACAGTATTTATTTGAATGTTCTTTTCATTCCCCAAGGTCAGAATTTGCCATTTGTCTGAGAATTTCAATATACCTGGATTGTGTTCCTTTTTGCTTAAAGAATTCTGGAAAATCATCCGTATCCAGCTTGCCTTCAAGTATTGCATTCAGAAACTTAACCTTCAATGCTTTGTCTATTGCTATTATCATGGCTTATTCTTTACCTCTAATAAACTGTTCATTTTATTTCATCGCCTGCAGTTAACTTTGCTGATACATTTATCCCCGATGAGCTACAATCGTTCTTGTATGTAAGAAGGAATCTAGGCGATCCTGAAAGCCTGCTAGAGAGTAACCCTAAACTCAATTTCATGTTGGCCAACTGTCTCTCTTTTACTTTCAGCTCATACTTTGCCATGGCAAGCTCTTGTTCTATTCTCTGAAGGGGCCATATAAAGCTTTTGAAAATCTTTACTATAGCAATGGGTATTACCACTATATAAACGGCACTAACTATAAGAGTTACTGTTATCATAACTAAATGTTTATTTACAAAGGTAAAGCCTCAATTGCAGAAAGACTTTCTAAATATTCAGCAATAGGAGCCGTGAAAAATTGTGAGATAAACTACAGCATAAACATTAGAATGACAAATTAATGACAAAAACCAAAAACGAAAAAAGCCAACCAGCTATTTATCAACTGATTGGCTTCTTTTGGAGCGGTCCGGACGGGACTCGAACCCGCGACCCCGTGCGTGACAGGCACGTATTCTAACCAGGCTGAACTACCGGACCCTGATTGTTTGGGAGGGCAAATGTAGGCAATGTTTTTGAAACTGCAAAAAAACTGAAATGCACGTTCCCGTATTTTTTTTCTTTCATAAAATGCGCTGACCCGGCGAAGGAAAATGCGTCAGGATGCTCTAATACAACCATTCCGTCATCTTCCAGGATACCCGCATTGAATATCTTTTCCGGCAGGTTTTTCAGGCCTGGCAGATCATAGGGGGGATCGGCAAAAACAAGGTTGTATTTACGGGTACAGATATTAAGGAAATCAAACACATTGTTTCGCAATACCTGTACCTGAGATGACAGGTGCAATGCTGACACCGTATCTTTAATAAAGCGGGCATAGTCCGGATTCATTTCAACACAGGTAACGGAAGGACATCCCCTTGAAGCAAATTCCAGTGATATGCTGCCGCTTCCGGCAAACAGATCCAGCGCGGCAATGGCGGTCAGATCCATGGAATTATCCAACACGTTGAAAAGTCCTTCCTTCGCAAAATCGGTGGTGGGTCTTGCTTTGAAGGATTTTGGCGGCAGTATGTTATGCCCTCTCAGACTTCCACTGATGATGCGCATACCGGGAAAAGATGAGGTCCGTACAGCAGGTTCAGGGCTTCTGACGGAAAGAGGAAAGAAGGGGAGGTGGCTACCGTCACGGAGGGGAAATAAGTGCACAGCTGCTTTGTGTGCGTGGGTTTGAAAGGTCCGCTGATGTACAGGTTAAGGCTTCCGGGGTTTAGTTGCCATTGTTTCAGGGCAAACAAAAGATAATAGAGACCTGTGCTGAAACGGTCAATAGCATAGGAATTGCAAAGCAACAGCCGTTCCCCCTGCATCAAAACCAGGTCCACATGGGAGTGGGAATAGTGCATTAAAGCTCTTGAGTATTCTTTTTGCTCCATAATGAAATAGAGCAGGGGCATGACCGAGGCAAAAAACCTGGCCTTGTGCTGGTACTTAAAGACCATGGCATTGACAGGGGCCGGGAGGGCATAAATGCAGGTGGCTTCCTGTGTGACCAGTTCAGAATAGTTGACTTCATCCAGGTACGCCACATCGAATAGCTGGCGGAGTACATCAATTGCCTGTTCGGGCTGAAAAACAGAGGTGGGGATGAGTGTATGCTTGTGTGTGTCTATCATGACATAACACTGGTTGAAGCGTTTCTGCAGGTATTCTTCCTGCCTGAAGACGAGCCCCACTTCTTTTGCCCATTCGTTGTAATCGTTGCGTGGGAACGAATATGAAAGATGCTGCCATAAAAGGCACTCGTTTGTATTAGTGTCCTGGATAATAAAAGAAAGTCCATTCACCCCGATATGAATGGACAATCTGTGATGAGCCTGCGGTATTTTGCTGATCGCAGACATGTTGCTATTCCCAGTTACCCGCGTTGTTGTTTGGTTGGTCTATACTCCCCACCTTGATACCGGGATAACGGTTGCTAATTTTCAGATCCTCATTGAGATTGACTATCAGCTGACGGTTCATTCCCTTCAAAAGAACATCAAAAGGTGTACATGCCTCAAAGAGCGGAACATCAACACCTGATACCTTCTTTACCACGGCCCTCATTTCAAACTCTTCTCCGACCAGCGGGACCCAGCGCAGGGAATCTATGTTGAAACCCGGATATTTGAGCAATGTGTCCTTAACAGGCAATTCCATGCTGTCACGAAATACGCGACCCTGTGCAACAGCAACTGAGTCGTCAAATGAACCTATCTGCCTTACAATCGTTATAGTACCATTTTTGTAGAAATTTTCCAGGGTATCAAAAGTAGATGCATACTTTCCAAATTCTGTTTTGTAGGTGGTCTGCAGTGTGCGGATGTCCTTTAAACGTTCAATGGCCAACGAACTGCGGAAATCACGTTCTTTATCGAATTTTATGGGCGCAGTGAGGCTCCTGACAATAGCATAGCCCAATCCAATGATAATCAAGGGCAGAATAACGATGGTGAGTAATTTTTTCATTATTGATTTATTAAATAATCTAACAGACGTCCTGCAAAATTAGGAAAAAAAATAACCTCTGCAATAAATCAATTATATTTGCAACAATATCTTTTTATGAAAGTCCTGTTTCCAAAAAATCTGGTAGCCAAATGGGATCAAGCTTTAGCCCAATCGTCACACATTGTGGTGGCTACCCATATCAATCCGGACGGGGATGCCGTAGGGGCCATGATTGGACTCGGATCTTTTCTAAGACAACAAGGTTACCGGGTGACATGTATCTGCCCGAGTCCTTATCCCGGTTTCCTGGCATTTTTAGACAAGGAAAAACAAGTTCTGGTTTATTCACACCAGAAAGAAGAGGTCATAAGGGCGGTGGACAAGGCAGATATGATAGTGGCGGTGGATGTCAGCGGATTATCACGCATGGAAGAGATGGGAGAGTTCTTATTGCGTATACGGGCAATCAAAGTCTTGATGGATCATCATATAGATCCCGTTGTGGAGGATTTTGATCTGGTCTTTTCAACACCACAGGTCAGCTCCACTTGTGAGTTGATATTCAGAGTGCTCAATTCCTGGAAACCAGATGCTGTATTTACCAGGGACCAGGCTACTGCTTTTTTGACCGGTATTATTACTGATACGAATCAATTTGCCAACAGCGTCTTTACGGAAACATTCCATGTTGCCTCACTCCTGCACGGTTGGGGTGCGGACTCTGAAACCATACACAGTGCAGTGTTCCAGCATTTCACATTGAACCGGATGCGGCTCATGGGGCACGCACTGAGCAATATTAAGATGTTGCCGCAATTCGGAGCAGCGTATATAGTTCTGACAAGGGATGTCCTGGAATCCTGTGATTACCGCAACGGCGATACGGAAGGTTTTGTCAATATTCCGCTTGCCATCAAGGGGATCTCCATCTCGGCCTTATTCCTCCAGAGGGAAGATCACATAAAAGTGTCACTCAGGTCAAAAGGAGCCATTGCCGTAAACGGTATTGCAAAACAGTTCTTCCAGGGAGGAGGACATTACAATGCCTCGGCGGGTAAAATGGAAGACGATCCCGGCAAGATTGAAGAGTTGCTGAAAGAAGCCCTGGGCACAATAATTGCATGATTGCAGGTCATACATGAGAAAGTATGTATTTTTACTAGCCGGATTACTCCTTGCTATCACTTCCTGTACAAAGGAAGACCGCAAGCTGATGCTCATCAGGCAGGAGGAGGAGATTGACAAGTTTGTCCGGAACCTTGTCAAAGACACGGTATATTATCAGAAGGGCGTGGTAAGGGCTGTTCTTGAACCGGGAAAACATGCTGGCCCGGCTGATACACTGGCAACCGGGGATACCATTTATTTCTATTATGCCGGACATGTTTTTTCCAGGGGTAAAGGTGCCTTATTCCATACGAATTCGGACAGTGTGGCCAAAGCTTATAACAGGACACTTCCTGAAGACCAGTCTGCCATCCGTTCCGGGGTTACGGGAGAGGGGAAATTCCTGAAGGGACTGGAATATGGTTTTACAGGCATGTCTGCCGGCGAACATGCTTATTTGATTTTCAATGCCGATTTTGGATACGGGAATGAAACGGTAGGACAGGTGCCCCGGATGTCTCCCTTATTGTTTGAGATATGGGTGGAGCGGATTGTCAAAAAACAGATATCTTTGCAAGAATGAAAAAATTGATTTACCTGACAATGGCCATGCTGGCAACCATTCCGGCATTGTTGTCTTCCTGTGCGAGGGAACAGACTGAATCTACGCTCGAGGCTCATAAAAAAATGCTTGCAGCCCATGTCAGGATCATACACCAGGATACATTGCAAAAAACCGAATCGGGTGTATATTACACCATAGTCCGCAAAGGTTCAGGTGCCCCGTCAACAGACTCATCCATTGTATTTGTAAGGGAAACCGTTCTTGATCTGAAGTACAACATCATTGCCAGCACAGAAGAAAATGTGGCCAGGCAATTAGGGAATTTCAGCCATGCCAATGCCTACATCCCCCTATTATGGTATATGGGGAACAACTCCATCATGATGGGACTGGAAGAAATGCTCCAGGACATGAAGGAAGGTGAAATGCGCCGGATTTGGCTTCCTTATTGGTTATCGGCTTATCAGGAAGGGGGAAGTTCAGAAAATACCACAGCCATGGTATATGATTTGGAATTGGTCAAAGTGGTCAGCGATATTGACAAGTACCAGATAGATACCCTGGAGTCTTTCCGGAACAGGCACTATCCCGGAGTCGATTCCCTGGAAAGAGGATTTTACAAAGTGACCCTGGTCCCTGGTACCGGGGATTCAGTGAAAGTTGCAACTACAGCGAAAGCCTGGTATATAGGTAAGTTTCTTAATGGTCATGTATTTGACACCAATGTGGCGGATACTGCCCAAAAATACAGGATTCACAGCTCTACGAAAGATTACACAGTACTGCAAGTATCCCTGCCGGTCCAAAATGAGGAGGATGAATCCAGCCAGGAGGAAGGGTCTGTTGTAAAAGGGTTCAGCAAATGCATGCAGGAAATGAGGTACGGAGAGGTGGCCGTATGTTTTTTCCATTCAGATTACGGCTATAAGCTGGAAGGCAAGCAATCCTCCGCTTCGGGCACTTACCTGGGCGGTGGCATCCCTTCCTATATGCCTTTGTTTTTCTGGATATACGTACCATTAGACGATTAACCGCATAATAAAAAAATTGGTACAGGTGCATGCAACGTTTTTGCATGCACCTGCATCTATTATGTGGTTTTAGGTTTATAGGTTTCAACGGTAGAGGTGGGTCCGGTTCTCGGACCACCTCTTGTTGTTTTATCACCAGGAATAATCCTTTGCGCTTTTCAGTCCCGGCAATGAAAAATAACTGGCACTGGTGTTTCCTCTTATCCAGATTTTCTTTGACAGGTGTTGCGGATTATCCACCAGGTTCAGGGCATCACGTATGGCTCCCGCCGGCAGTTCTACGGGATACGTATTTGCCTTGTCCATTTCAGAGTTGGTGTCGGCAAGGGCCAGGTTTGTCGCGCTTTCGTTACCTGAGTAAAAGTACGTCCCGCCGGAAGAATAACAACCCACAATATACCCGCATACCCAGATATCGCTCAGACCGCCGGGCAGGTTACGGGCCTCGGCAATGGTATAGGCCGTTTCTTTGGTAAGGCCGCGCACCGTTCCCTCAGTATCGTTCCAGAGCCCGCTTATCCAGGTATGCGTGGTGTCTACAGACAGGGTGAGGACAGGTTCCACATTGTCCTTCGTACTGCCCGATCCTTCCACAAGGAAGTTATACATGTATTTTGCCTGGATTGTTCTTTCAATGGGTTCTGTGGGAAAACCGTCAGCCGTTAATGTCAGGGTGATTGTTCCGGGGAAAAAATAACCCCATTTGCTAACCGAGGTGTTGTCAAATTTCAGGGATCCACCCGTTCCCGAAATGTTCATGCTAAAGGTGGTGTATTGCCCGGAGAATTCTTCTGAAAACAACACGCGTATTCCCGCGTTTTCCTGTTTGCAGATCAGAAGCACCTCACAGGATTCCCCTCCTATGACTTCGGCTGTCTGCATGCCGTAATAATAGGGTTTATCAAAAGCCGGCTCTGTAAATGCCTCATTGTAAACCTCTATAGTATAATTTCCCGGTTTCAGCGACAAGGGAGATCCCGTGATTGCCCCCACCGTGGAATTGTACAGGGTATCCCCGCCCTGTTTGATCAGCAGGAATACATAGCTGTCCAGGCTACTGCTTTTGGTCCTGACACCGAAAGGTGTTTCTATAGCCACATCCACGACCAGGAAACCTTCCGGGCCCGGAACGAACTTAAGTCCGTCGCATGCCCACATGGCGGCAAGAAGAATGCATCCCGCCGCTTTCATAACGTTACTTCTCATAAGACTTTTGTAATTAGTTCAACAGGCGTGAAATTACCAGTTCATAAAGGCAAAAAGGAGACAAAGGGTATAAAACTCGGAAAACATTCCTAAATTTGCAATTCGTTTTCAAGAGATCAATGCATGTCATCAATTCGTAAACACCCAATTCTTCCTATTCCGGAAGAGGATAAGATTGCTTTTTTATTTGAAGGTCAGACAATTTTCGGTCAAAGGGGCTTTACCATTGCGGCCGCTTTGCATCAGGCCGGACTGTTGGTCCATAAACACAGCCTGGACCACAGGAACAGAAGCCTCTCCTGCGGGATAGGAAAATGCGGAGCCTGTGAGATGCTGGTTGACGGGAAGGTACGCAGGATATGCATCACAAAAGTTGACGGAGTTAAAGAAGTGCAGCGTATTCCCGACGGATTCCTGGCAGAAGGCGGCACTATTCCCCCCTCCCACACCATCAAGGTATATAAAACCATTGTGGCCATCATTGGAGCAGGGCCTGCAGGCCTGGCTGTCCGGGAAGAACTTGATAAGAAGGGAATTCCCAATCTTGTAATTGACAACAATGTCCGGATTGGCGGCCAGTTCAACATGCAGACCCATCAGTTTTTCTTTTTTGAAAAGGAAAAACGTTTCGGAGGCATGCGCGGATTTGAGATTGCAGCCAGCCTGGCCGGTGAAAACCATGAAGGGATCCTTCTGAACAGCACGGTCTGGGATATATTTGACAATAAAAGACTGGCGGTCAAAAATATTGAAACCCAGGAAATCTTCTATGTGGACGCCGAATACCTGGTGATTGCGACAGGAGCTGTCCCCTTCATGCCGCCTTTTGGCAATGATGATGTGCCGGGTGTATACACAGCAGCCGTTTTCCAGAGGATGATGAACAGTGAGCTCACCCTGCTGGGCAAAAACATACTGACTGTAGGGGCCGGCAATATAGGATACCTGACCTCTTATCAGGCCATGCAGGCCGGGGCAAGAGTCAGGGCCATCATAGAGGCCATGCCTCACGAAGGAGGGTTTCCTGTGCAGGCCAACCGCGTCCGGAGACTGGGCATTCCCATCATTACCTCCCATATGCTTCTGGAAGCCATACCCAATAAGGACTATACCGGAATATCGGGAGCAGTGATTGCATCATGCAGGGATTTTAAAGTCATTCCGGGCACTGAAAAGATACTGAAAGGCATTGACACAATCAATATTTGTACAGGCCTTTTACCCGATGACCAGCTCCTGCTTAAAGGCCGTCAGGCTTACGGACTCAACTGTCATGGGGTTGGGGATGCCATTCGAATAGGAGAGGGCACCTCTGCCGTGCTCCGGGGCAAGCAGTGTGCCTATGAGATCATGCAGCAGATGGGTGTGCACATACCTTATGATGATTACCTGGCTGTTTCCAAAGAATATATTGACTCTCAACAACACCCTGTACGGATCCTGGACAAGCCTGCGTTGCCTTCAGGGGAACGTATGAGGGCAAAACCTTTTGTGTTGTTTGACTGCCTTTACGGCTTTGCCTGCAATCCCTGTACTTTCGCCTGTAAATACGGCGCCATCAGGAAAGATACCACATCTTCCGTCCCGGTGGTGGATTATGATAAATGCATAGGCTGCATGGCCTGCGTTAGCCAGTGTCCCGGGTTGGCCATATTTGGTTTTGACCTTGAACGCAATACATTGTTTCTTCCGGTTGAATACGAGGTGACTGCAGGAGCCGCTGTGTACCTGGTGGACAACCAGGGCAGGAAAAAGGCCGAAGGCACACTGGAAAAAATCATGACCCGCCCCAACAAGACACATGTGGCCCGTGTCAGGGTACACGAGCCTGTACCGGCCGATTTGTTGGAAATCAGCGGATTCATCGTGAAGGAGGAGTATCCGGAAGAACCGGATTTGCATCCTGCCGGCGCAAGAAAAAAAATCAAGACATACATATGTCATTGTGAGGATGTTACCCTTGAAGATCTGCTCAAGCTTATCGGGGACCGCGACTCGATCACGGCCGATGAACTCAAACACATATCCCGTATGGGGATGGGTGCTTGCCGTGGATCACGCTGCCTTCCCCGTGCCGTGCAGATCCTGAGAAGAAATGGTATCCAGGTCATCTCGGGTTTGACACCAAGGGGGCCGATGGCAAATTTGGTGCAGATGGGTGAATTGTATCCGTCCGGCGGGCAACAGGAGATCATCCTGCCTAAGGTTATCAACAAGGAAAAAGATTTCGAAGAAGCCGGGGTTATCATAGCAGGAGGAGGCATTGCAGGAAGCGCCCTGTTCAGGTACCTGGCAGAAGAAGGCTTCAGCCCCGTTCTTGTTAACCATGACAGGGGGAGCTCATGGAGGAATATTGCCGGGGGACGTCCTGCGTTCAGCCTGCCGGCACTGGCCGATATTTCAGCACAGAACCTGGGAATATTCAAAGAGCTTGACAAGAAGGGCAATATTGATTTTCATATATCCAGGTATGTCAACTTTGTACATGACCAGGCAACGTTCCGTTCACTGGAAGCTTCCATGGCCTGGTCAGATGCGCATATGGTGGAGGCGCGGGATTTCCACAAAGAAATATCTCCCGCTTTCAATCCCTATCAGAAAACGTACTCCCATGCACTGATAACCAACAATTGCTGGCAGGCCAGTCCCGGAAAAACCCTGGACCTGATCAGGCACCTGGGTACAGAGGCAGGAGGTCGCATACTGGAACAGACACGGATTGTGGATGTGGAAAAACAGGGTGACACCTATACGGTGATCCTGCTGGACCACAGGAACAGGTACCAGGTATTCAGGACAAGGCTTTTCATCAACGCCCTGGGACAAAACGGGGAGGAATTCGCCAGGAAGCTTGGCTATATAACGGGTGTTTACCCTGTCAGACATCAGGCATTCATCACCAAGCGGCTCCCTATGCTGGGAAAGGACGGCAAGGCTCTGGATATGCTCATAGACCGCCGCAACTACAAAGGATTCTCTGCCGTTTACGGGCAACAACTGGCAGACACAGGACAGATCATAGGATGCGCCTCGCCAGTGTCAGACATGCAGGAATCGGGAAAGAACCTGAAAGTCAACACGGAGGATTTTCTCAATATTGTATCCGAGGTCTTCATTCAGTGGTTGCCTTGTCTCGCCGATGCAGGATTCCAGGCTTTCTGGGGCGGGTATTACATCGAGCCGAGGTACATTGTTGATCCGGGCAGGGGCCTTTTCCTGGGCATGCGCGGCCACGGATTCATGCTTTCGCAGTACCTGGCAAAATTGTATGTAGATGTCCTTAGAGGAAGAAAAGTCCCGGATTATTTCAGGGATCTTTCCCTGGACGGTCCGGGACTGAGCGAAATGGCTTTCAAATAGGGTAACTGCTCAATTACCGCAGCATTCCAGCTGACGGCTCAGGTAAGTGCGCATATTATTGTACAACGCGCGGATAGCAGCATCAGTGCGCAACACGTACGGATCCGTATACACTTTTTTGATATTACCTCCGGCATCTACAAAGAAGAAGGCAGGAACATAATTCATGACTTCCCCTGTGAGCAGGGCGTCCCCATACAAGAGCCTTGAAAAGGCGTTGACCTTTACCTGTGCCATGGGATTGAATACAGGTCTGTTCTCCCACCATATCTTGTTTCCCGTGGTTTCATCCACATCATTCAGACCGTTGTTTTCCAAGTAATCAAAATAATCCTGCTCCCGGCCCTCGATTTCCATGGCAACACCATAGATCTTAAAGCTATGGTCCTTGAATTCATTGTATAACTTCATCACCTCGGGCATAAAACCGGAGCAGTCAGGACACCACGAAGCCCACAGCAAGAGCAGGGTGATCCGTGCCCTGCTGTAAACATCACTGAAATGCAGTTCCGAATCAGGAACACCGGGAATCGACAATGAAAAATCCCTGGTGGGTGCCAGAAAATCATGCAACCCCTGCTGGGAGATGGTCAGGGTAGCAGATATGGACCCTCCTGCAGATGCGGTAAAGGAACCTGTACGGCCCTTAGGACGGTCAATATCGGATATGCCTATTATCAGTGTGTCCTGATCCTTTGTGGCCGTTATCCAGTCTTGCGCATCGGCAGAAACCGTTACTTCCCATTCGGGTACATTTGTTATAACCAGTTGTTTTATAGGCTCGACGTCAAAAGGATCAACATAAATCACGGGGTCCCAAGCTCCAAAAAATTCAAGATAATAAGCTTGGGCATCCATATTGGTCTGTTCTACAGTGAGTGTTTTTTCTATACCTGAGGTGGATTTGATGACAAATATCGCAAGCCTGGGTTTTTCATCGGGTAAAGGTGTAACAATCAAGGAGATCTGATTTTCTCCAGGGGTGCCTTTATCCGGATAGACTGTACACCAGTCTTCGTGTCCCACCTGTTCTATATACCAGTTTTCAGTGGTCTTGACTATAAAAGTCCTTTCAGCAGAAACAGGAGGAAGGTTAAACCTGACAGGTATCACCACAAGGCTTCCGGCCTGGTCCGAAGGATTACAAGAAGAAAGCAGGGCAAATCCCAAAACAGCAATAATCAGGTTTCTTTGTAAAGAATGTCTTTTCATTGTTTTGCTACATAATTTGTGTGCGTAAAGTAAAACATTTTCCATGACAAACCAAAACACGTCCCAAATGCTTACATTTGCAGATTCAATCAACATCTAGTCATGCCTGTGGTTACGGTTACAAGCGATTGGAGCAAGCGCGATTTTTATGCCGGTGCGCTGGTAGGAGGATTGCTTGGATTGGCTTCTGTTTATGAAATTACCCATCAGATACACCCCTTTGACGTCAGGATGGGGGTTTTTGTGTTGCGCCAGGCCTTTACCAGGTTTCCGGCGGGAAGCATGCATATCCTTGCGGTTCAGGCGCAGGCAACTGACCAATTACCTATGTCGGTAGCTTTCTACCAGGGACATTATTTCATTACGGTAAATGATGGCCGTTTTTCCTTGCTGTTTGATAATGAGCCGCAATGGATCCGGGCTGTTTACGCTGCTCCGGGGACTTTTTCGGAACAGGAAGCCTATATAAAGGCCGTCAGGGCTATTGTCGAGGATAAGCTTCAGGAAATGACCCTTCCCGCTGACATGAAAACCGAAGTCAGGCCTTCTGCTGTAGCCGAAAAGGATTACATAATGGGACAAGTCATCTATATAGATTCCTACGGCAATGCCATAACCAACATATCGCGTTCGCTTTTTGACAGGGTGGGCGCAGGCAGGGATTTTCGGATTTTTTTGCAGGGACCCTATACACGTATTGAAAAGATCTCGGACTCTTACGGAGGGGTTCGCCCGGGACAACTCCTGGCCCTGTTCAACAGTGTCAACCTGCTGGAACTGGCCGTTTTCATGGGAAGCCTGGCAACGTTGGAAAACATAGGTATTTACGATGAAATTCAGATACAATTCAGCAAGCATGGATAGAAAACAGATTTTGGAAAGTTTTGGAAAACTACTGGATATTATGGACCGCCTGAGGTCCGAATGCCCCTGGGACAGGGAGCAGACCGTGGAAAGCCTGCGGACACTTACCATAGAAGAAACATATGAACTAAGCGAGGCTATCCTGAAAGGAAATCTGGAGGACTTGTCCAAAGAACTGGGCGATATCCTGCTTCATATCATTTTTTATGCAAAGATCGGGCAGGAAAAGGGTGCCTTTGATATAGGGATTGTTATAGAAAATCTATGTGACAAGCTCATTTTCCGTCATCCGCATGTTTTTGGCGATGTCAAAGCAGACAACGCCGGAAAGGTCATCAAAAACTGGGAACAATTGAAAACGAGAGAAAAAAACGGAAACAAATCAGTGCTGTCAGGAGTTCCTGAAGGTTTGCCGGCCCTGATCAAATCATTCCGTATCCAGGACAAAGCCCGGGCCATGGGTTTTGACTGGGAGAAACGTGAACAGGTGTGGGATAAGGTCAATGAAGAAGTCCAAGAATTCCGCACTGAATGGGAGAAGGGCGAACGTGACAGGATGGAATCAGAGTTCGGTGATCTGCTGTTTGCCCTGGTCAATGCAGCCAGGCTGTATGGCATAAATCCTGAAAACGCACTGGAAAGAACCAACAGGACTTTTATATCCCGTTTCAATTACCTGGAAGAAAAAACCATTAAGCAGGGTCGTTCCCTTGAAGATATGACATTGCAGCAGATGGACCAGATTTGGGAAGAGGCCAAACATAAAGCAGAAAAATAAACCATGGAACACTGGCTGAGCCGCTCCGAACTGCTTGTTGGAAAAAACGGACTCGAAAAATTGAACAACAGTATCGTTCTGGTTGCCGGTCTGGGCGGCGTGGGGTCCTATGCAGCCGAGATGCTCGCCCGGTCGGGAATAGGTCACCTTATTCTGGCAGATAACGATATAATAACACCAACCAATCGCAACCGCCAGCTCCCGGCCCTGACCGGCAACGAAGGAGCACTCAAGACGCGGGTGATGGAAGACAGGATCCGGCAGATCAATCCTGACATTGTTCTTGAGACAGTCAGCGAGTACCTGGAGGAAAAATCGATACCCCTTCTTTTTGATCAATTCACACCCCATTATGTGGTCGACGCAATTGATACCCTCTCTCCCAAGATTGTACTAATCTGTTACTGGATGGGAAGAAAAACACCCCTGGTCAGTGCCATGGGAGCAGGAGCCCGTTTTGATGCCACTGCTGTCAAGATCGACGACATTTCGCACAGCTTCAATTGTCCGCTGGCGTTCATGCTCCGTAAAAGGCTTCGCAAGCTGGGAATCCACAAAGGCCTTAAAGTCGTTTTTTCCACAGAATTGCCTAAGGAAGAGGCCATAGTGCCGCTGGAAGAAAAAAATAAAAAATCACGGGTAGGCACCATATCCTACCTTCCGGCTGTTTTTGGCTGCCTGTGCGCCCAGGCGGTTATTTGTGATATTCTGGAAATTCGTACCTTTGGAAGATAAATAATGGCAGATAAATGACCTTTGAAATAAAAGAAATCTCCACAAGAAAAGAGATGAAGCGGTTTTCCCGCTTTCCTCTGCAACTATATAAAAACCATCCCCAATACGTACCCACCCTGATCTCTGATGAGATAAAAACCATTCTGGATTCACCCAGCTTAAAGTATTGCAGCCGCAAGATCTGGGTTGCCAGCGATAGCAAAAACCGGATAATCGGAAGAGTTGTTGGTATTGTAAATTCCAGGGCCAATGAGATTTACGGCTACAAGCGGGTCCGCTTCGGGTGGTTTGACGTGATAGAGGATTTTGATGTCGCCAGGGCACTTATCCAAACAGTAATGGATTGGGGTGTCTCCCAGGGGATGACCCAGATCCACGGACCGCTCGGTTTCAACACATGGAACAAACAGGGACTGGTGGTAGAAGGGTTTGAAAATATTCCACAGTTCAATTGCCTCTATAATTACCCCTATTATGGTGTTTACCTGGAACGTATGGGTTTTTCAAAAGAAGTGGACTGGATCCAGTACATGATGTCTGCAAGGCAACCTGTTCCCGATAAAATAGAGCGTATCAACGAGGCAATCATGAAGCGCTACAATCTTCACCTGCTGTCATGGAAAAAAGCAAGCGACATGAAACCCTACATAGACGATTTTTTTGATATGTACAACAAGAGTTTCATGACGGTCCACAATTTTATCCCCCTCACACCGGAGGAAATTAATGATAGTATCCGTTTTTACATGAAACTCATAAATCCGGAACTCTCTTTTTTTATTGTTGACGGCAATAATAAAGTGGTTGCCTTTTCCATTTCCTTTCCAAGCTTGTCCAGGGCACTGCAGAAAGCACGGGGTTACCTTTTTCCATTGGGCTGGTTCTATTTGCTGAAGGATTATTTTTTCTACAAGGATATTGATCTGATGATGAATGGTGCCCATCCCGATTGGAAAGGAAAGGGGTTGAGCTCAATCTATCATTACCATACAAACAAAACAGCCATCCGTAAAAATTTGAGAAGGGCCGTGACCAATCCACAGCTTGAGACCAACCACGCCATTGATGTATGGAAGGAATACGACACAAAACTTCATACGCGCAGGCGTTGTTATATCAGAAACCTTAATGAATAAAAAGTATAATAATGACAATTCATGAAATAGTATCGTTGGTGCAGGGAAAGATACTTTGTGGTAATGTAGGGGAAAAAGACTTCGTTGATTATTGCTTTGCCTCCGACCTGATGAGCGATGTGCTGACCGTGCGCAGGAGCGATTTTTTGTTGATGACCGGTCTGTCCAATATTCAAAGTATCCGTACGGCAGAAATGAGTGATCTTAAGTACGTAATGCTGGTACGGGGAAAAACGCCCCCGCAGCCCATGATAGAACTGGCTGAAGAAAATGGGATCGTGCTGATATCGTGTCCTTTTTCCATGTTCAAGGCATCAGGGATTCTCTACCAGGCAGGATTGAAAGGGGTTTTTTGATGGATTTGTCGTTTCATATACAGGGTGGTGATTTCACCTCTGCAGGAACCGCTTCTTCACAGGTGAGGCGAACCCTTAAAGAACTGGGAGTGGATGCAGCCGTGATCAAGCGGGTGGTGGTAGCTCTTTATGAAGCCGAGGTGAATATTGTCGCTCATGCTTATAAGGGGATCATTACTGCCGAGATCAGTCCAGAACGTGTTTTCCTTCAGCTTGTTGATGAGGGGCCGGGGATAACCGATATTGAAAAAGCCATGACCCCGGGATTTTCAACGGCATCGCAAGAGGTCAGGGAAATGGGGTTTGGTGCAGGGATGGGATTACCCAATATATGCCGTAATGCCGATGTCTTCAATATCCACTCTGTTCCGGGAAAAGGCACAACAGTTGAAATTACTATTCAAATAAAATGAGTATGGATAAACCAATCAAACCTTTCCATCACGCACTGGGAATCCGCAAAGAGATCTGCATAGGGTGCTCTCGCTGTTTAAGGGTATGTCCGACAGAGGCATTGCGTGTGAAAGACGGCAAGGCATCACTCCATCCGGAATGGTGCATAGATTGCGGAGAGTGTTTCAATGTTTGTCCCGTCAAGGCCGTTGTAGTGGAAGACGACGATATAGCCCAGATTTTCAACTACAAACACCGGATACTTCTTGTTCCGTCTGTTTTTTTTGCACAGTTTGAAGAAAAGCTTACCCTGGATGCCATCAAGGGAATCCTTTATGACATGGGATTTACCGAACTCTGCACTGTGGAACAGGGTGCCGACCTACTGGTTGATGAGATCAACCGGTATATACAGGAGTATGAAGGAGAAAAGCCTGTCATATCCTCATACTGTCCGGCCGTTGTACGTCTGATACAGGTCCGTTTTCCCTCTTTTGCAGACCGCATCATGCGTCTGATCCCTCCTCTGGAGATCACGGCCCAGTATTACAGGAACGAATACAAGAAGCACGATGTCCCCCTGGAGGATGTAGGGATATTTTACGTTACTCCCTGCGCGGCAAAGATTGCAGCAATAAAAGCCCCGGTGGGAGGGTATGTATCTCCCATAAACGGGGTGATCAACATGTCGGAACTTTATAATAAAGTATTTCTTGCCTATAAGCAAAAAGGTATCTATGAACATGAGCATTGCGCCCTGCCTCACTCCATGCTTTCCTCTGTTGGCGTGCGCTGGTCAACAACTTGCGGGGAGGCCGCCAATATCCGGGGACGTGCCCTTGCCATTGACAGCATGCCTAATGTGATTGATTTCCTGGAAAGGCTGGAGAATGAAGAAATCAAAGGCGTGGATTTCCTGGAATTGAGGGCATGTGACATGTCCTGCTGTGGCGGGATCCTTGTTCAGGATAATCGCTTCCTGATAAGGGAACGCATTGAAAAAACGGCAGAGGAACTCCCGGCAAAGCATGCGCTGGACCAGGAATTCAAAAATGTTTGCTCCGGCTATATACCCATGGAAACTGTTGAACCCAGGGCAATGATCAAGTATCACAAAGACCTGACCATGGCATTGCAGCGCATGGAAGAGTCGCGCAGGCTACGACGCATACTTCCGGGCATCGATTGCAATGCCTGTGGTGCTCCCTCCTGCGAGGCACTGGCCGATGACATTGTCTGCAGCCGTGCGACCCTGGAGCATTGCGTTATCCTGCATGCCCATAATAAGGATCCGGAAATGCTGGAAAAAATATGGGGAAAGAATCGTTTTAACAAAAAAAATCAAGATAAGATATGACAGTCAAAGAAATGGCAGCAGCCTTACAATTACGTGTCCTTGCCGGAGAAGAAGGATTGGAAAAACAAATTGCTGGCGGTTACACCTCCGATTTACTGAGCGATGTGATGGGATATGCCGATGCAGGCATGGTATGGATCACCTTGCAAACCCACAAGAATATCATAGCCATCGCCTCTCTCAAGGAACTCTCGGCCGTTGTGCTGGTAAAAGGCTTTGAACCCGATGCCGACACGGTGGCCCTTGCCATTCAGGAACAGATTACCTTGCTTGGAACAACCGAACAGGCGTTTGAATTTTCCGGACGTCTGTACAGGCTGCTTTATCCCTGATTATGATTTGTGCTAAAGCCGATCTGCATATTCATACTTTTTTATCTCCCTGCGGAAACATTGGGATGACTCCCCTGAACATAGTTGCGCAGGCAAAAGCCAAAGGTCTGCAACTGATCGCTGTCACCGATCACAACTCAACGCTCCAGGGGCCAGTGGTCCGACAGGTGTGTGAACGCGAAGGGATAGCTGTTATTTACGGAGCCGAGATCACCACACGCGAGGAAGTCCACTGTCTGGCTTATGTGGGATCGGAAGAGCAGCGTGTGGAATTGCAGCATTACCTGGAAAAGCACCTGCCGCATGTTCCCAACAATCCCGACATCTTCGGGTATCAGTTGTGGGTTGATGAGCATGAACAGGTGCTGGGAGAAGCTCCTTACTTGCTAATATCGGCCATAGATCAGGGAATTGAGCAGGTTGCCGCCTTTGTGCATTCCATTGAGGGACTTTTTGTTCCGGCTCACATAGAAAGATCCAGGAATTCACTGCTAAGCCAATTGGGTTTTGTTCCGCCCGGATTGCCCGCCGATGCCCTGGAACTATCCCGTTATACCAATCCGGTTGATTTTTGCAGTAAAAATGCCACCCTAAAAAAATATAGAATCATTCAATCTTCCGATGCCCATTTTCCCGGTGACATAGGTACGGCAGCCACATCTTTTCTTATGGAGAAAACGGGTTTTGCAGGATTGAAAACAGCACTCACATCAACCCATGAATGATCTGGCACTGCATTTGCTTGATATTGTACAGAATTCCCTGGTTGCAGGAGCCTCTTTCATAACTATAGAGGTAAATGAAAATCCGGCAGGTAACTTATTAACTATCAGTGTTAAAGATAACGGGCGCGGTATGACCCCGGAACAAGTGCAAAAGCTGAGTGACCCCTTTTTTACCTCACGTACTACCCGCAGGGTGGGGCTCGGTGTCCCGCTGCTCAGACAAACCGCCGAACAAAGCGGAGGCAGCCTTGAGGTGGTCTCGGAACCGGGAAAAGGCACCCTCCTGACAGTCTGTTTTCAATACGACCACCTGGACAGGCCTCCCCTGGGAGATGTGGCCAATGCAGTGGTGTTGATGATCTCGGCAAATCCGGAAGTGGGATTTTCATATCATTATGCATACAATGACAGGTCTTATGAGGTTAACACCATGGAACTGAAAGAAGTGTTGGGAGATTTACCCGTTAACGATCTGTATGTTATGGAAATGATTGAGGAAATGATAAAGGAGAATCAAAGTGACCTTAAAGTTTGTCAAATTGAATAATTTGGGCTTACTTTGCCGATTCCTTTTTTTACTACTGTATAAAACATTATTGAGATTATGACAAAGATTAAATCATTGGACGATTTGCGGCAAAGAAAGCAGCAGCTCGAACAAAGTATGGAAATCAGGGAAAATAGCGACCATCCCGATAGCCTTGTACAAATTAAGGTTGCGATGGCCACATGTGGCATAGCCTCAGGGGCAAGGGCTGTCATGAATGCCTTTGTAGAGAAGATAAAAAAAGAAAAGATACCTGCTGTAGTAACACAAACAGGATGCATGGGGTATTGTTATGCAGAGCCCACCGTTGAGGTAAAAAAACCAGGAATGGATCCGGTTGTATTTTCCTATGTCGATGTTGCCAAAGCAGAAGAAATAGTTGACAAATATATACGCAATAACGAATTGCTTGACGGTATCCTGCCGGCGAACTATCAGACTATTTAAACCATTCAATAATATATAATCATAATGTATAAAATGCAATTACTTGTTTGCGGCGGAACCGGGTGCCGGGCCTCTGCAAGCGCTAAAATTGTAGAAAAACTGAATGAATCACTCGCTTCACACGGATTGACCCAGGACGCCCAGGTCGTTACAACGGGCTGTTTTGGTTTCTGTGAAAAAGGTCCCATTGTGAAAGTGATTCCGGACAACACCTTCTACACACAAGTCAAGCCGGAAGATGCGGAAGAAATCGTTGCCGAACACATCCTCAAAGGAAGGAAGGTAAAACGACTGCTTTACGAAAATCCCGAAACAGAGGAACATATTCCCGATTCCAAACACATGGGATTTTATCAGAAACAATTGCGTATAGCCCTCAGGAACTGCGGTTTCATTGACCCTGAAAACATCGATGAATACATTGCCAGGGACGGTTATTCTGCTTTGGCACAGGTAGTTACTGAGCTCACTCCGCAGCAGGCCATTGACATGGTCAAGCAAAGCGGATTACGCGGAAGGGGAGGAGCAGGTTTTCCCACCGGGCTCAAATGGGAAATCACAAAGAATTTCACGTCAGACCAGAAATACGTGGTATGTAATGCCGACGAGGGAGACCCGGGAGCATTCATGGACCGGTCCATCCTGGAAGGCGACCCCAATACCATTATTGAAGCCATGGCCATCTGCGGTTATTGCATTGGGGCAAGCAAAGGCCTCGTATACATTCGTGCCGAATACCCACTGGCCATCAAACGTCTTCAGATAGCCATCAAACAAGCAAAAGAATATGGTTTACTGGGTGACAATATATTAGGAACCAATTTCTCATTTGACATAGAGTTGCGTTATGGCGCAGGTGCTTTCGTCTGTGGAGAAGAAACAGCCCTTATAGCTTCTATGGAAGGGAAACGCGGAGAACCGAGGGTCAAACCTCCTTTCCCTGCAGAAGACGGATACCAGCACAAACCCACCAACGTGAACAACGTGGAGACTTATGCCAACGTTCCCGTCATCTTCCTCAAGGGACCGGAATGGTTTTCCAGCATTGGTACAGCCAAGTCCAAAGGCACCAAGGTTTTTGCCCTTGCCGGCAAGATCAATAACGTGGGACTTATCGAGGTTCCCATGGGGATCACATTACGCGAGATCATCTATGAAATCGGTGGCGGTATAAAGAATGGGAAAAAATTTAAGGCAGTCCAGACAGGCGGGCCTTCGGGCGGCTGTCTGACCGAAAAACACCTGGATACACCCATTGACTTTGACAGCCTGGTGGCTGCCGGTTCCATGATGGGATCAGGAGGGATGATAGTTATGGACGAAGATGACTGTATGGTTTCCATAGCAAAATTCTACCTTGAATTTATTGTTGAAGAATCTTGCGGCAAATGCACCCCGTGTCGTGTAGGCAACAAACGTATGCTCGAAATCCTGGAAAAGATCTGCCAGGGCAAGGGTAACATGGAGGATCTGGATCACCTGCGTAACTTTGCCAACGTGATTAAAGACACCGCATTATGCGGACTGGGACAGACCTCTCCCAATCCTGTGCTTTCCACCATGGAGAACTTCTATGACGAGTACCTAGCACACGTGAAGGATAAAAGATGTATTGCCAAAAAATGCAAAGCACTGGCCACTTATACGATCATGCCCGATGTATGCACGGGATGTTCCGTTTGTGCCAAAAATTGTCCCGTTGAAGCCATCACAGGGGAAAGGCGGCAACCGCACTTCATCAACCAGAATAAATGCATCCGCTGCGGGGTATGCTATACGAAGTGTAAGTTTAATGCTATCTTAGTTCAATAAGCGAGAATATGGAAACAGTAAAATTAACTATAGACAATAAACACGTAGAAGTTCCCAAGGGAACGACCATTCTCCAGGCGGCAAAACAAGCGGGCATCAATATTCCTTCGCTTTGTTATATGAACCTGCCTCACCTGGCCCAGGAACACAAACCGGGAAGCTGCCGCGTCTGTGTGGTGGAAATCCCTGGAAAGAAAACACTGGTTCCGGCCTGTGTAACCAAATGTACAGATGGCATGGAAGTTTTGTCTCACTCACTGCGCGCCATAAACGCCCGCAGGACCGTGGTGGAGCTGCTGCTTTCCGACCACCCGAAAGATTGCCTTATTTGCCCTTCTTCCGGTAATTGCGAATTGCAGAAGCTTTCCATCAATATGGGAATCCGCGAGATCAACTCGGTGGAAAACGCAGCCATATCTACATACCGCAAAGACTCTTCTCCTTCCCTGCTTCGCAATATGGATAAATGCGTCATGTGCCGCAGTTGTGAAACCATTTGCAACGAAATCCAGACAGTTGGCGCACTCAGTGCTGTGAACCGCGGTTTCATGTCGGTAGTTGCCCCTGCCTTTGAACAGGACCTGACAGATTCTCCCTGTACCTTCTGCGGTCAGTGTGTGGCTGTATGTCCCACCGGTGCTCTTACAGCAGTTGACAATACCTTCCACGTGATACGCGCCCTGGCCGATCCTACCAAGACCGTACTCATTCAAACGGCTCCTGCAGTACGTGCAGCTTTAGGAGAAGAATTCGGCTACACACCTGGAACCTTGGTTACCGGTAAAATGGTGGCCGCTCTCAGAGCCCTGGGCTTTGACAAGGTATTTGACACAGACTTTGCTGCCGACCTCACCATCATGGAGGAAGGAACAGAATTGCTGAACAGGATCTCGCGTCATTTGAGCGGAGATAAAAGCGTGCGTCTGCCCATACTGACATCCTGCTGTCCGGCCTGGGTCAACTTCTTTGAAACCAACTATTCCGATATGTTGGATGTTCCTTCGACAGCACGTTCACCACAACAAATGTTCGGTTCCATTGCAAAAACCTACCTGGCAGAAAAAATGGGGATAAAGAGGGAGAACATGGTTGTGGTATCTGTGATGCCTTGCCTTGCCAAAAAGTATGAATGCCAGAGGGAAGAATTCAAGGTTGACGGGAATCCCGATGTGGACTACTCAATAACCACCCGCGAGCTGGCTCATTTGATCAGGATGGGCAACGTGGATTTCAAATCCCTCAAGGATGAGGATTTTGACCGTCCTATGGGAGAATCTACCGGTGCCGGTGTCATCTTTGGTGCTACCGGTGGTGTAATTGAAGCTGCCACCCGTACGGCATATGAACTCTTCACAGGCAAAAAACTGGAAAAAGTCGATTTTTACGAACTAAGGGGAATGGATGGGATCAGAACCGCTACTATCGATTTTGACGGAACCGACATTCATATCGGGATCGCCCATACTCTGGGCAATGCCAGAAAATTGCTGGATGGCATCAGGAAAGGCATGTACAATTTCCACGCTATCGAGATCATGGCCTGCCCCGGAGGTTGTATCGGAGGAGGAGGACAGCCGCTCCACAGGGGCGACTCCATTGTTCTGAAGGCTCGTATGCAGGCAATATACAAGGAAGACCTTAACAAGGTAATCCGCAAATCACACGAGAATCCTGAAATTGCCAGGCTTTATGAGGAATTCCTCGGGAAACCCCTGAGTGAGATGTCTCACAAGCTGTTGCATACCCATTATTTCAGTCACCCGAAAAAATAACCATTAAGTTCTATTCCTATGATGAAGTTTGAAATAAATGATTGTCACAAAAAGACAATAAAAGAAATATGTGATTCTTACGGGAACAAGAGAAGTGAACTGATCAATATCCTTCACGATACCCAGGAGCATTTCGGTTATTTGCCCGAGCCTGTACAGCTGGAAATAGCCCTGAACCTGAATATGCCCCTTGCCAAAGTTTACGGTGTGGTTTCTTTCTACTCATTCTTTACAATGACTCCCAAAGGGAAATATCCCATTTCCGTTTGCCTGGGAACAGCATGTTATGTGCGTGGTGCCGAAGGGATTGTAGAAGCCATTGAAAAAGAACTGAAGATCAAAGTGGGGCAGGTTACAGAAGACGGCAAGTTCTCCCTGGATTGCCTGCGCTGCATAGGTGCCTGCGGACTCGCCCCGGTCATGATGATAGGTGATAAGGTGCATGGACGCCTTGAACCTGAAATGATAAAAAACATCCTGAGTCAGTACGAGTAACCGGACTTTTTTTTTTAGACAGGGAGTGTTCCGTCCAGGGACACTCCCTGTTTGTTTTCCTGAAAAAAAGTATCTTTGCGCGTTAATAATTAAGTATGCCTGAAAATTCATTGTTAAACAGACTGGAAGGTATCCGTCGGAAATTCGAATCATTGCAGCAGCAATTATCAGATTCCTCCCTGATACAGGACATGAAGCGTTATGTTGCCCTGAATAAGGAATATGCCGGGTTAGAGCCCTTGGTCAGGGCCGGTGATAAATACCGCACAGTTATCCGCAACCTGTCCAGCGCCAAAGAACTCCTGCTGACAGAAAAGGATGAGGAATTGCGTGAATTTGCCAAAGAAGAGATTGACCGGCTGGAAGAGGAAATACCGGAAATGGAGCAACATATAAAATTTCTGCTCATTCCGGCTGATCCGCAGGATAGTAAAAATGCCATAGTGGAAATTCGCGCGGGGACAGGAGGAGACGAAGCCTCAATCTTTGCAGGTGACCTATTCAGGATGTACAGCAAATTTGCAGAAAAGAACGGATGGAAACTTGATATTACAGGTCTTTCTGAAGGAACATCGGGAGGTTACAAAGAGATAATTTTCAAGATATCCGGGTCTGGTGTGTACGGAATTCTAAAATACGAAAGCGGTGTACACAGGGTGCAGCGTGTACCCCAGACGGAAACGCAGGGAAGGGTGCATACTTCGGCAGCTTCTGTTGTTGTATTGCCGGAAGCCGATGAATTTGACGTGGAGCTCAACGAAAAAGATATCCGCAAGGACACGTTTTGTTCTTCCGGTCCCGGGGGACAGAGCGTGAACACAACTTACTCGGCCATACGCCTTACTCACATTCCAACGGGAATCGTGGTGCAATGCCAGGATGAAAAATCACAGTTGAAAAACTATGAAAAAGCTCTTTCTGAATTACGGACCCGGATTTATAACATGGAATATGAGAAGTATCTGACCAGTATCGCGGCCAAGAGAAAAACCATGGTCTCTACAGGAGACCGCTCTGCCAAGATCAGGACTTACAACTATCCCCAAAGCCGTGTGACAGACCACAGGATAAATTATACGACGCATAACTTGCCTATATTCATGGACGGGGAAATACACGAAGTCATTGATCTGTTGCAGGTAGCAGAGAATACAGAAAAACTGAAAGATGAACCGTCAAACACTTAACCGGCTGATACTGGAAAAACGCAGCTGCCTCTGCGTTGGATTGGACATTTCTTCCATTTCTTTTGAGCCGATCAGGCGGATTGTTGAGGAGACCGCTCCATATTGCGTTGCTTTCAAAGCAAATACAGCTTTTTTTGAGGCTCACGGCTGGAAAGGATGGAAGTGTATGGAAGAAACGGTTTCCTACATACGCTCCCGGTTTCCGGATCACTTCCTGATTGCAGATGCCAAAAGAGGTGATATTGGGAACACGGCAGTGCAATACGCCCGGACATTTTTTGAGAGAATGGATTTTGATGCCGTGACACTGTCTCCTTACATGGGTTATGACGCGGTGGAACCCTTTCTTGCATACCGGGACAAATGGGTCATCCTGCTTGCCCTTACATCCAACACGTCCGCAGCAGATTTTCAGTTTTCCTTGACACCGGATGGCGCCCCGCTTTTCCAGAAAGTCATTGAAAAGGCCAATACCTGGGCCGGCAGAGACAAACTGATGTATGTGGCCGGTGCAACCCGGCCTGACATGTTGCGTCTGGTGAGGGCAATGGCACCTGACCGGTTTCTGCTCATCCCCGGGGTAGGGGCGCAGGGAGGGACAGTGGAAGAGGTGATGCAGCATGCAAAAACGCCCCAGGGAGATATCCTGATCAATGTTTCCAGGGCAATTGTTCAGTCTGAGGATGGTCCCGGGATCGCAGCCAAAGAATTTGCCGGATCCATAGCCCGGTTCTTTTCGTAATCCGGTTCATTGACAAGCAGCTTTTCATAAGACCTGTCAATTTTACCGCTATCCCCGTCATATAGTGTTTGGTACCACTTTTGTATGTGTAGGAGTACCTTCGGTAACAATTCATCCACATTGTACCGGATACCTGTTTCCAATACAATGGATGTGGGATTGGGAGCTCCCCCGAATTGTTCTTGATTGACATTGATCCCAAACCCGATAATACTGGAAGTCAGGTTGTTCCCCGAAAGCTGATGCTCAATGAGAATCCCGCAGATCTTGTTGGGACCGATATAAATGTCGTTTGGCCATTTAATGCGTGGAGACAAGCCAAGGGTGACAAGAAAATCGCAGATGGCCAGCGCTGTGCACTTTGAAATAAGGAATTGTTTGTTTGCAGGAAGAAAAACAGGTCTTAGCAGCAGGGTGGCCAGCAGGTTCAGGCCCTTGACGCTTTCCCATCTGCGGGTATATTGTCCGCGTCCGTTTGTCTGGAAAGAGGCAGTCCATACAGTACCTTCCCTGGCATGTTCCAGGTTGCGGCGGGCTTCCGTGTTGGTCGAATCTATTTCATCGAACCTGATGATATGCAAGCTAAACATGGTCGCAAAAATACTAATTTATCCTTACCTTTGTAAGGAACAGAAAGTAACGAATGAAAGAAGTTGAAATAATTGCCGGGGCAATGCTTGACAAAAAAGCGCAAGATGTATCCAGCCTGGATCTGAGAAAACTGGGTACAACAATCTGCGATTATTTTGTCATCTGTAATGCCGATTCCGGTGTGCAGGTTGCTGCGATCGCAGACAATGTCGAAGAACAAATGATCCTGAAAGCCGGACGGAAGGTTAGAAGAAGCCAGGGAAAAGAAAACCGTTTCTGGGTTATCCTGGACTACAGCGATATTGTAGTTCATATTTTCCAGACAGAGTACAGGCGGTTTTACCACCTGGAAGATCTCTGGGCCGATGCGGTTACCAGGCACTACACTTAATGAATAGGATTTAATTATGAACGGAAATTTCCCCAACAAGAACAAACCCAATAAATCACCCCTGCTGCAGCCAAAAAGGCGCTTTAACCCTTTTCTATGGGTTTATGTCATATTGATTGCGCTGATTGTCTATTTCATGTTTGCCAACAGGTCCGGAGAGCCTGTGAAAACAGAGTGGATCACTGTCAAGGAGCAGATGGGACCCGGGGGTGAAATTGAGAAAATTGTGTATATCAGCAATATGCAACGTGCCGAGTTGTATATCAAACCGGATGCGCTTGAAAAATACAAGGCAAAATTCGGAGACAAGGTACCCAAATTTGCTCCACAGTTTTATTTTATTGTCACAGAAAATTTTGACGCTGAAGAACAATTCGAGGTTTTACGTAATTCACTTCAGGAAGAGCAGCGTTTTAAAATTGAGATAGAACAGCGCACCAGTTACTGGGGACGGATCATTGACTGGCTTCTCTTTCCTGCTTTGCTGATAGTGATGTGGATATTCATGTTCAGGCGAATGTCCAGGGGATCCGAAGGGGGTTCCGGTGGCGGTGGCATATTCAATGTAGGCCGTTCACAGGCAAAGCTCTTCGAAAAAGACAAAACCGTTGCCAATGTCACGTTCAAGGATGTTGCCGGCCTGGAAGAAGCCAAGGTTGAAATCATGGAGATAGTGGATTTTCTGAGGAACCCCGGCAAGTATACCAACCTTGGTGGCAAGATCCCAAAAGGCGCATTGCTGGTTGGGCCCCCGGGAACGGGAAAAACACTGCTTGCCAAAGCTGTGGCCGGAGAAGCGAACGTTCCTTTCTTTTCCATCTCGGGCTCTGATTTCGTTGAAATGTTTGTCGGAGTGGGGGCATCCAGGGTCAGGGACCTGTTCAGGCAGGCCAAAGAGAAAGCACCCTGCATTGTTTTTATCGATGAAATTGATGCCGTGGGCAGGGCCCGGAGCAAGAATACCGGATTTACATCGAATGATGAAAGAGAAAACACACTGAACCAGCTCCTTACAGAAATGGACGGGTTTGGGTCCAACAGTGGTGTGATCATACTGGCAGCCACCAACCGCGCCGATGTCCTTGATAAGGCCTTGATGCGCGCGGGACGGTTTGACCGTCAGATACATGTTGACCTGCCCGAGTTAAAGGAACGTCATGAAATTTTCAAGGTCCATTCGCAGGGATTAAGACTGGAAGAAGGGTTTGACCTGGGATTCCTGGCAAAACAGACGCCCGGTTTTTCAGGCGCAGATATCGCCAATGTCTGCAACGAGGCAGCCCTGATAGCTGCACGTAAAAACAAGAAAGAAATACAGAAGCAGGATTTCCTGGATGCCGTAGACCGCATTGTGGGCGGACTGGAAAGAAAGAGCAAGATTATCAGTCCGCAGGAAAAACGCACCATAGCTTTCCATGAAAGCGGACATGCGACCGTAAGCTGGATGTTGAAGCACGCAAACCCGCTGCTCAAGGTTACCATCATTCCAAGAGGCCGGGCTCTTGGGGCGGCCTGGTACCTGCCTGAAGAACGCCAGATCACAACAGTTGAGCAAATGATGGATGAAATGGCTTCTGCCCTTGGAGGGCGGGCTGCAGAGGAGTTGATGATAGGTCAAATTTCCACAGGAGCTATGAATGACCTGGAAAAGGTAACCCGCCAGGCTTATGCGATGGTTGCCTATTTTGGGATGAGTGAGAAAATCGGGAATGTTTCTTTCTATGATTCTACTGAAAATGCCGGATTCAACCTGGGGAAACCCTATAGTGAAACGACGGCGCAGCTCATCGACAAAGAAGTCAGACGGATTATAGACGAAGCTTACGATACAGCACGCAAGGTTTTGAAACAAAATAACGAGGGATTTCTTAAGCTGGCTAACCAGCTGTTGGATAAGGAAGTGATTTTTGCCGATGACCTGGAAGCGATTTTCGGTAAACGTCCATCTGTAGAAACGCCTCAGGAAGAGACAATTAACGCTACGGAAAATAGTGAACACGTTAATTAAAAGGTCTTTAAGCGGCCTGGTATTCTTAATTCTGATGATTGCAGGACTACTCCTGCACCCTTTTGGATATGCCATCCTGATGACAGCCTGCGTGGGGATCATGGTGATAGAGTATTACAGGATGTCCCTGGGTTCATGGAACAAGGCCGGACAGATATTTGGTTTTCTTTCCGCCGTCATGATATTCCTGGGCACTTATATCATGTCGCGTTACGGAGTCTGGACAGCACGTTACTTCCTCCTGTTCCTGCCACTGCCTGTAACGGTGACTTGGATTACCGTATTGTTCAACAAGTCCGAAAATGTTTTTCAATATGCAGCCTATCTCTTTTTGCCACTGGTATACATAGCCGTTCCTTTTTCGACCTTCAATTTTCTGGTATTCAATTCACTGGGTATGTTCCAGGGAATGTACCTGCTGGTACTGTTCATCCTGCTCTGGGTATCTGATGTAGGCGGCTACCTTATTGGTATGGGTTTCGGGCAGAAAAACGGGCACAAACTGTATCCCAGGATTTCCCCGAAAAAATCGTGGGAAGGACTAGCAGGAAGCCTTGTTTTTTCCGTGGCCACCGGACTGCTTTTATGGAAGCTGGAAATGTTGCCGTTCCATTGGACTCATTGTCTGATATTATCATTGATTATCAGTATATTGGGAGTTGTTGGAGATTTGACAGAATCGGCAATGAAGAGACATTTCGGGGTCAAAGACACAGGCCATATCATGCCGGGCCACGGCGGATTGCTGGACCGTTTTGACGGAGCCCTTATAGCGATGCCCATTGCCATAGTGTATGTGTTGTTTGTCATATTCAAAGGTTGATATATGATGAGGATCCATAAAGAAGGCCAAAGCACCATACTGGTAGTAATGTCTGTTGTGACCATTTTTCTTGTGGTGATCCTTGCTTTTTCACCATACAATATCTGGGTGCTTGCTTCATTCATCCTGTTGTCGGTGTTGTTGCTGGTCCAGACCATGATGTTTTTCCGGATACCCAGTCGCAACATCCTGATAAGGGATGATGGTATTGTCTCTCCTGCCGATGGCAGGATTGTAATGATCCAGGAGGTGCAGGTGAATGAATATCTTCAGGAAAAAAGGTTACAGGTTTCAATTTTCATGAACCTCTTCAACGTACACGTGAACTGGTATCCCTGCGGCGGGGACATTGTCTACTATAAATACCATCCAGGAGATAAGATGGTTGCCTGGCATCCAAAATCATCAGACAAGAACGAGCACACAACATTGTTTGTAAAACAGGACAACACACTTATTGGAGTCAGACAGATAGCCGGATTGATGGCCCGTCGTGTAGTGTGCAAAGCCAGGACCGGAAAACAGGTGCTGCAGTGCAGCGAAATGGGGATCATCAAGTTCGGGTCACGGGTGGATGTCTTGCTGCCACCGGATGCAGAAGTAAAGGTCAGAAAGGGACAGAGGGTATGGGGATGCGAAACTTTGATCGCCACGCTTAAGAGATAGCGGTGATAGCAGCCAGAGGATCCGGGGATTTGAAAACATAATTTCCTGCAACAAGAATATCTGCGCCGTTTTCGTATAGTATACGGGCATTAGAATCGTTGATCCCTCCATCCACCTGTATCAGGAAATCCAGTCCTTTCTCTTTTCTGATCCTGTCGAGGCGGTTTATTTTTTCTAAGGATTCCTCAATGAAAGCCTGACCTCCAAAGCCGGGATTGACAGACATTACCAGCACAAGGTCAGCTGAATAAACGGCTTGTTCCAGGACTGAAACAGGTGTAGCCGGATTCAAGGCGATGCCTGCTTTCATCCCCAGACGGCGGATCTCCTGCAGATCCCGGTTCAGGTGAGGACAAGTTTCATAGTGAACTGTCAGCCATTCTACGCCAAGCTCCCTGTAGCGCTCATAATAGCGGGAAGGTTCCACTGTCATCAGGTGGGCATCCATGGGCTTTCTTGCATATCGCGCAATAGCCTGGATAACGGGAAAACCATAGGATATATTAGGGACAAAAACGCCGTCCATCACGTCCAGATGGATACTCCAGGCAATGCTTTGGTTCACCATACGGCAGGAATCCGCCAGGTGTCCGAAATCAGCTGAAAGCATTGATACCGCTACTTTTCCCATATCAAACCATCTTAAGTATCTTGAGCAGCAAAGCCCAGAATTTTGCCGTACTTTCTATGTCAAGCCTTTCGGCCGGAGAATGCACTCCTTTCAGGGTAGGACCAATAGAGATCATATCCAGGTAAGGATACGCATCCAGGAAAATGCCGCATTCAAGCCCGGCGTGGATTGCTTTGACTTTTACCGGGGTGTTGAACAGCTCCTGGTAAGCCTGAACACATATCTTCAGTGTGGGAGAATCAGGATTGGGTGCCCACCCCGGGTATTCACCCTGGTGTGTGACTTCTGCACCGGCCAGCAAAAAGAGGCTTTCAATCCGGGACGCCGCGTTTCTTCTTGCCGAGTTGATGGCACTCCGCTGGCTGCTTCCAATGCGGATGAGATGGTTGTCCGGCTCCATTTTCACCGAAGCCAGATTGGTTGATGTCTCCACCAGACCGGGAACATCCTTGCTCATGGCAAGCACTCCATGGGGGCAGGAATACAGTGCAGATACAAGGTTCCGGGCTGTCTTCCTTTCAATTACCGCATCCGGAAACTGGCAGGAAAGGATCTGGCTCTGAAGTTCAGGATCCGTATGCTTGTATTCTTTTTCCCAATCCGCGGCCATATGACTGAATAATTCCCTGAAAGAGGCTTCGTCTTCTTTTCTTATAACACAAACGGCACTGGCTTCCCTGGCAATTGCATTACGTTTGTTACCGCCGGAGAGTGAGCTTATGTCAACACTAAAATGTTGCTGTGCTTTCCAGAGAAAACGGGCAAGCACCTGCACTGCGTTGCACAGGTCCTTGTGGATCTCGTCTCCGCTGTGTCCTCCCGTCCCTCCTGATATGCTCACCGAGAGGGCAGTAAGACCAGTAGGCAAGGTGGGTATGGAATGGTATGAAAAACAGGCTATTGTGTCTATTCCTCCTGCACAACCAATGAACACTTCTCCTTCATCTTCTGAATCCAGGTTCAGCAGGATAGTACCCTTGATAAAACCGGGGGCAACAGCGCGAGCACCGTCAAGACCGATTTCTTCTGAAACTGTAAATAGACATTCCAGCGGTCCGTGTTCCAGCGAATCGTCATCCAGTACAGCAAGCGAGGCCGCAACGCCAATACCGTCATCTGCCCCCAGGGTGGTTCCCCTTGCCCTGAGCCAGCCATCCTCTATGTAATACTGTATGGCATCTTTGGAAAAATCAAACACAGTATCGGCATTTTTTTCGCAAACCATATCGATGTGGCTCTGCAAAACCACACAGGGGCTGTTTTCTTTCCCCGCCGAGGCGGCTTTACGGATAACAACATTGCCTGTCTTATCTGTCTGGTAATCCAGTTTCCTGTCTTTGGCGAATTGTTCCAGGTACCGGGTCACACCGGATTCATTGCCACTTTCGCGAGGGATCCTGCAGAGTTCAAAAAAAAAGCCAAATACGGAATAGGGTTCCGGAGTGTTCATCACAAAGAGGTTTAACCGTTCTTGAGACTCTTCTCAATGTCGGTCACGTATTGGCGGAATGTCCGGTCTGTGTCCATCAAATTGCACACAGTATTGTATGAGTGAAGTACGGTAGCATGATCTTTACCGCCAATCATGGATCCTATGGTAGAGAGAGAGTTCTTTGTCATATTCCGGCTCAGGTACATGGCGATTTGCCGGGCCTGGCATATTTCCCGTTTTCTTGTCTTTGACAGAAGAACGTCATGAGTAATGCCAAAATAATTGCATACTGTCTTCTGAATATCCTGTACTGACACTTCTCTGGGCATGGAATTGACCAGTCTGTCTGTGATTCCCTGCGCCAGCTTGAGCGTGACGGGCTGTTTATTGAAGGTTGACTGTGCCAGCAACGAGCAGAATGTACCCTCTATCTCACGGATATTAGTGGTAACCTGGCTGGCAATGAACTCAAGAACCTCCCTTGGGACTTCCACACCCTCGTTGTAACATTTCTTTTCAAGGATGGCCAGTCGTGTGGCATAGTCCGGAGATTGCAATTCGGCAGAAAGCCCCCATTTGAATCTTGACAACAGCCTGTCGTCCAAATCCTTGAGATCTACCGGTGCTTTGTCGCTTGTCAGGATCAGTTGTTTTCCGGATTGATGCAAATGGTTGAAAATGTTGAAGTATGCATTCTGGGTTCCCGGTTTTCCCGCAAAATCCTGCACGTCGTCAATGATCAGCACGTCGATCATTTGATAAAAGTGCATGAAATCGGTCAGCTTGTTTTTCACATTCACTGCATCCATGAACTGGATCTGGAAGAGGTTGGCCGACACGTACAAGACGATTTTTTCAGGCATCCTTTTCTTTATCTCAATCCCTATGGCTTGTCCAAGGTGTGTCTTGCCCAGACCGGATCCCCCGTATACGAATAAAGGATTGAAAGGTCCTCCGGGTTTGTCGGCTATGCTTAACCCGGCAGTACGGGCCAGGCGGTTGCAGGATCCTTCCACAAAATTATCGAAGGAATAGGCAGGGTTCAGTTGGGGATCGATCTTGACCTGGCGTATACCGGGTATGACATAGGGACTGGCAACTTCATCCCTGTTTATCCTGGAAAAAGGAATGGCCTTGTTCTGGAATTGTGTCTGTCCCTGTTGTGGCAGAGGCATACCCTTGCTGTGTGAGTCCACTTTGACGCAGTACTCAAGTTTTGCCATGCTTCCCAACTCTTTTCGCAGGGAATGACCCAGAAGGTCAATGAAATGCTCTTCAATGTACTCCCGGAAAAAATGAGAAGGCACCTCAATTGTCAAAACATTGTTCTTTAGTTGTAACGGTATGATGGGTTCAAACCATGTGTTATAACTTGAAGGTTGAATATTATCCCTGATGATATTCAGACAATTATTCCATACAATCTTGTGAGGGGACGGGGCCATATTCAAATTTGGGGGATTTGGTATACAAAAATGGTTGAAAAAAATGGTAAAAAAAAATGAAAATCGTTTGGATTTTTCAAAAAAACAATAATGCTTTAATAATCAAGAAGAAAAAATGCAAACATTTTAAAACACTGATAATGAGATATGTAAAAAAGCCCGATTTTTGCTTTCTATTGACACATCAGCATTTGGGACAAAAGTGAAAAGTTAAAATACCGTTATTTTCAGGTATTTTTTTGGATTATCACTGATCAGACGAATCAGGGAGTCTGCCCTGGAGATAATATCGGTTATAGCGTTGTAGAGTCCAGGATCCGAGCCCAGCAGGGAAACGGTACCCTCCGGATTGCTCAGATTATCCAGTAATTTATGAAGGCCTTCTATCGTACCTGCAAGATCTGCATCCTTCAGTCCGGCAGATATATCATCAAAATTATCCAGTGTGGAACTCAAGTCTGCCATGGCCTTGTTCAGCCCTGTGGCAAGTGTGTCCACTCCCATGAAGATCCTGTCTATTTGGCCGGAGTTACGGTTAAGTGTCTCTGCCAGCGAATTAACATGCCCCAGTGTTGCGTTCAGACGGTTCAGACTTTCCCTTATGTTCCCGCTGTTTTCGCTATCCAGTATATCGTTCAGCTGTAGTACCGTTTGATTCAGATTCGCTATGAGAGTTGATATGTCGTCTTTGAGTGATACGATTTCGGTGGTGAGCATGCTTATAAGATCACGTTCTATTGATACATCCAGGGTATCACCCGGTTGGTGCCATCCGGTTGAATCGCCCAAAATGAGTTGCACAGCCTTACCTCCCAGGATATCGGCGCTGTAGATCCTGGCTTCTGTTCCCAGTGGCAGGCGGAATCCCTTTTTTAGCTTCATTGTGACTACCATATGCTGTTTTTCCTGGTCAAAGTCAATCTTGTCTATGGTTCCTGCCGTAAGCCCCAGCACAGAGACGGGGCTTGTGGGTGCCAGGCCGGCGACATTTGGGTAAATGGCATAATATGTACTGGTCCCACGGAAAAAGTCATTGCCTTTAAGGAACTGAATGACAAAATACAAGGCGACAATGACAACAAGGGAAAAAACACCGATCTTGAATTCGCGGGAGTACTTTTTGATTTTCATATGATTTAGTTAACAGGTACCAACTTGCCATCTTTAACGGCAATAATAAAGGCATCGGGAAAAAGACCTGATCGCAGCGTATTGCAATATTGCTGTGCTTCCTCAATGGTGATGAAATCACCCATCGTATACTTATACTTATATATCTGGTCGGGAGAAACGATATACTGGATTTGCGGATATGTTTTCAAAACGCCGTCTGAATCCGGGAGTTTTTCCATCGATGCCATGACCTGAACCCGGTAGCGTTTTTCTGTCTGCGCGTCTTCTTCATCCAGTGTCATGTGGAGTTTACCGTTCTCGGCATATGTTTCCATATATTTCTCAAAACCTGTGAAGAGTTGACGGGCAAGGTTTCTCCTCCCGTCTTCCGAGCTGAGCACCCTCCGGTCTGTGCTGCTGTTGATAAAACCCAGCTCAACCAGGACAGCCGGCATAGAACAGTATGCCAATACCACAAACCCCCCTTCTTTCATACCCCTGTCGTTTCCAACACCCCTCAGGGGACCCTGTCGCAGGGATTGCTGAACGCACGTGCCCAGGATCCTGGATTGCCTCATGATGGCGTCTTTCTGAAAGTTGAATACGATCATGGATTGTGGGTTATCAGGGTCAAAACCCTCGTACTTGGTTTTATAATTGTCTTCAAACCGGATCACTTCATTTTCTTTCAGTACCACATCATAGCTGTCGTCTTTTCTGAGGCTTCTGTCCCCTCCAAAAACCCACGTTTCTGGGCCCATTGACACAGAAGTGTTTTTCCTGGCAGAGTTTACATGAATGGATATGAACAGGTCTGCATGTTGTTCCGAGGCAATGGTCCCCCTTTTATCCAGGTCCACCGCAAAATCTTTGTCACGGGTGAACAAGACCTCAATTTCCGGATAATTCTTGTTGATTTCCTGGCCCAGATACCTGGCAACAGACAGGTTGATGTCTTTTTCCCTGAGTTTCCTGTCAGGGCTGAGGGCGCCAGGATCATGACCGCCATGGCCCGGATCTATGACCACTTTACGTATCACAGGCCCCGAAACAGGCTGTCCCATGATGGCATACGAATTGCAGACAGTGAAAACGGCAACCAGAACAGGAATCAGTTTTTTCATATATATTTGCACCTTATGTCTGCGGAAGACAAAGATAATAAAAGTATTTTGCATACCATATGTTGTCTGTTGTTCCTTATGCTTGGAACGACCATCTTACAGGGGCAGCAGAAACGGTTTCCCGAAAATGCAATAGCTCCGGTAAGTGAACTATACAAAAAAAGCCTGTACCTTCCCGTAACAGCAAGACCTGAAAAAACACCCCTGGCTGTTATGTGGGAGACTCTTGGCAAATATACCGGCATGGAAAAACCCGAGGTAGGGTTATCTGTGGCAGACATGGACAGCCTTGCCCGCCTGGACAGCGTTCGTGCACATACTCAGCTGGAAGCCCCGGCTTTTTCGATGGCAAGGGATTCCGTAGTCGAAGATTTTCGTAACGGCAGGACCCTGTTGTATTATTATGGAGATGTAAAGGTCACGTACGACAATATGGAGATCACCTCCGAATATATGGAATACAACGCAGATACAAAAACTGTTTTTGCAACCGGGATAATCGATTCTACAGGTGTCATGCAGGGAAAACCTGTCATGAAGGAAGGGAACAACAATTACGAGATGGAATCTGTCTACTACAACTTCACCTCACGTAAAGCCCGCATAAACAATATGGTAACCCAGGATGAACAGGGATTCCTCCATGGTACAACCTTGAAAAAAATGCCGGACAACTCCATTAATATAAAGGGAGGGAAATACACCACCTGTGATGCGGAGCATCCCCATTTTTACCTTCACATGACCAATGCGAAAATCACGTCCGATGAAGACGGGAATGTGGGGCAGACCATCTTCGGCCCTTCCTATGTTGTCATCGAAGATGTCCCGACACCCATTGTTGTTCCCTTCGGATTTGTTCCCAAACGACCTGAACGGTCCGGCGGGTTGCTCATCCCATCCTATGGAGAAGAAGTTGCCCGCGGCTTTTTCCTCAGGGACCTGGGCTATTATTTCGTATTTGGGGACTATCTCGACTTTTCAGTTACAGGGGATATATATTCTCTGGGGTCATGGAGCATAAAGGGGACTGCACGTTATAAGAACCGCTATAAATACAACGGCAACCTGAATGTGAATTATTCCAAAAACGTGACGGGCGAACGCGGGTCAGCCGATTACCAGGAATCGGGAGACTTCTCAATCCGCTGGAGCCACACACAGGACCCCAAAAAACGACCCGGCACATCCTTCAGTGCCTCGGTGAATTTTTCCAGCCCCACAAACAACCGCTTCAACAGCAGGTCAGTAGACGAAGCATTGCAATCCCAGACTTCATCCAGCATTTCTTATGCAAAGACGTTTGCTGGTACCCCTTTCAATCTTTCCATCAACCTTTTGCACAGTCAGAACAACCGCGACTCATCCTATGCCCTGACCCTGCCCAACCTGACCTTTACCATGAGCCGTATCAATCCTTTTCAGCGTAAGGAACGGATAGGGAAAAAACGTTTTTATGAGGATATCAGCATCAGTTATAACACAGCTTTTCAAAATAAGCTGACTTTCAAAGCTTCTCAATTCGGCAAGCCTGAATTCTGGGATGATTACAAGACGGGGATGCAGCATAACTTTGCCATTGGATTACCAAGCTTCACACTGTTGAAATACCTGAATTTCACTCCAACTGTAAGTTATGGCATGAACTGGCATTTCATGAGCGAAACCAGAACTTTTGATCCTGCCCGGCAAAAGGTCGTTTCAGAAATGTCAAAACCTTTCAGTGAATTCGGGATCACCCAATCTTATTCAGGAGGCATTTCCATGTCAACCAGGATATACGGAATGTTCAATTTCAAACCAACCGGGAAACTGCGTGCCATCAGGCATATGATGACCCCTTCCCTAAGCTTCGGCTATCACCCGGAATTGGGCACCAGGGCAAACGGTTTCGTGACACTGGACTATACAGACAGCCTGGGCAGGGAGCATTCCGTGGAATACAACAAATACAGCAGATCTGTTTATGGGCCTCCCTCCAAAGGACGTACGGCGGCCATAAGCTTTTCCCTGGGGAACAACCTGGAGGCAAAAGTTTTCAATAAGAAGGACACCACTGAAAACGGGGAACTGAAGAAAGTCAAATTGATAGACAACCTGTCCCTGAGCGGCTCCTATAACTTCCTTGCCGACTCCATGAGGCTCTCCAACATCAACGTCACCCTGTCCACCTCAATTTTTGAAAAACTGGGCATCAATGCCAACGCCATGTTCGACCCCTATGCCGTAAATGAGCATGGAGAGCGCATCAATACCTTTAATGTCGTGAAAACAGGAAACCTGGCCAGATTGACCAACGCCAGTTTTTCCACTTCCTATTCTTTCAACGGGGGGGGCGATAAATCAAAGAACGATGCCTATCAGCTGATATATGAAGACCCTCTGACTGGAGAATACATACCGGGAGGATGGGTATATTACATGGAACCCGAGATACCATGGTCTGTCAACCTGAATTACAGTTTTTCCTATAATAAGTCTTATACATATGCTAACGAGCAACTGAATGTAAACCATAATTTCACCCAGACCCTGGGATTTTCAGCACAGGTTAAACTGACCAAGGATTTCAGCATCAACATCAGAAGCGGGCTGGATTTGATGAAATTCAGGCTGACAACCACACAGCTAAGTGCCACCTATGACCTGCATTGCTTTCAGATATCATTTTCCTGGGTTCCCAACGGACAATGGGAGAGCTGGAGCTTCCGCATAGCAGCCAAGGCTTCTGCCTTGGCGGATTTACTTCAATACAAGAAGAATTCCAGTTACTGGGATAATTAAAAATTTTGTTTATATTTGCATCGTCTTTGCTTCATCTCGCAGCTTAATTCATATTTTAACATATTTTCTTTAATGTACGACATAATCGAGCTTAGCAGCAAGTCTATGGATGAGCTTCATAGAATTGCAAACACATTGGATATCAAGAAAGTGGAATCATATGCAAAAAACGAACTGATTTACCAGATACTTGATGTTCAGGCCGAGTCGGGTGCTGCTTCAGCAGCTTCAGCTCCGAAAACCACCAACGCAAAAAACAGGACTTCCCAACGTGCCCGAAAACCAAAAGCAAATGCGCAGCCTGGTGAAATATTCCCGCCTGTGCAGCAGGCGAAGGAAAGCAAACAGCCTGTCCATGATACAAATAAAGCAGAACAGCAACCTCTAAAGTCCTCACCCATGGCCAGGCCAGAGAAAAGGGATCTCCCAAAACAGGATGTCAAGGCAACACCCGGACAGGAAGCCAAAGAAGTACCCAGCCCCCGGAATATCGAACCTGCAAAGGATCCTGCAAGAGAACAGGCAAGAGAAATCGCAAAAGAACCTGCAAGAGAACAGGCAGGAGAAATCGCAAAAGAACCTGCAAGAGAACAGGCA